>Ga0255071_1000004_pt1 | contig 71415 bp, 195 predicted proteins | sample Colum_Miss_RepC__FD_188443 | JGI IMG/M metagenome (GOLD analysis project Ga0255071, IMG submission 188443) | Freshwater microbial communities from Columbia River, Oregon, United States - Colum_Miss_RepC_8h | ecosystem: Environmental > Aquatic > Freshwater > River | place: USA: Oregon...
ACATTTTATCGTTATAAATGATTATTTCATCTTATGATTAAGTGTTAGTGTTTAGGTTAATCAGTTCTTTTTGAATCGTAATTACATCATATTCATCATCTACACTTGATAGATCAACAGGTGCAAACTCAGAAAGATTTACAGTGTTGTTTGTATGAATGGGGGCATAGAAGAGTTCTTGAGTATCAGGATCAATTGTATAAACACAACCGTAGTTTTCTTTTTGAAGAATAATCATTTGGTTTGAGAGTTAATAATTGCTTGTGCGATTAGAAGAAGTTCATTACCATCTTGTGCTTTAGATAGTAGTTCAAGTTTTTCTTTACGTTTCATCTTTGTTTTAATCAATGACTGAGTAGTTGTCAACATCAATCTCTTTGAGAAGAGTTGTGTATGCTTGAATAGATGCTTCAGTGCAATTATTCTTTTTGAGGTCTTGAATATAATACTCAAGTGCCTCGATAAGCATATGAGTTCGATTGGATTTTTCCATTCTAATTACTCATTACTTTATCGAATAAAGAATCATAAGCATCTTCACTTAACCATTCGGGAATCTCACAACCAGAATGAAATTCAATCAATGCTTGTAACACTTCAAGTTCTTCAGGTGTGAATCGAAAGATGAGTTCAGTCATTGATAGAACCGATTGCGAATTTCATTACGAAGTTTATTGAGTGTCTGAATATCAGAAATATATGCTACATCAGAATGATAATGCTCCTCGAAACTTGCATAACCAAGAACATCAACAATATCTTGAATAGTCAAATCATCGTGTTCTTGCAACTGACATTCATCAAACTGATTGAAGTATCGAGTCAGAAATAACAGAGCATCAGAGTAGATGGTTTCAGTGAGAGTTTGAGTCATTTCAGTTACTTACTTTACGTTCAATCAGTTTAGCAGGAGATCCACAAGACCTATAAAACTCTACCATTGATTGTGCTTCTTGTAGAGTATTAAAGTATTGACTTCTCCATTCACAATCGTTGTAAGGCACCTGATAAGTAACTTCATACATTTGATTCATTTCAGGCATTGATGAGTTGTTGAACTTGTGCGAAGGTTTTACATTGCCCTGCTTTAATAGCATTGATGATGCTATAAGTCACAAAACCACAACGTTCAGTGGCAGGATCACAAATAGCATAACCTGCTTGCTTGGTTTGAACATCGAAAACAGTTTTGATCAGCATTGTTTGTTGTTTGTGTGGGACAGATGAAAGAATTAAGAACTAGATGCGAGCAAGTGCATCTTTCTTTTGCTTGGGATTAGAAACTTTCTTACACCAAGCAGACTTACGAGAAGAATTAACTTGAGAAGGAAGTTTCTGCTTACCTTGCACTTCATTCACAAGTTGAATCATTTGAATGAAGAATTGCTTTTCCATCCGTTGAGCAGCAGTCATTTCTTGAGTCTGAACTTCGTTCATCATAGCACGGATCTGGGTGTTTGTCAAGGTGGTAACGGTTCTTCTACCTATCAGCATCCCTGATGGGTATGCTGGACTCAGAACTGTTCATTTGCATAAGAATCAATCCCCCGAATAATTCCTTCAGCAAATGCAACAGCAATACTTGCCCAAAACTCAGGACTTTTTACAAGATCAGAAATTGCTTTAATCCAATCTTGAGGAGTAGAGTTCTTCAGCATTTCCTTCTCTTCAGGAGTCAGATTGGAAATTGTTTCATTCCAATCAGATTTAAGTTGTTGTTCGAGAGTTTGCATAAAGAATGAAGAATGGGACTCGGGTGGGACCAGACCCCTCCACCTCTTTAATATACCACATCCAGGGGTCTGTGCTCATTTACTGTGCCACTAGAACAAGTGGCACACGGTATAAGAGACTAGAGTTGAGACAGCACCCACATCATCGCAGATACTTCTTCTTTAGTATTCCAACCATTTACATCTTCAGTCATATTTCCATTGGGACGGAAAATTGCAACTTCATAATTGTTCTCATTGATGTTGCCATAGAGACCACAATTCGGTGGACCAGCAACTACACTAATCTCCCAACCGTTGGAAAACTTATGTCGTGCTTGAATACACTCAGGAATATGATGGGGGTTAAACTTCAGAAGGTCAAACATTGTAAGTAACTTGATAAGAACTGAACTTTGTAACTGCGTCGAGAATCTTTAGATGTTCTTGCGTTGGTTCATAATCATCATTGTCAAACGGAGAAAGAATATAAACCATTTGGTCGCAGATGAGTTTATGTAGAACCTTATAATTTTCCTTACTCAGTGTGATTTGCATTAAATCTTTATCCATTGTCATTTTCAAATAACTTGTTGCGAGAGTGCATACTTCACAATCTCGGTGCGATTGTTCTTATATTGCAGAAGAAGTTCAATCAGAGGTTTGGTATCATCAGGATTTTGAACTTTTGGGTCACATTCACTATTGACAATAGCAGTGAAAATACTTGCAATCTCAAAATCAGATTCAAACAGAATTTCCCGATGCTCATCAATATAAAGATAATCATCTACTGCACTACCAGAAAGTTTCAGAGGAATATCAGGACCAATCATACCCAAAGTTGCAAGTCGTTGCAATGCACCAACAACCCACATCAGTTTACACTCATCAATTGTCAGTTGTGCGTTCATCGTATTAGGAATAAAGGGAAAAGTGAAGTAGAGGCGAGATTAACTCACACTCCACACAGTTGTTTGGTCACAGAACCAGTTGCTTGACGGTTCAGAGATACACCAGCACCAACGTTAGAACCAGCATAAGCACCAGCACCATTAGCACCATTCATCTTCTTTGCACGTCCGAATCGCATCGTAGAGAGTTTATCACTCACTGCTTTTGCATCATCGTGAACTCGGTTCTCTGCTTTCTTCATTTCACGCAAACGCAGAGCAACATTATCTGCAAATGCCTTGCGGAAATTAAGTTTGAAACTACGAGAAACAGTTGCACCAGTTAGAGCAGACATAATCTTCTCTGCTTGATATGCAACTTCTGCTTCTTTCTCCATCACTTGATTCAGGTAATCATAATAGAGACGCACTTGGATTTGTTGTGCTTCACTACCAATGATTTGCAGAGACTTAACATCACCATTCTTCATATATGCCTTTGCATCATAGAAAGATGCAATCGCATTCAGAAGAGTTGTAAGTGCAACATTCACACGTTTGAAATTGATGAAAGATTCATCATAAACTTGAGTTTCAGTTGCTTCGGTGATTGTAACACCATACTGCTTACACAGTTTATCAATCATCTTGGCAGCAGCATCTGCTTCACCATCAAAAGAAGTTCCTTCCTGAAGTTTCAGGATAGACTGAATCTTGGAGATGACTTGTGAACGGTCCATGTTAAAAGAATGAAGATTGAGACTCGGGTGGGACAGTGCGACCTGCTCCCTCCACCCTTTAAGATTAGCATATTTGGGGGTCTGTGCCCATTTCGTGTGCCACTAGAACAAGTGGCACATCTCAACACTGGACTCACCGATTTGTGCTGATAATATCAGCAACAGTGTAAAGTGTGTTTGCAGTTACATTCCTCACACTCGGAGAGAAAATAAATGCAACTGCAAAGATAAGAATTATAGTTCGCATCTTATTTGGTGGTCTAAATGTGAGTGTTTTAGTTCTCATCAGGCAGAGATGGCATAGAGTTTATCAAACTCATAAGCACCATCATCTTCCTCAACTGCCCGATAAACAATCACATTCTCACCAGAGAGTTCAACACTCCAATCAAGTGCTTCATCTTTTGCTTCATATACATTGTCAAACCACTCAGCATCAATCAAATCAAAAGATGCGGGACAGATAACAAACATTGGAATCAAAGAGTAAATGAATTAAATCCACAGAGGGAGAATTGAATCTCCCCCAAATTAAACTCAGGCAGCAACCATAGCACGGGCAATCTCATCATCATTCTCAGGACAATCAGCAATGCCCAGGTCTTCACAAACTTGCTCACGAGTGAGTTCAGTTTGATAGGGAACAAGAACATTCAGAATATCCAGAATGTCGTTGCCAGTATCACCCTGGCAGAGCATAGCAACCATCACATCACGAGAGAAATCAACAGTCATTTTAGTTTGAGTTAGTTGGACGTTTGTGGGTGGGTGTGACCCCTTCCACCCTTTAAGAATACCACATTTAGGGGTCTGTGCTCTTTTAGTGTGCCACTAGAAGAAGTGGCACAGGGCATCATTGGACTCAGTGAGATTCAGAGATTTCAACATAATCAAGATATTTCACACACCAACCAGTTCTGTCAGAAACTGCATCAGCAAGTTCATCTTCAGTCTCAACCTCAAAGACTTCACCAATCACGGATTTAGTGACTGCAACCTGTTCATCATAAGGAAGTTCCCCAGAGATTTCTTCTCCATCATCAAAATCAAACTCAATGTCAGTTAGTTTCAGAAGCATTGTCAGACACCAATAAAAGGATTAGCAAGTTGTGGAATCGTATTGAAGTCTACAACTTCATACGGAATAGTGTGATTGAGATATTCTTCAATCTCAAGATTCATCTCAATGCGATTGAGAAACTTCTTGGATTGACTTTGACCCATAAAAGTGAGAGTCTTCAAGAACCACTCTTGAGATACATCACCAAAAGGTGTTTTGATGGGGTAGAAATCTACCACCATGTTTCCATCGTTAGATTGAAGTTTCATATTCAGAATTTGGTATCAAAAACAAAACCATTGACATAAACAGAATCAAGATTGTCAAAGGTATTTTCCCAGTCAATCTCAATAAAAGCAGGGAAATCAACAGAATAACAATCAGTTACAAAGTTTTCCGCATAATCTGCTTTAGACTCCCATTCACCACGGTAAGCATCTTCAAAGGAAGAGAGATTATCAATACCAAACTCTTCAATGAAAGTATCTACAGCACGATAGTTATAAGATTCACCAAACTGAACATACTCTTCGTAATACTGAACAAATGTATCTTCACCATGCTCACCGATGAAAATATACATATCTTCATCATAATAGGATTGCTCAACCAAATCCTTAATGAAATCAACAGTGGATTCTTTAAGTTGCATTTCAGTTGCAGGCATTGGGTCTCTTAACCTCGATTACTTTGTAATGATAGCACCCCAGAGGGGGAAATGGGGGGTTTGGTGGACAGTCCCCCAACTGTCACAGTCTCACACTAGACTCACTCATCATACCAGTATTCATAATCTTTCACAATATCATCAGGATGATGATACTTTTCAGTCATACGTTCAATAAAGTCTCTCACTTCACCATCATCCATCTCATCATTAAAGAAAAGTGCAACGTTTACACTTTTGTGAGTAGGAATACGTCCTTGTGTCAGAGTGTTTTCTTCTTCCATTAAAATTGTTCTTCGATTAGTTTAGAAAGTGCTTCAAAAGTATAACCCGTATCGTTCAGATTGGCAATATACTCCTTATAGGACCAATCATCTTTATCATCATCCTCAGTAACATCAACTCGAACTTGAGGACTATGAAGAGAAAATCCTGCCCAATTCATCACAGATTTAGGCAGAAACTCACCCTCACCATCGAAATACCAATAGTCCATTGGTTCAGGATTAGTTTCATCACTATTTTCATCATGACTCCTAAACTCCCATTGAGTATCGTGTTCTTGTGAATAAAGGTCACACAGAACACCAAGGCAACAATAACCATTTGCACCACGGAGTTTCCCACTGCCTTGTTCGTATTTGCCAGAAAGCAGAGCATCAACCCATTTCTGTTTAATTTCAGGATTCATTTTAGTTTTCAGTGTCGTTGATGTCATCAAACCAAGTGTCAAGTGAATTAAAGATTTCTGTAACTATACTATCAGATATAGAATCAATGTGTGGTTCTGAATTATGCTTAAAAGCACGATTGTATCCAAACCTTACACCTTCTTCTATTGCCATTTCTAATACGGCACGGAACTTAGGTTTCATCATTCATACGCAGGAAACTGACTTTCTGGTCCATACTCTTTCACATACTCAGGAAAGGCAAGAATCAGTCTAGTTTTATTTGATGGGTCTGCTTTTCGCATTGCATAAGCAAGTGCAACAACAAATGAACCACCAAATGATTCCATTCGGTTCATCATTTCATCAATTTCAATAGCAGTCATCGGCAAGTCCAAGGAAGAGTTTTCAGTTCATCATCAGTAAATTGAATACCATCATCAAGTCGTGCTTCATTCTTATACAAATACCACTGCTTGAAGTTAGTAATGTGTCCTCGCAAATCACCATCCTCATCTACAAAATATACAAGGACATCACAATACTTATTTCTGTCCCAAGTTAGAATGGTGCATTTACGAATGGGTGCTTTTTCAAATTCAATATCATCAAGTTTTTCAATAGGATAATCAGTAAAGGCATCAAGCATTTGAAGTTCCTTTGTGTATGAGAGTATTATAAGGCATCAAAGGGCACTCCGAAGGATGCCCTGTGCCAGTTTTCAGAGTGCCATCACTTACCAGTCAGACCACCAGGTAGGGCAATCAGTCCCAATCGTTGATGTTCCAGATGCCCCACTGGCGACCGTTGAAGTGGGCGTCTCGGGTGGCGATTGCCTGCTCACGCTGGGCGTTAGTATAGTTGTTCCACAGTGAGAGGTCGCCGCTGTTGTAACAGTCGGACCATATCTTGTTTGCTTCGGTCAGGGTCATCGGTTTGTTTCGTATGAGAGTATTATAAGGCATCTGGTGCCTCTGTGCTCTTTTAGTGTGCCAGTGCTACAACTGGCACATCACCATTGATAATACCTGAACTCATCAGTAGTATCTGCATCAGGGTCAAAGAGAACATATTTTGCATTATATTTTTCTTGCACCAATTTCAACAGGTCGCACAAGCAAACCAATCCACCCTGATAATAGAAATCCCTCATCTCTGAAACAGTGGAAACAAGAGCACATTCTTTGTTTCCAACATAAGAAAATTCATCAATCTTTGCTGCTTCCAATGGATGTAGGTGTGCAGTAGAAAGAATAATCAGACTGTGTGTTTCCATAGTCATCAATTCACAGCAAGGACAAGATTGGCAACTCGGTTCTCAGGAACAAACTCCTGCAGTTTATCATAAATCCGTTGGAATTGACCCCCAAGGTGCATATAATAAGCAGAGAGTTGATAATTCTCTGCAAGTTGAAGAGCATTTTCTTTCTCTTCAAGTACGGACATAATATCCAACAACTCACCAGAGGTAAAAGAAATAGAAGTCATTTGATGTTAAAGATGTCAAACAGTTCTTGTTGAGTCTTAGTGAAGAGAGTATCAGGTTCAGGATAGTTGTAAAGTTCTTCCTGAAACTCTTTGTAATGGCAAAGAATGTCTTGCAGAGCAAGCAATTGTTTATCAGTCAAAACTTCCTCAATAGTCAGAACAGTATCAAGCATTTCCATCAGTAATCACTCCCATCATTTGTGCATTGTTGAATCCAATAAGAATAAGCAGGAAAGTTTTGTGGATGACTCCTATCTCGTTGATACCAGTTGAATGCAAGATTCACTCTGTTTTCTGGAATCATCAAATAAGGAATCTTAGAAAGATGTGGGGTGTAAGTCATTGAAGGTCTTCCTCAACCATAGAACTACTATAACACATTTAGGGGTATGTGCTCATTTACTGTGCCAGTGCTACAGGTGGCACAGGATATCATTGGACTCACGTTAAGTTGTGTATGAACTTCTTCAGTAGATGTTTGCCCTTATCTACATCAAATCGTTCATCTAACGTTACCATCAGTTCTTCAATGAGTTCAGCATAACATTTCGGAACCCGAATATGGGTTGTTTCTCCTGACTGTGGAAATTTCTTTGTAAATGGCATAATTCTATGTGGGACACATAATATAATTTATACACCAAGAACTTCACCTTTCACAAAGATAGTATCCACAACATTTTGAAGTTGCTTTGCAATCTTATCACCATAGTTGTTATTAACAGGAATCGTGATAGTGCCAAATGGTTTCTTGTAGAAAGCAAACTCTCCTGCTTTCATCTTACCATCTGCGATTGCTTTACGGTCATCACCGTGCATACGGATAACCCGTCCAACAGTCTGTGCCATTTCAATCAATGGAAGATTGCGAAGCATAATGCAATCAGTCAATCCCTGCACGTTCATACCCTCAGACAAGATGCTGTAGTGAAACACAATGAACTTCTTTTCTGGGTCTGCACCAAACTCATTCATCTTCTCAAAGAAGACTTCACGAGACACTTTCTGTTTGTCAATATAAGCACCGTGCTTAGAAGTGATATGCATAATCGTATAACCCATATCATTGAGTTGTTGAAGCAAATCACTCTCAGTAAACATTGCCCAGATTACTTTGGTGCTAGGAGCAGCAACAAGAACTTTAGGTGCATCACAATCAGAAATCTCTGACAGGATACCTACAATGTTCTCTGCATCTACAAATGCAGCATTTTCTTTAGTGCGAATGGTTTGTGCTTCATAAGGCACAACTTTGGGAGGAATAATACTACCAGCATCAATCAGTTCTTGTGCAGGAATACTGATGATGTTGTTGCCATAAACATCAGTATTATTCATAGACTCCATACTGTTATTGAACTTCGGAGTTGCAGTGAAGAAATAAGCATTATCTGCAACTGATGAAGTATGAGCAATACCCACAAAGTTAGATGGTTTCACGCAATGATGTGCTTCATCAAAATACACAACATCAATTTCAATATCAGACTCATTCACCCGACCAATCGAATTGTAAGTGGTGAAGATAAACTGATGCTTGCCACTTCCGATTGCAGTGTCATTGTATTCTGCAATGTCTGCTGGACGTGTAGAGGATTGATGATGAGTTTCACCACTGTGAACGTGCATATAAGCAACATTCTGGTCCTTGAGATATGCTTCAAACTCAGAACAAAGTTGATTTGCAAGCAGAATACGAGGAGCAACAACAACAAATGTCATTGGTTCCAGTGCGTTAAGAATCCTCTGACGAGCATCTTCCATCATCACAACAGTTTTCCCACCACCAGTAGGAATATACACAGAACCTTTAATGGAGTTCTGAACTGCTTTCAGAGCACGTTGTTGATAAGGAAGAAGAGTCAGCATCAATAAGTCAAGTAACGTTTGTATTCATACATTATAGCACCCCTCCCGTGCGTTCGGGAAGAGTGCTGGACGGTTCCACAAGTGGCACAGAGGTCACATAAACTCGGCCATATAATAATCAACAGTCACTTCTAGTTCTGCTGCTTTACGTTCAATCTCCATTGCATACTCATCTGCATACTCAGCAGACTCGTGATTACAAAACAGGTCAAGAGTAGAATCGTGCATTTTTCTTTGATTAAACAATTTATGTAAAATAAACTTAAACATCAGAACAAAATTGGTTCAAGAGTAGGTTCAGCAAACCCAAACTCAACAGGAGAAACTTCCTTAAACTCATCAGTTCCAGGAATCTGCTTATAGCAGTGCAAAGAACCCTCAAGAACCTTATTAAGTTCAGTATTCACCTTATCAACCCCTACAGAGTCATTATACTCAGGTTCAGGGGTCTTGTCAACCACATCAAAGATGATTAGATTGACACAAGCATCCTTTGCTTCTTTGAGAGTCTTTGTGACTTGTTGAGGAGTGTCTACAACATCAACAATAATCCACTTAGCAGCAGATGCTTTACGAATGAATCCAACAGTGTTAGAATCCTTCTGAACTTCGTAGATACCAGCAGACAGACGAGGAAAGGTGAAAGACATAATCAAGAAAGTTTTTTGATGTTGAGAAAGACCATTTGCATTGCTTCACCGTTCACATAAAAGAACACATAGTTTTTGTGAACTTCAATGTCACCATCTACAGTGGAGAGGTCAACATAATCATCCCCATCATTGTCGGAAATGTAAGGATTGTCGTCCGTATCATACCCCACAAAGTATAGAGTGTCATTCACGCAGACAGCATAAGCATCTGCCAGGAGTTCGTGAAACTTTTCAAGAGTGATAGTGGTGAAAGACATAATCAATAAACAGGTTTGGAAGAGATTTCTTTCCACTCTCGTGGAAAGATTTCGTTAGCAATCTTATCGGTGAGTTTTACACTGTTGATGGGTTTGATGTTGCTTCTGCGTTGAAACGTCTCGACAGTTCCATCCTTAAACTTAACTGTAATGTTGTAAAGCATAATCAATAGCAATACTCAGGAAGAATACAGAAATTACCACAATACATACGAACCCATTTCAAGGTGTCAGCATAGCAACGAGGTTCAGATACTACTGTGCTCACATTCTTACGAGGATTGTAAGCAACCGCAATATAACGATAAAAATCAGGAGATTCTTCAATCTCTTGAATCCACATTTGATTGACATTACCTTCATGCCAATCCCAACGAGAGGTGGTGTAGTTAAAGATAGTATCGAGGTCTGCCAAGTGGTCTCCTTTGCTTGTGTCCCTGTATTGTAGGGCATCAGGGGGGTCTGTGCTCATTTACTGTGCCAGTGCTACAGGTGGCACATCGGTATCAATCTTACCCCTCATATTTCGATTGCCTTGTCTTTACATACTCAAGATTATTCCATTGTTCATAATAACACAATACAAGAAGATGGTCTTTCTTATGAAATGAACCTTTATTGCAGACTTTATCTTTTACTGCAATCTCAATAGAAACATACGCATCATCTTTGAAATAAATCCATCCCTCTAGATTTTTCCACCTGACATAATCATCAACTTTGGGTTTGTAATGAAGTGGCATCTATAAATTAAATAATTTCTTTAATTTATACTCACTTCAAATTACAATTTTTTAATTACTACTGCTTTATCATAAGCATCAAACATTTTCTCATCACGTTGAATTGCAAATGAGTTCCATCCAAGAACAGCAATAAAAGCAAGAAAGATGTAAGTAATAGTTTTAGAGTTCATAATCAGAAAGAAAGGTAAGGGTGGTCAGGGTCAAGCACATCTACAGTGTTATCTGCAAAATGAAATTTGTGCATTGGACAAAACTCATCATAACTAATGTCATAAATTGACACATCCATCTTCAACTGCTCCAGAGTGAGAGTCTGAAGAATCTCCAGAAGATTTTGATAAGTCATCAGATTACTTTGAGTTTGCGTTTGATGTGCTGCAATGCTTGTTTTCTTGCTTTGAGTTTCCCCTTACAAGAACCTTTAGTATTCTTATTTTTTCCTGAGTTGTGCTGCCAATTTGGAGTCATCCCTCCCCTTTGCTTGTCTCCATAGTATAACACCCCTCCAGGGGGTTTGGAGAGGTGTTAGGGACAGTGCTACAAGTGGCACACTGACTATTTTTTGAGAGTCTTGGTTTCTAATCCATTAACAACCATTCCTTTCTTAATCATTTTCATCATTGCTTCCTGTGCGGATTCAAGTTGAAAATAACAAGCAAACTTTCTCTTCCCCATAAACTCATATTCTACAGTATAAAACTCATTATTGAGTTTAGGCATAAGAGTATTCATTCCACTCTGGGTCATTTGCTCTATCGAGAGCAAATAGCATCTTATTCAGTGGTTTTTTTGGAATAGTGCGAAGAGACAAATTAGTTTCTTCAAGAAGTTTATCACTTTTTTTAGAGTTGCAAGGCATACAAGCAACAGTAAGATTTTCCCAAGTATCTTCACCACCACGAGAACGTGGGATGATGTGGTCAATAGTTAGTTCTTTAGTCGAACCACAATACTGACACTTATGACCATCACGTTTATAAATCATTGCTCGTGATGGTCTATTTTGCATTAGTTTCTCGTAGGGCAACTTAATGTAATTGACCAGTCGAATGACTCTCTTACCAAGTGCTTGTGCTTTGTTCTTCATAAGCAGCACGATTGCTCTTTTCCAATTAGTAAAGTTAATTGGTTCATAGGATGCGTTTAGAACAAGAATAGTTTGATTTGGTTCAATTTTTAAGTAGTCCATCGACCTTTTGCGAGTTTAATGTGTGGGAAGATTCTACCTTCCTTATATCTAGATGTCAAAAAGTAAATCTGGATTAAATCCAGTTCCTTGTCCAGGATACCCACCAGGATTACAAATCACTCGGCAACCTTCAATCATATAATTAAAAGCAGTGTGAGTGTGTCCGTGTGCCCAGTATTTAATTTGTGGATGATTAACAATCAAATCATCCAGATTACTACAATAGGCACCATTTGCGTGTTTCTTGAATTGCTGTGGAACCGATTGATAACTCGGTGCATGATGACTGATGACAAATACATTGTCATTGAGTGTTTGTAGTTGATTCAACAGATACTTCTTACTATCCTTATGAAAATTAAGAGTGTCAGTTGGATTCAGTTTCCGATACTTTGGAGTAATACGAATAACTTTGTAGTCATTCATCACTTGTGCTGCTTCCATCATCTCTAGAGCATTTTCATTTCTAAAGTCAGTCCAGAGAGTGAAACCTATAAAGTTCCAGTCTCCAATCTTAACTGTGTCATTGTCAAGGATTTGGAAATTATGAGGAAGATGCTCTTTTATTTTCCTCTTACTTCCTTCGTAATTGTATCCATAATAGCAATGATTCCCAAGAACATATAATATATGTGAAAAATCTTTTGAACATTTATCCACAAAACGAAGATAAATGTCTTTTAATTTTCCATTTGTTTTTAAATACTTTGCTGGAAATATATCTCCTGCCAGCACTAATATATCAGCAGTTCCTAAGTTTGGAATTTCTTCAAAAGAGTTTAAAAATTCAAGGTGCAAATCTGATGCTACTTTAACTTTCATTTTGAATTTTAGTAATTTTTAAAATATCTTTGTGAGGTGATTTCTGGAGATTGCAAGCTAAATTAAATAAATTTTGTTTTTTGTATCCATTGTTTCTTCCCCACTCCGTCAAACAATGAACAGTTTCTTTTTTTCCATTTAAAAATTCAACTTCATAATAATTTGACCTTGGATTGTTTTTTCCTAAGACATTGTGATGATTTTTGCTTATTTTTAATTTTGTTTCCTTTTTATGTCCTTTTCCAAACAAAGGGTGCAATTTTCCTTTCATAACTGGGAATTTTCCTCCACCTGGAGAACTATTCAGTCCTTTTTCTAAAGTATTAAATGTTTCAATATAAAAACATTCTTTTCCATTTAATTGATTGACCTCACACTGCTCAACAATCCCAATTATGAAATCATCCCATCCAGTTTTATTTGCTTGTATGTATAATTTTGCTCTGGAACTTTTTGCAGATGCGTATTTGTGATATCTTAGTCTATCTTGTATACTTCTTCTGGTTTGTCCAATATATTTCTCTCCAGTGGAAATACAGTGGATACAATAAATAGTACCTTTCATAACTGCTCTTTGTTGGGTGCAATAGTATTTATATTAGAAGAGGGGACATTTCTGCCCCCACTATCTTACCTGTGAAGATTGCACCCAACTCAGGCACTATTATTTATATTAAACAGGCATACCTGGATTCGAACCAGGGATAAGGCTTTAGAAGAGCCGTGTGATAATCCACTTCACCATATGCCCAAGAGACCCTCTGGTTTGTGCATTGTTAAGAGGCATAGAGGGTGTGGGTCTTATTCAAAGTTTGGACCTTTGATGCCCGTAAGAATTAACCGTTAAGGACTTGAGATTCAGAATCCTCTGGGTCAATTTTATTTAGCACATACTGAATCGGGTTCATTTTCTTTTGGATTTCACTTTCCAGTTCACGGAAAGTGCCAACCAGTGCTTCAAGAAGGTCAGAACCAGTCAAATCTTCGTAATCACAATCATCAAAGATGTTTTCTTGAAAATACTCAACAAGTTGTTCTTGAAGATTTTCAACCATTTGACGAGATGCAGACTTGTTGCGACGTGCCATAATAAAATTAGTTGGTTAAGAAATTAAAGAATCAAAAATCAAACAGAAGTTACAATACCATCTGCATCGGTGAGAGTCACTTCACCTTCATCTTCATCTTCAGAATCCACAGGTTCAGAATAGTTCTCAAGCACGGTGGAATCATAGTTATCAAGTGCTTCGATGAGTTCAGCACCAGTTTCTGCTTTAGTCAGACTAACAATCAGTTGAGCAGCAGCAGGGTTGGTATCAACGATTTCGGAAGCAAGAGCAATCAGTTTAGCAGACATTTAATGAAAAGTCAAGGGAACGAAAAATGGGTAACTTTATTGGTTAGATATTTCCAACCCATTGGCAAACCCGTTCCAAATGAAATCAAATACTTAAAGAGTATTCAATTTCAATTTCATCTTCATCGGGAAGACCAAGTTGAAGACCAATAAAGTCCTCATAATCAACACCGAGAAACTTTTTAGCAAAGTCCTCGTAATCATCGTGAAGAACACAAGTGTCAATCATCTTGAAACCTCCTTGACTTGATGAATACATCATAGCACAGGTTCTGGGGTCTGTAAAGTGTTATGTGCCAGAAGAATCAGTGGCACAAGGCACAATCAAACATCGTAAAACCGATTTTGCCTTATCTCATCTTGATAGGTTTTATTTATCCATTTTTCATTAAAAGGAGATATCATATAATTATAATGTTCTACCCAACGACCAGAAAAATCTAGGATTAGATTATAATTTTGAAACTTATCGTAGAAACCAATAGAATCAAGGACTAACATGGTGTTGATTGATTACGAAGTAATTATAGCAGGATTTGAGGTGCTGTGATCTTTTAGTGTGCCAGTGCCACAAGTGTCACAGAGTATCAACATCCTCCAACAATTCTGGGTAGTAGTCTGTAACCTCTGTAATCAATTCTTCATCATTATAATCTGCTAGATTATCTTTCAAAGTATCATAAACAAAACGTTCCATAGTCTTATAATCCATTCCTCCAATCGTTTGCTGGATATAATCCTCAACAAGTTGCTCACGATTAAAAGACATTTTGTTAAACACCAAGATTTCAGTATAAAGGTCAGACATAATTAGACAACATCAATTTCGGCAAGTTTCTTTTGTTGACGCAGTTCCTTCACAATCATCTGAAGTTCAGAAATATCTTCATTCAGAATTGTTAGGTCATCGTACATCATCTCTGCTTGATAAACACTTCTACACTTTTTATATTGCTTTGAGAGTTTATCAAACTTTTTCTTTGCTTCTTTGAGTTCTTTTTCGTACTCTTGAATGGATTTTGAATAATTCATTTGCGATAAGGACTAGACCAGTAAGAACGGAAAACAGTAATAACAATAACAGCAGTGCTAATAACACCAACCAAACCAATAAAGGTAGTGGCATCACCAGTAAAATTGAATGTGTCGAACATCATTTGAGTGATTTACTTCGTAATCATAGCACCCTTTCGGTGCGTAATCAAGTGCAAATGGACAGTGAAAAAACTGTCCATTGTTATACCTATGTAGACAATTAAGGAGTTGGGTCAAAATAAACGATTTCTTCCAGTGCAGGAAGAATCTCGTATTGAATAACATCAAGATGCTGGAGATTGATGGTCATATCCATCATATGAAGTTTATTCTCACGTTCTGCAAGTTCTTTAAGAATCTTGTAAGCACGTTCAACTTCTGAATATGCGTAAACAGTGTTACTCACCATTCCCCTCGTTGGATTAGAATCTTTTTAATTTCAGAAAATACAAACTTTTTCAGTTTAGCATCTTCAGTTGTCTCATATGCAAGATAGAGTCTCTTCAGATAATCTTCTTGTGTGCAAACTTTAACTACTTTTGCATCGGTCATTCCAATATCACGCAAAGGAGAACCTGCTTTAACTTTTGCCCTACCAAAGTTCCCAGATACAGAGCCTTGAGTGCGAAGTTTAGGTTTGATTTTAGAAAGATTGGAAGCAGTCATTGCTCTTTTTGAATATGAGACTATTATAGGGCATCCACAGGGGGATTGGTGGGGTCTTGTGCCAGTTTCACAAGTGTCACAGGTTTGGTGAGTAAGTCATTTTTTCAGTTTCCTCACTCGTTCAAGATACTCATTACTCTGTTGATACAATCGTTCAATCAAATCCTCAATATCAGAGATTGCGATTTCATTATACTCACGATTCAGGTTTTCGCAACGCAGAGCATCAATTGCAGATTGTAATGCAATTGCTTGCATATGCATCATACTAATTGGTCCTCCAGTTGGTAATGATTCACACTCCATATTGTAGTAGTCATTATACCTTTGGAGAACACGATTACTCTTCTCCCTTCGTTCAGCAACTTCAAACATTTCATCTGGATAAAATCTATCTTCCATAATGTTCCTTTGATTTCTCATATTATACAACAAAAAAGGTGCCCCGTAAAGGCACCTTGTTCCAGTTCGTCAAGTGTCCTTTATGATACTCTTATTCTTCTAGAAGTATCTATTCCTTTATGTTTTTGATATTTTGAAAGTCCTCCTGGTGTAGAAATATGTCCTGTTTCAAGACACATCCATCTTTGAGAACTTGTTGTTTTTCCTGCTTGTATTCTTACTGATTTTGATACTTTTTTACCATCCTCACTCATCTGTTCTTTTGTTCTTCCGTGAGCACCTACTTTCAGTTCTGCTGCCCTTTTCCCTCCTATTTTTCCTGCTTCACTTCTTATTTTTTGTTTTTCTTCTTCCGTTAAAGAAAAAATTCCCGAACCTTGTTCTTTATTTTTTAATCCACCTTTACTTCTTTGTTCATTAGTTAAAGTAAATAAACCAGTTCCAGTTTTTCTATGTTTTTCTACCATTTTTTTAGAATTTTCACTTAATTGTTCTTTTGTGAGTGCGTGAAATCCCAATCCAAGTTCTTTTACTTTTAATCCAGATTTTTTTCCAATTTCTCTTGCTTGTTCTGTTGGTCTTATATAAGAAAATTTTGTAGATGTTTGATATGCCCTATTAGAAAAATGTGGATTTTCAACTACTTTATAATATTCTTGTAAAGTAATCTCATCATCATATGCCTCTTCTCTTGTAGCATAATCACTTTTCAAGATTATCTTTTGAGTTGGTTTGAATGTCTTATCCCTGTAAGAACCAAAATATCTTACATCATCTTCTGGTAAACATTTACAAGTTCTACTACCAAAATATCCTCTACCATATTCCTCATAGGAATAATAAACATAGTGATACTCTTTGAGTTCCATAGTTCTGCTTTATGTTGTGTCGCAATAGTATTTATACAAGAAAAGGTGCCCGAAAGCACCCAATCTCTGCTATGGTTGCGACACACATAAGCACTATTATTTATCAGTATCTTCTTTATCCATTGTTTTTTCTATTTCAAGTTTAGTTTCTGGTGTTTTGGTTCCAAGAGTAAGAGTTTCAAGAGTTGGAGAAGGAATACGGGACGTTTCTTTACCATTTGTATAGAAGATTAGGTCTTCACTCATTTGTATTTCAGTTCCTTTAGTGCCTCATAATTTATAAGAGTGTCTGGTGGGATTTGAACCCACGTTGATTAACCGTTTTGCAGACGGTTGCCTTCACCACTCGGTCCACAGACACAGCACCAGACGATTATACTATCAAATGTTAAAATTGTCAAAGGTTTTGTTGATAAAGGAATAAATCCCGTTGATGGTTTCAATCGGAACCCAAGCAGGTTCTTCACCATCAAAAGAAACCAGACCTTCTACTACATTTTTCTCTTTGATTTTGGAATAGATGGTTCGTGTTTGTTGAACCTTACTCAAAGGGTTGTTGGGTACAACCGATTGAACAAGTTGAGTTTTGAAGTAATCAAGAAGTTTTTGGTAATCTTCGTCGGATACTTTTGCTTGGAGTGGTTCTTTGTTCATAAAAATAGAGTATTTGTTATGTGTATGAGACTATTATAAGGCATCTGGTGCCCCTGTGGAGGGGTCTTGTGCCAGTTGGTCAGGTGTCCTCTTTCTTCTGCTTTTCAATAAGTTCTCTCAGTTTCTCTCTACCATAAGTCGTCAATTCTTTTTTAGAGTTTCTCAAGTCTTCAATCTCCCTTTCATAAAGAAAGAAACCATCAGGAAGATTCCCGTATTGTTCGGTCATTTTTTCCAACCACCATTAATTGTAGCATAAAACTCATCAAAACAATTTAAACCGTGACATCTTTCATTTAATCTTTCCAAACTATGGGTCATCAAAAATCCCCAAATAGAAAATGCCTCCTTAACTCTCCAATATCCACCACGAAGTTTGAGATAAAGAATATAAAGTTCTTCATTCATCTCTTATCTCCTTGAACCATTTAGCAAATTCAATCCATTTTGTATCGTTGAATGCTTCTGAACGATTGGCAGTGCTGAAGTCTTGGTTCCCATTTTCAGCACAAAATTTATCAAGTGCGTGTTTAATCTCACACCTCATAAGGTATCGGTGCCTATTAACCATTTCGCAGATTTGTTCGTCAGTCATTGTTCCCAAGCATAAGATTTCAGGAATTCATTATCCCTTTGAAGTGTTTCAATTTTATCATACAAATCATCAATAATTTCAATCAAGGCATCATAATCAATCGTTTCAGTTGTTCTACCATCCTCCATATCCTCATAGTAGGAATACTGGAGTTGTTGTTTTAGGTTTCGTTCAGTCATAATAAGTGTTTGCGTGTCCGTAGTTCAAATAATACCAGAATAGGTTTCTCATTCTCTCTTCATTTGGATATCCATCAAGATGGTTCCACATATGATTTCTCCAACTATACACACAATACTCAAAGAGATGGATTGAGGTATAGATGTTCCACTTTTTCCAAGTGTCTTTCTTTTTAGTCATTTTCAGTCATCGCAACATCTCTTTCATTTTGCGTATTGCGTCATTAAATCCCTCAACAAGCAATTCAGTATTCACATTCTGCGAACCAGAAGCACTTTGTTCTTCTAAAATCCAGTCTTCCACCAAATCTACAATATCATTACAAGTATCAAACTCGAAACCAAGTTCATCTACCAATCTATTAAAAAGTTTTTGTGCTTGGTGTTTTTTCACCAACCTATTCACAACTTCATCGGCAATTTTGAATCCAATTGAAGCAGGATTATCTTTCTCATCCCACTCTACTTCATCAGCAACTTCATCTGGTGTATATTTTTTATAAGGATACTCTTCTATTTGTTTCATAACTTGCTTCTGGTTGTTTGAAACTCTCAAAGATACCAGGTGCCATAAAATACAGAGCAGCAATACAAAATCCCGTGATTATTCCAAGTGTGTATGGTGAGTGTTTCATTTTTGGTTCTTACATTCACATTCATAATACCCCATCAAATATGCCTTTTTGATTAGACCTTCTTCAAGTAATTGTTGGGATCTTTTTTTTGGTTTATTGACATTCATTTGAAAATAGAGGTCATCAATCACTTCTTGTTCAATTTTCAGTTTGTTTTCAGTCATTGTTCATTTCCGAGTGTGTATGTTGAGATTTTTCAAGTTGTTCAATTCTATCACACAACTCTGTGATAATAGAAATCAAGGAAGGATAACAAATGGTTTCAGTATCATTCCCATCCTCCATATCATAATAAACAGAGTGAGAGAGTTCTTTCTTGAAGTTGCGTTCAGTCATTTGTAAAAAGATAGAATGTCCTCTGCGGTTTGGGTGATGAGTTCTTGTGTGATATGAGAATACTCACATTCTCTGGGTGTATAGGAGTATTATACACCATCCAGAGGCACCCAGAGAATCCCCTGTGCCAGTTCATCAAGTGTCCTCAATCCTTAATAAGTTCCACCAAGTCATCAAACTTATTATACACTTCTTCAAGACCATAAGCGTGTCCCTGTTCCCAAGCAAGGTCAAAACACATGAACCTTTTAGGATTATCAGTCACACCATAATCTTCAAACAAATCATTCTGGAACTGTACTTGAAGATTAAACTCTTCATCAGTATATTTTTTGCGTTGTGCCTTGTATGCGTCCTCATCCAAAATTTCTTGAATGAGAGCATTAGGATATTCTTCTTTTAGTTCTGCTTTATCCTTTTCCCAAGTAGGACCAGACCAAAGAACTACACCCTTATCATAAACATAAGAGGTGATGTAATCCTTTTTGTTGGGATAAACAGTTTGGGGTTTGGAGTAGTAATCAAAGGGTTTCATCAGGGTTCTGTGTGTATGAGACTATTATAGGGCATCTGGTGCCCCTGTGGAGGGATCTTGTGCCAGTTCGTCAGGTGTCCTACAGATCCAAGAGTTTTTCATCGTCCATCGTGAATAATGAAGTTGGACGGATGAATATAGGTTTCACTTTCTGCTAAAATAACGAATGTTTCTTTTAACTCTTCGTCAGTGTAAGAAATATTACTCCCCCAATAACCTTGTTTTTCGGTGTCCCACCAGACAGATGATCTCAAATTTGCAAATTTTTCTACGGACCAAATGCCTGTATGTAAGAGAGTTCCCTTATACCTATTACCATCAGGTCCTTCCAGTAAAAGAATTTTGTACATTACAGTTTGCCTTTAATACGTTCGTCAGGTGTCCTCTTTCTTCTGCTTTTCAATAAGTTCTCTCAGTTTCTCTCTACCATAAGTCGTCAATTCTTTTTTAGAGTTTCTCAAGTCTTCAATCCCCTTTTCAGAAAGAAAGAAACCATCAGGAAGATTCCCGTATTGTTCGGTCATTAGAAATAATCCTTCCTCACACATTCTGTTTCAAGGTCTTCTACTCGGTCTTGTAAATCCATAATAATCTCAAGGATTTTCAAAGCATCAAGATTTCCATTCTCATCAGTAATAATTGAGAGATATGATTGATTTATAATCTCTCGTTGTTCTTCATATGGTTTGTAATGCCACTCTTTTCTTTGTTTTTGAGTATAAGTATCCCAATCTGCTGGATTGTATCTCATCTCAAATCTCTCTCTAAAATATCAATACAATCTGCCCATCCACTGAAATAGTCAAAATCGTATTTGTTGTTGTCTTCTTTATGGTAATTTTTCAACCATTCTTTCACAACATTCACAATCTCATTTGCGATTACATCACCAGATTGAACGGCATCGTGAGTATAATACCATTCCGTAAGTCGTTCGTGGAGTTTCATTTCTTATTCCTCAATTTTGATTTGATTTTCTGCAAAAGTTCATTATGTGCTTCTACAGCAACTTCGGTATTGATATTTTGAGACCCCTCTGCCGATTGTTCTCGTGGAAGAAATAATTCTACAATATCCAGTAAATCTGCAGTACACTCATCAATAGTCCAGTGTTTGCTATAGCAAGTAGTCCACCACTTATAAATTCGGGTTTCTAGGGTTTCCCCCAACTCAAACTTCAAGAACTCTGGTGGATTTTCCTCCCACTTCTTCAACATTCTATTCACAACTTCATCAGTAATATAAGAAGCAGAATTCTCTGTCGCAGAATTCCACTTATTCTCCAACCTATCCAGAACCTCATTCATAGGTTTTGGATTATCCTTCTCATCCCACTCCACTTCATCATAATGCTCTGGTTCATCATACAATCTATTGTAGAGTTTTTGTGCTTGTTGTTGTTTTATCAACCTATCAACTACTTCATCAGTAATATAATAAGCAGAATTCTCTGCTGCAGAATTCTCTGCTGCAGAATTCCATTTGTTCTCCAACCTATCCACAACTTCCTCCATCGGTTTTGTTTGTTCTTCTACTGAAACTTCTTTTGGTTGTGCTGCCTCATAACCCTTCTGGAATGCTTCCCAACTTATAACATCCCAATCACTTACAGCAAAACTACTTGTTTCTGGATAATGTCCGTAGGCATCCCTGTATGCCTTTTCTACATCTGTTGTGCTTGCTTCAAGTTGCTCCAATACTTTGAGGTTATGTTGCATCGTAGCAATTTTTTCTTTTAGTTCTTCAATTGGGTTAGTCATTTCTTATTCCTCAAAATCCAAAATTGAATTTGGTCAGCAAGGTCATCAATACATTCATTAACAGACCACATATTTTTAGATGTGAATGTATCCATCCACCATCGGTCTATCACCTGACGGATTGTTTTATTTTCTACATTTTCACTAATATCGTGTTCAATTTCATCATATTCGGGAGGGTCATCAACTGGAACTGCTTTTGGTTGTGTTACTCGATAACCTGCTAAAAAAGCACCCCACCTTGCGTCTTCACTTGGAGAACCTAATGGATACTCACCACACCAGTCCTTATATGCTTCTTCTATTGGTGATTTTGGTTTAGGATAAGCATTCTTAAGTTTTTCAAAAAACTCTTTTGTTTCTTCACAATATTCAACATACTTATCAAGCATGTGAAGTTCGTCAAGTGTGAGTTCAAGTGTGAATTTTTGTTCAATCATTTTGATTTCAAGTTTAGTTTCAGGGCATTTGGTTCCAACAGTTGAAGGAGAAATACGAAATGTTTCCTCACCATTTTTGTAGTAGATTATATCACTCATTATCAGTAAGTCCTACTTCCTCCTCCAGTTTAGCATAGTTTGCTGCTTCCCAACCAGCAACAAAAGATGCGTGTATCCAACCATACATAATGTCCTCACGGGTCTTTTCGTCTTCTACTTTACAGTCCCCATAAAACCACTCACTACGAAAAGTATAAGGACTATAAAAGTCATTAAACCACTTTACAAAGGCATCCTCTGCGTCATCGTGAAAGTTCCAATCGTTCGTAGGATGTTTAGTCATAAGGTTGTTGTGGGTCTTTTTTCCAATTAGAAGTATAAACAATCCAAGGTTCTACACCGTGAGACATTTCAGCAGTCCAGTGTTGTCCATTCTCATCAATAGCATCCAAATAATGAATACCTGATTTTGGTCCAATCACTCGTGTGATGTGTGTGAATTTTACTCGTTCAGTCATTTTCTTTCATACAAGGATACTCAAACTTTTCACCAATACATTCTAACATAGTGCGGGCAAAGGTAATCTCACCATAAGCACAACCATCTTCAAAGGCATCATCATAACTACCAGCACTTGGAGTATAATCATCTCCAAATAGACCTTCATAGCAGTGTTTTACCTCTGCTACTTCTTTGAGAACCTTGAGGAGAAGATTGAGTTTTTCTTCGTTAGTCATTTCAGTTGTGCTTTGAGTTGATTTACAAGGTCTTTTGCTTGATTTAGAAACTCTCTGGATTGATGTGCCCTATCTTTATGAATGAGCACCCAATCAGGTTTTTCCGTACTTTCAATTACACAACCATTTCCAATCGTTCCCCGTGTGTATTCAATCGCATTCCAAAGTTGATTCAGTTGTTCTTTGGTGATTTGCGTAGTCATTTCAGTTCTCCATAAGAAAGTGTTTTGATTTCTTCTTTATTCAAAGTTTTGACATAACCACGAGGATAATCATTATCATAAGCATTAAAGACAAAAACAGGAATGTTTCGTTCTTTACAGATTTGTTTGAACTTTTCTTCATTCAGTTCAAACTTACCAACATACTCAACATTTGGATACATATCCCAAGATGCTACAAGTCCTCCTGTATAATAACCCCACTCAAACTCATCAAGTTCTTGAATGATTTGTTCTACATCTTGAATATTCTCTGGATTAGTGTAGATGCGTCCGTATCCTTTGTAAGTGAAGGCAGTCATTTCAGTTCCTCAAAATTTCTCTTCAATTTCTTGTTTTGTTGCTACTTCCACAGTAGGATAATTCACATCCTCATAACCATACAATTCAAAATCCCTAATCAGGTCTGTAACAAGATTATCACACAGATAATCAGCAAAAATGTTCGGGTCAAGTTCTCCATCATTTGTAAGCATATCATGATTCTTATGCTTTTCAGGGTCAAACCTAATATAAAAAGTTACTTTATAACCTTGTAGATTTTCCAGAGCATCCTTTGTCTTCTGTTGTTCCTTATGCTTTTGGATTTGAAGTTGAAGTTCGTTGAGTTGTTCTTCGGTCAGTTGTGAAAGGTCAATCATCCAACAAAAAGATTTGTAGAAATGTCGTAAAAGTATTGAGGTGGTTCTTCTGGTTTCTTTTTCTTTTCTGGTTGATAAGAACTTTGTGGTTTTGATTGAGTTTTTAGATACTCTTTGACTTCTTCTACACTCATTTCGTAGAGTTTTGGTTGTTCAGTCATTTCAGTTCTGGTGTTGTTTGAGGTGAAGTTTGATACAATCCATAACATCATCAAGAGTTTTAGCACTACCCTCATAGTAGTAATCCATATTCATTACATCTGTGACTTTGAGTTTGTAATAAAATCTATCATCAGGGAAATACTGGTGGATGTCGATGTGAGTTTCGTAGTCCATCGGTTTGGTTGCGTATGAGACTATCATACCACCTAAAGAGGCATCCAGAGAATCCCCTGTGCCAGTTCTTCAAGTGTTCTCACCCAAGTTCTTATAAATCGCATCCATCCATATCTTATCAAGATATTTCCGTTCTTCATCAGTAATCATATTTGCTCTCATATACTCTTCAAAGGTGATGTTATTATCATCCAAGAACTTTTGGAGTTCTTTTACTTCATCAGTCATTTTGTTATAGGTACAAAAAATCTATTTACACTATACTTTCCATTCCTCATACACCCATAAAAAGTCATAACACCACTAATATCTTGATACTGTGGATTTTCCAATTCAATCTGTTCTTCAGTTTTTTTCAATTGGTTTTCAATACCCTCTATTGTAGTGAATGTTTGATTTTCTTTTACAATATCTTGAGGAATGCTCTTGAATTCATTTTCAAGAAATTCTCTTTGTTCTTGTGTAAGTTCAAGTTTAGTCATAATAACCTCTATTCAAAATACCATAAAATTCATCTCTTCATCAGAATCATATTTGCTCTCATATACTCTTCAAGTGTGATTTTATTATCATCCAAGAACTTTTGGAGTTCTTCAAGGTTCATAATCATAAACCTCAAAGGTTATTCTTTTACCACAACTGAAACATCCAATAGCATCAACCTCTAAAGATACACATTTTACTTGTGCGGTTCCATTCTTTACTTTTTCTGCCAATTCTAAGAAAGCATCATTCCCACTGTATTTGTCGTAGGATTTGATTTTTGTAATACCTGTGTTTGATGTTGCTACTGATGGAGTTGTGAGATTGGATGCGACTGAAATATTAGTTGAATTTAGTTTTTTTAGTTCCTCAAAAAATTCAAGTGTAAGTTCATACTCCTCTTTCTTTGATTCTTCTTTCTTTGGTTCTTCTTTCTTTTCTGGATAAATCTCATAATATTTTTGAATTAAGGGATTAGTCATTTCTCATTCTCCATATATTCACGGGTAAAAATTACTCCTGGTTTCTTCTGCAAACTTTACAACCTGAAAGTGATGCAAACAAGAACTAAAAGGATTTCTCCAAGAAATCCAGTTTTTTCTCTTTTCGCACCAATAGATGTGTTTGTAGAAATATCCATCGGGTCTTATATTATAATATAAACAACAATAATATCCACTTTCTTTAGGATTTCCAGTAGTCCATTTATGTATCATTTCTTACACCGATGTAATGGAATACGAATAAACTGAAAGAACCTTCCAATATATCCTATCTGCTCTCCGCATTTTTGGCAACAATAAGATGGGTGGGTCATCCCCCTACATCTCCACTCACTACAATAGGTTCTACATCACCACAGACAACTTCTGCGTTCATTTGTTCCATAATAATAGACACCTTATCCATAACTCTTTCTCTGGTTTCTTGTGTCCAAATACTATTTCCCACGACATTTAAACTTTTATAGAGAGTATTATGGATTACCATAAGGTCTGCTGCTGATAGTTTAGTCATTTGTCGTTCCAAGTAAAATCAAGAAGCATCCTAGTAAAGTATCTCACAACACGATTTGGTTTCTTTTTCAGATACACTTTGATGTTTGGTTTGATGTCCCAGTATCCTACCTCATCTTTACCAATTCTAAACTCTGTAGTCCAATCTACAGCACTGCTCACACCAAGAGTAGAACAATCTAACTTACCTACTGTAAGTCTGACTGGGAATTGTCCGTGTTCCTTCGCATACTCAAAGTTCTCAATAATTCTATTGAACTTTGTTTCATACAAAGTTTCAGCAATATACTTTGACTTATAAAAACTATTCTTTGTTCTCTCAATCAAATCATCAAACTTCTCCTCACATTCCTGTTGGATTTCTTCTAATGATTTGGGTGGTTCTGGAATATCAAGATAATTTTTGATTACATCAAAATACTCAAAATCTTCTGTGTAATAAAAAGCACCAACAACATAAGGAAGAATACTTTGAGGTGCTCCTTTGAGTTTGTTTGGGTTGAGTTTATATCCTATTCTTTCAGTCATTTTCTAATCACAGCAATTACTTTACGATTTGGATACTTCTCTACAATTATATCACGAGCATTCTCATAATCAATAGCATCCTTTACGGTTTCATAATACACAGTTTTATCTGCATCATCCCAAGTTTGAACTTCGTAAGTCATTTCTCCTCCCAATTTGCTCTCACATCTTTATAAGGTTCTGCTTTTACTACATTATGAATAGTAGGAGTAGTGCTTGAAGCAGGTGGAATATAAGGAGTGCTATAAAGTGGTGGAGATTTACTCAAATACTCTTCTACAATATTACAAGACCATCCATCCTCATAGAACTGCTTACCATAGAAAATAGCATCTTCCTTATTTGGAAAGGAAGCAACATAAGTGTCGTTGTGATAAAGTGAATAAACTTTCATTTTACATTCTCCCTTGCTTTGCGAGCAGCATCATAAAGTTCCCGAAGTCGTTGCGACCTTTCATCTCTCTTTTTGACTTGTTCTGGACTATTATACCACACACTATCAGTTCCGTGTAATGGGCAATCTGGATTGAGGTTTTTGGTGTCGGAGGTCTTCATTCCTATTTGAAGATAAGAACAGGTGCATTTAGTCATACCACAAACTCCTCACATTTTCGTTCATTCACATTATACTGCCTTTTCGCAGAATAAGGAATAGCACCTTTCCACTTTGGAATTTGGTTCATTTCATCTACCCCAGTCCAATCCACAAGTTCTGGTGTTTCTTCTTTCACATAATACTGGGCATTTGCGAGTGCCTCTTTCTCATCTTCGGCAAGAATAACGATTTCAGTTTCGTAGGTTAGTTTATAGAGTTTCATTTCAGTCATTTCAAATACCTGCGTCAGCATCAATTGTGAAGTTTGCTTTGTCTGTGATAATCTCTACACTCATATCATTCATAATGATTTCAAGTTTTTTAAGGACACCATCCCGTGCTTCTTTTGTAGCAGAACCAGTCCAATAATTATTCTGACTTAAAGAATGAAGTAGAGTGTCTGTGAGAATATAAAGGTCTAATGCTGTGAGTTTCATTTCAGTTCCTCAATAATAGATTTGATTTGTTTGAGATTATCATAGTTTTCTTTATGAAAATCATAAAGTTCAGAATAGTTAGTTTCCTCACGGATTTCCCAAGAAAGTTCTTCCATTTGTCCTGATGCTTCTTCAAGATAATAGTTGAGAGTATCAAGTAAAGTCATAATCCTTTGCGTGATACTTCTTCATTTAATTCCCAACCAGCATCGTGCCCCACTTTGAAACCTTTAGTATAACCTTCATCATAAAGTTCTCGGGCAAACTTCAAGAGGTCTTCTTCATCACATTCCCAGTAAATGTCGTGTGTTGTTTTACTTATGTGTCTATCAAACCCATAGGTGTTAGCAAGTTTGATGATTTCTTCATTTAAAATCATTAGAGTGCCTCCAATTCATCAGCAATCTCAAGAATATCCTTGGATTTTACCATATAAGTTCCATCTTCCCAAGTCTCATAATCACTTACAATAGCACGAATAACAGAAGCAAGAATTTTTCTACTATCCTTATCCAAATAAGTAGAAAAATTCTCCACAGGGGTCATTAGTGCTTCTGAATATCCGTTGATGTAAGTATCCCATACTTTTTGTGCTCTTTCAGTCATAATGCCTCCAATTCATCAGCATATTCATTCAGTTCATCAGCAATATGAATAAACAAGGGTTCTTGGTCAATAATTCCATCTCTATGAATGATAGAAGAAATCACACGAATAGAAGATGCTAGTGCTTGTTTCATATCATCGGTGGGTTCAACAATCAATTCTGCTTTGAATGTTTCCCAGATTTGGTATGCGGTATTCGTCATAGCAACTCCAATTCATCACAAATACCATCAATATCCTTTAAGCAGTCATCATAACCAAGAACATACATCACATTTAGTTCATCCTTAAAATCAACAGGATTTTGTCCTGATAGTTGCTTACGAAGGTGTTGAAGAACCTCTTGAAGCATCCAAGCAGTATTGTGTGCTTCACTTTTACAAATAACTTTTAGGAGTTCTTCTGCTTTTTCTTTATTTGTGGTCATAATACATTTCCTGTTCATAACGGACATAATCACTTTGAAGATAGTTAAAGAACTCTCCGTCTTCACTTCTCATAGTATAGCACCATTCATCAAAGATTTCTCCAATCCACCACCAACCAACTTGGATTTTCTCAAAGAAGTTCATAGGTCTGTTGTATTTCATTTCTCCTCTACCCAAGTACAATCAAAACAAAGTTTCATCATAAACCTCACAAACCTATTAGGAACGTGTCCTTCTTGTGGAGTATAAGCAATTCCACAACCAGGACTACCACCAAACATATAACAAGTCCAATTAGATTGTTTTGGATTATGAATGTAGGAAGATATATAAGGATACGGTAGATTATCCCCAGAAGGTTTTACTGGTTGTCCTATGTTATACTCCATCGCATCAACATCCCAACCACAACATTCCACAGCACTATGAAGTGTAGAAAGAAACTCTGGGGTGATAAGTTCTTTGAGTTCTTGTTTCGTCATTTCAAATTTTCTCCCAAAACAGTAAGACATTCTTCATATCCTTTCAAGTATTCTCCAGTCATCACATTATGAGTGTATTGAGACATCCATTCTTTTACAATTTCACAAAACTCATCACAATCAGGTACAATCCATACTGTTTCATGAAATAATTGATGAAGAGTTTTGAGTTCTTCTGGTTCTTCTTCTGGTTCTTGTGATACTTTCTCTTCATAAGCAGCATTATAACCCTGCTCAAAATTCGTCCAAGTTGAACCATCCCAACAAGTATCGGCAATATCAGTCACAGGATACCTACCATAAACTCTTTTGAATGCTTCTTCTACTGGTGATTTTGTTTTTTCCAGTTCCTCCAAGAATGAGAGTTTCTTCTCAAGCATTTTGATTTCTGCTTTTACTTTTTGAATTTCAGTCATTTCAGTTTGAATTTCAGTCATTTCAGTTTCTCAATAATGGATTTGATTTGTTTGAGATTATCATAAAGTTCTTTATTGAAATCATAACATTCAGTCAAATGGTCTATGTTGTTGTCCTCAAAGTTAGTTTCCTCACGGATTTCCCAAGACAAACCATCCATATCTGCTGCGGTTTCTGTGAGAAAGTATTCAAGTGTTTCAAGTAAATTCATTTTCTAATCACAGCAATTACTTTACGATTTGGATACTTCTCTACAATTATATCACGAGCATTCTCATAATCAATAGCATCCTTTACGGTTTCATAATACACAGTTTTATCTGCATCATCCCAAGTTTGAACTTCGTAAGTCATTTCTTCTCCCAAAAAGGGTTTCATTTCAATCCACTCATACAAATAGAACAAAGACAATCATCAGTTTTAGGAACTCTAAACATAATGTGATTTCCAGAGCAACAATCTCTATCACCACATTTCATACAATTATCACAAACCCACTCTTTTTGATTACGACATTTTACAAAATCTTCAAGAGTGTATTGTTGGAGAATAGAAGTCATTCTAATACATCAATAAGTTTGTTAAACATCCAAGAGATTATGAGTGCCTGCCCCCAAGTAAGAGGAAATAAAGACACAAGTGCCCAACCCATCAATCCCACAAAAATATAAAATCCAATTGTTTCACCAATCTCGTGTTTAGTCATTTCAGTTCACCTTAATAGGGGGGTCAATCAATCCTGGTGGAATTACATACCAGATAATGTTGTTTGTTTTGCGAATATCTGTTAGAGCATACATAAACTCATCAATAGTATTAAAAGATAATACTTCAAAGTCCTCTTCTTGATGAAGAGAAATTTTTTTATTTTGAATATCTACCACATATCTTATTGGAGTTTTAAGAAGTTCAGTCATTTGTGGCAATAATCCCAAATCCGTTGTTCCACCAATTCTAACACATCGGGGGGCACATAGGAAGTGTCTGTGGTTCTTGGAAGTTTTGCGACTTCCTCACAGATAAGTTCCAGTTCCATTAGAGTGTAGTCAGTCATTTAATTTTATCACGCATAAGTTTCAGACAATCATTCCAACCATTATTATAATCCTCACCATCTTCAATCACTTCAGCAGGCAACCATCTTTCCACCACACCACAAATCTCTTCCTTATGAACATAATTTGTCCCGTAATACACTTCATGTAATGCCTCATAAAGTGTCGGTGGTTTTGGTTCTTCTACTCGTTGATACTTTACACCACCAATTTCAATAATATCAGGAGGTTGTTGGTTAGTCATTTGTTTAGTATAAGGACAATATTCAGGTTCAAAGCACCCACCTTGAGTTGCGTTGGTTTCTACATTCTCTGGTGCATAACACCATCCACAATCCCAGTATTTACATTTCATTCTTCAATCTCCACATTTCCCCAACGATTGAGTGCTTCACGAATAGTATTTCTAACTTCAGGATAAAGATTGTAATACCCTCCAATCTCATCCCAGAGTTCATCAATTTGTTCGTCGGTTGGTTCAGTCATTTCTTTCTATCCATAAAGTATTCAAGTAGTCCCAAAAACATAGAACCTCCCATATAAACAATCAAAACAATCATAACAAATTCAGGCATCTTTCAAATCCTTATCTTCAATAAGAATCACAGTCTCAAAAGGCAACTCACATCCCAATACACAATAAGAACCAAACTTATTCATCAAGTCCCACATTATAAACTCACAGTATCCATTTTCATCTTCTTTAGGTGGTTCATAAGGAAACTTATCCAATTTACCGTGAGAGTTCCAAAAATCTTCCCACTGTTTCTTATGAAGTTCTTTACCGAACTTCGTGAGACGAATCTTGACGTTGGTATTAATGTTGAAGGATTTCATTTCACATCCACCCAATCATCATAATAATATCCATAAGAACCTCCACCACTATGATTTTTACATAGAATATTACTACAAGAAAACCAATAGTCAAAGTTTTTACTTTCTGGTCGCACTTCCAAAAGAGATTGATTACACAGGTATTCTAACACAGGATTTTCACAATCGGTACATTTACCAACAACACCCAAACAATCTGGTGGTTCAGTCATAATCAATCAGTAGTTTTAGAAGAACTATAAGAAGTATAAAGCAAACCAGACATAAAGAGAAACCATCCCCAACCAGCAATCCCGTGAAGAGCAAGAATGATTCCTCCAATCACACAGGCAACAGAAGTTAGATTAGCAAGAAGCAGAATAAGTGCGTGGTTCATTCGTTTTATGTTTGTAAGATTATTATACGACAAAGGGCACCAGATTTCAAGGGCACCTATGCCAGTTCTTCAAGTGTCCTGCCACAAACTTATTGTAAAGAAATACTTGTGCTTGTCCCTTCGTTGAAACCACAATATTATAACCCAGTTTATTGATAATCTTTTCTAATCTTTCTCTGTGAAAACTAGCACCACTCCAGGTATGAGGATAATGGTCAATAAACTCCACACTCTTACCAGGATTTTCAAGTGCTTCTGTGATTGCTTTGTGATAAAGAACAGTAGTTCTTCCAGTTCCTCTGGTTTCTTGTTCGTATTTTTGAATGACTTTATCAGCAAGAGACATACTAACTCCATATCTATTGATAGGACTACCATTTGCATCATCCATCAAATTTTTCAATCTTTTTAGAGCATCGTAAAGGTCTTCAGCAAGTTGTTTGTAATTGGCAGTCATTTTTTATCCCCCCACAGTTGCTCAAAATGCTTACCACCTCTACCACAATACATCTCAAGATTTCTGGCAACTCCACAATACTCACCTTTTTTGTCTCCAGTCACCAAATCACCAGTTATGATTGGATTGTAACATTTATCAAAATAGTTACTCCCAAAAAGATGTCCTAACCAATTCTTCTCATAGTAGAGACAATCTTTGCATAGTTTGCGTTGTTCAGTCATTTGCAGTCCCTCTCTGGGTCAAAGTCAATATATTCTACCACAGATTTTTTGATACGAGAACAAAGTGCTTCTTGTGCTTGTTCCAAAGTAGAATACCCACCATCAAAAGAAGGTTCAACGGTATTATGCCACCAGAACAAAAACTTTTCTTGCGGATAATACCGAATAACATCACCATAAGTTCCTTTTTTAATACGATACTTATTCATAATTAATCTAGGTCGTAAATGTATTCTACACTCTTTTCTTTTTTCTTTAATTTTTGAATGGCATATGTTGCTTCTTCAAGTGTCGAAAATCCACCATCACCATTATAAGGAGAGGAATAAATGAGATTATGCCACCAAAACAAATGCTTTACTTGTGGAAAATATCTTGTTCCGTCATCATCAGTTACTTTTTTAATGCGATAGTTTTTCATTGGTTCATATGGTAAAAAATCTTCACGGATAAGTCGGGATTTTGGAGGTTCTGGTTTTTTTATTTCACACCACCATAAGTACCAAAGAGGTTTTTGAGTTCGTGATAAACAAGCACCAGTTCTTTATCCGGTGTTAGACATCCACTATCCTTTTCAGTTCGTAGAAGTTCGTAGAGTTCTTTTGCTTGGTCTTCGGTGAGTGTAAGATGGTAAGTTTTACTGATTTTAATCATAGTTTATTCCTATAAGTGTATGTAATTTCTCCAGTTTCCTTATTCATTAGGTATGCCCAGTCAGTTGGAATTGTATCACAACAATCCCGAAACTTTTCAGTTGAAGATACTTCCATCACAATAGGAAGATTGTTAGAGTGATGATAAAAGATTGCTACAAGAGTCATTGTGGGTCTCCTACAAGTCCAGTTGGATAAGATGAGTTCAGGTATTCAGCATCAGCACGACTTTCCCAACCATTTTCATTACCAATTTCGTAGATTGCTCGGGCAAAGTTCAAGAGGTCTTCATTCTCTCCACACCATTCATTCACAGAAGTAAGAACATAAAGATGTTCAGACGCAATTTGAAGGATTTGTTCGTCGGTAATCACTGTGGGTTCTCCGATTCAAGACTATAAGCACGAGCAAAATACCCCTGCTCAAAATACCACATTCTCAGTGCGTCAATAGCAAGAAATGTCTTTTCTTCGTCAGTAGTTCCTGATTTGACGGCATTGAAAACTTTTGTTTGAAGTTCGGTCATTGGAGTTTAGATTTGAGTTCTTGGAGTTCTTTTTGTAGTTTATTGATTTGAGCAGATTGATAATCAATTTGATTATTTTGTTTGTTTATAAGTTCAACTATTTTGATGATTGAATCTCCATATGTAACTACGGCACTTGAAAGTTGTTCAATTGATTGTTGGATAGTCATTGGAGTTCCTTTGTTTGTCCTACTATTATAAGGCATCACAGACCACTCTGGATGCCTACTGTGCCAGTTCTTCTACTGGTACACACTCCCTTTCTGTCCTGGTTCATTACTACCCGTGCATTCTAACTTATGGTCGGTTGCTTTGGGGCATCTTTTATTACCACAAGTAGGGCACAGAACCATTCTAAACATACGTTGATGCCCTGTCTGTTCTTCACAACATTTTTGACACCAACAGTTTAGATTATTTTGTAGTTCGTAGAGGGGTTTAATCATTTCTCACTCCAATACTCTTCATAATCATAAAAATCTCTGGGTTCTACATATGGTTTATCACAACCAGTATAAGCATACATTTTGTTGTTTATTTTATACCAATCGTGGTTGAGACAATACCAGAAATCCATAACATACCAATCATAAAACCCCAAACTTTCTCTATATGTGAGAGCACACTCCAGAGTGTCCTTTGGAATGGTCATCCAGATTTTCCACTTATCAAAGATTATTCGTGTGAGGTTCATTTTTGGTTCTCCTCTATCCAAACATTTACAATACCATTAGACAAATCCTTTTCATTATTATCTTCATCATAAACAGAGAGTTCTACATTATCAGGAGGATTGAGAACTTCTTTGAGATATTCTGTGAGTTGTTTGTTTTCAATCATTTCTGGTTCTCCAACTTCAAATAATCATACTTAATTTTACAATCTTTTGGGTTCTCCATACACAAAACAAGAGTTTCATTCACTCCTTTTTTGTATCCTTGTCCGTCAGCAAATAGCAACATACCCACAAGAGAAAAACAAAAACCGAATAAAAGAATAAGTCCCCACAAATTATCATCATTACTATACATTTCAGTTTCTCCCAACAAAATCTTTGATTTGTGGAACTTCTCCACAAATCTCATTCACTCTTCCTACTGTTTGGTCTTTGAGTGCTTGACGACACTCCAAGTTCTTATTGTATGTTTGTTGAAAGAGTGCTCGTTGTTGTTGCTCACTATAGGTGATAGAAGTAGCAGCAACGATTATAATAAAGAATACAGACAAAACTGCCCAATCAATTTCTTCAAAGTTTTTCATACATTTTCATCTCCCATTACGATTGAAGTGTCATAACTACCTTCATTATAACCCATTTCGTGAATTATTAGAGCAAACTTCAGAAGGTCTTCTTCATCACATTCCCAGTAAATGTCGTTTGTTGCTTTACTTATGTGTCTATCAAACCCACAGGTTTTAGCAAGAACAAGAATTTCTTCATTTAAAATCATTAGAGTGCCTCAAGTTCATCAGCAAGTTCAATAAGGTCTATGGAACTAACCACCCATCTTCCACAATCATCATCACCATGATAGTATCCAAATTCACTTACAATCTCACGAATAACAGCAGAAACACATTCTTCATCATAGTAAACAGATTTTTCTTTTGCTCTTTGATATGCTTTCATAATCCTTTTTGCTCTTTCAGTCACAGTGCCTCCAGTTCCTCACACAATTTTAACACATCAGCACACATAATCACACCAGGACTTTGTTGGAGTTGGTTGATGACTTCACGGAGAACATTAGCAATCGCATCATCATTAAGTTTTTCAATAATAAAATCTTGTCTTTTATCTGCGAAAGTGAGATAAAATGCTTCCATAATCCTTTGTGCTCGTTCAGTCATAGTGCCTCCAATTCATCAGCAAGTTCAATAAAATCGTCAGCATTCAATTCGGCAAGACCATAACTATCCCATTCAAAACAATTAGCAATCTCACGAATAGCAGCAGCAACTCCATCCTTTGGAAAGTTGTAAGTATCCTCTGCTTCGTATGCTTTCATAATCCTTTTTGCTCTTTCAGTCATTTCAGTTCTGGTGTTGTTTGAGGTGAAGTTTCAGTGAAATCAAGATAACAATTGTATTCTGAACCCCAGTTATGAATTTTTAGTGTTTTGCCAGAGAGGAATGTGATTTCAAGATACTCTCCATATGCAGTATCATAAAGAGAATAATCCTTGATGTCTCCACTTTCTTTCAGAACTTCCAACTCTTCAGGATGTCTGATTTTAAATTTTTCTGAGGTCATCAGGTGTCTGTGTCTATGAGAGTATTATAAGGCAAAACACACCCCATCACAAGGAGGAGTGTGCCAGTTCTTTAAGTGTCCAAATTGTAAATATACTCTACATTTTTTTTATTTCTTGCTCTGGAGTTGATATCTTGAAGTGCTCCATCATAAGTTTCATAAAAACCAACAAATGAAGAACTTCTTGGATATATATTTTCCCAAAAAAAGAATAATACTCTTTCTTGTGGATAATATATTGCTCCCAAAACATCGTGATTTACTTTTTTAATACGATACTTATTCATAATGTCTTTGTGTCTATGAGAGTATTATAGGGCATCCACAAGGTCTGTGGTAAGGTCAGTGGTCAGTTTGGGAAGTGTCCTTATTTGTCGTGAAACCAATTGTAAGCAATCATCCACAATACTCCCCAAGCAGTTCCAAACATAAACCACAAAACATACTGTGGAAAGAACAAAGCAACTAACAGAACACCAAACCAAAGTGAAGGAACATAGATTGTTTTTAGAGATTTGATGTATTTGAGTAGTTTAGTCATAGTTATAATCAGTAGGATAAGAGGAGTTCAGGGATACACTTTCTTGGTGACTTTCCCAACCATTTTCATTACCCATTTCATAAATTGCTTGGGCAAACTCAATAAAATCTTCGGGAGTTCCGAAATATTCAGAACAACTACCATCGTCTCTCAATCCACCCTCTTGAAAGTGAAATCTTACAAGTTCAAGAATTTGTTCGTCAGTCATAAGTACCTCATCATTCGTGAGTAAGAATAGTTGCAAGTAGAAGGGTCTTCTGCGTCAAAAGAGGTTTTACATTCCTCATTTACTTTACGCATCGTTTCTTCAAAGATAATGTCCTTTTCCAGTTCGTAGGGTGATGCTACTTTGAGATAGGTTTGATACTGATACTCGTTGAGGTCTTTGGATGGAATGTATCCCTTATATGAGATGATTTGTTGAATTGCTTTTTTAGTTGGTTCTTCCCAGTCCTCTTTGAAGTTGAACATTATTCATTTCTCATCAAAAAATTTACCATTAAATCTACCGGGATAAAGTTTTTGAACACCACCCCGTCCATACTTGATTTCACATTCTAACTGAATAACATAAACATAAACTGATTTAGGAACTTTGAAGTGTTCCAGTTCTCTGGTCTCCTGATTATAGCAGGAAATATGACAAGTCATTTTTTAATTCCCCCCACCTTTTTCAGTTACTTTTTTTATCCATTCTCTTTCTTTTTCAACCCTGTCTTTTGTCAAAATTTCATATTGTTCGTCGGTAGGAATAGGAGGAAGTTTTACCCATCCAGAAGGTGTTCCACACATAAAATCTCCATCACTCCACATCCACAGAGTTCCATCGGCACATAATGCTCTATTTCCAGAGATTTGTATAGGTGTTCTTTCAGTCATTCTTCTATCCTTTCATAATCAGCAAAACCATCTGGATTTAGATGTCCTACTGTGAGTTTGATACTTGTTCCAGTAAGTTCGTGTTGAAGAACAACTCTATGAGAATACTGCTCCATTACAACATAAACATCATTAGAGTTCTTATGTTTCCATTTAGAACCTATTGGTATTTCAGTCATTCTTCATTCTCCACAAAGTTTAAGTGCTGGAACTTTTTCGTGAGTTGTATCCTTGGTCCAAGAAAATACCTCTTCGTGTTTTCCATAATACCAAGCATCATGATAGTCCAGTAAGATTTCAAGTTCTTCAAAATGACTAACATCATCTACTCCACCCTCATAACCACGAACAACCACTCTCAAATCTTGTGGATACTCTTTAAGTTTTTCAATCAATTCAGCAACAGTCATTCTTGCCACCCCTCAAAGTATTCTGTGAAAAAGTTAAAACTCAAACCAACCTTACCAACTTGAAAATCTACTCCAAGAAAAGAAGAAGAAGTAAGAAATGAGAGCATGATGTGTAATCCACCATTACTATGAACTAACCTACTGGGGTTCTCATAATTCACCCAAAGTAATGAAAGATTTTTGATGATGCCAAACTGCCAGGTGTGGTCAGTATCCCCATCATCCCAAACTTTTTTGTCATATTGAAAAAATTTCACTGTGGGTCTCCAATAAGTCCAGTAGTTCCAAAAGTATCAAATGTAGTATCTTCCATCCACTTTCTCAAATCAACGATTTCATACCAGTCATATCTATACTTTGATTTTGATGATATTTCCTCCCATTTTTCTTGTGCTTCCTCTTTAGTTTCATAACAAGCAATCCAATCACCAGTATAAGCAGAAGGGTAATAGTTGTCCCCCGCAATCAAAAGATAAGGTTTCATTTCTCCACCTTTTGGCAAATACCAGTATCAGGAAGAACTCCAAGAATATGTGTGGCAAATATAACTCCACCAAGCATTACAGTTGGAGCAATCAGAAGAAACAATAGAATGCTAAGAGGCATAGCAAGGTAATCTTGAAAAAAGTATTTCATCGGTCAAAGTATCCAGAAGGTTTGTAATCACTAATGTATTGAGTTTTTAGTTGAATATCAAATGGGTCAATATCAGGGTGTTTTTCTTTGATGAAGGTTTTACACTCATCACGGGTAGAAAAGGCACAGAGAATGTTTCCATGATAAAGTGCGACTTCAATTGCTTCAATCATTCTTCTACCTCAAATCCACCAATACCAATATCTACAAAGGTAGAACCATCTACATCCTCAAAGAGTTGGAAGTCAAAATCACCTTCGTAAAAGTGATACTTATGCCCATCTGTGATTTTTACTTCTTTGTCTTGTGGAAACTCTTTGAGTTTCTCAATCCATTCAGCAACAGTCATTAGTAATCACCCTCCTCCACAGGAAATAGTTCATCATACTCTTCATCAGTCAGAGTGAGATACTGAACATCAGCATCTTGGTGTTCTTCGGCATACACCATACGGTAATGATTGAATTGGTTGAGGTCTGTGCTGCCGTATTCTACGACACCATCAACAAGACACAAATAATTGAGAGACATCGGTTTGGTTTCTTATAAGGTTATTATACGACAAAGGGCACCTGTTTTCAAGTGCCCCTGTGACGGTTTGGAAAGTGTCCCTGTGACGGTTTGGAAAGTGTCCCTATGATATTCGTTTTCTTTTAGAAGTGTCTATATCTCTCTTTTTTTGATATGTTGAAAGAGCACCAGCATTACTAATATAACCTGTTTCAAGACACATCCATCTTTGAGAATTTACTTTTTGAATAATTTTTAACCTTTCTTCTTTTGGTATAGAAAAGGCACCGATTTTTAGTTCATAGGTTTTTTTACCACCCATTTTACCATCTTTTGATTTCTCATCTTCTGTCCTACTATGAATACCTTTACCAAGTTCTTTACACTTATTTCCACCCATTTTAGCAACTTCAACTCTTTCTTCTTTTGTAAAATTGTGAATACCGACTTTCAATTCTACAAATTTATTTCCAACTTCTTTTCCAATATTTTGTCTCAAAATTCTAACATCTTCACTAATATTACCCATCTTTTCTCTGGTTTCTATTGAATGAACTCTCCCTTTATTTTTTTCAGTAATTATCTCACTAAATCTATTTCTACATTTTTCATAAAGATAAGAATTGTAATATCTTTTGTTATTTTTCATTCTCATATGAGCATTAGTCATTTTGTGAGTTTTATAATGATGAACACCATATCTCACTATACATATTTTTTCAAGTAGTGCGTGAGCAACATAATGTTCTCTTGAAGTAAGAACTACAACTCTATTATTCTTTCCGTAAATACTTACTGGAAAGATGTGGTGTTTTTCTGTATATCCATCAGGTGGAGTTCTGTTCTCTGCTTTCCTGATGAGATTACAATAAACTTTTAGATAGTTCATTTCTACTCTGTAAGTCGCAATACTATTTATACAAGAAAAGGTGCCCGAAAGCACCTCTTCCACCTATAATGCGACTTACAGGTATTGTTATTTAGTCATTCTACAATCAAACAATAACGACACTGAAAACTAAAAGTTTCTTTTTGCCAGATTTTCTTCACACCATTTTCTTCCCAAGAATACACAACTTCATAACAAGGGTCTGTGCTCCCATAAGAATTGAGACCTTCAACAGTCACATAACCTTTGGAACCATCTGCCCGTGCCCAACGAGAACCAACTTGGATTTCGTGTGGTTTGAAGAAATGACGGACCACTGCTTTGCGTCCATCTATGATTTCGGTTTCATAGTTCATTTTAGTTCTCCATAAAGTTCAAGAATACGACGAGCAACTACGATCGCAAGTTGTTTGTTCCCAATAGACACACATTCGGTGATACTTTTAGTTGTTGAATCGTGGTTCTTTTCAGTGTATTCAATATACACCCCACCATTATCTGCTTGAAGTTTTGCAGTATGAGTTACACCTTCTGCTTCATCAGTGAGTTCATAAACATCAGTGGTGCTATGAAGAATTTCAGTTCCAGGAATAAGTCTGTAGAAGTCGGTCATCGGTTTGTTGTCTATGAGAGTATTATGTCAAATGTAACGAGGAGAACTTATTTCAGTCCAAGGAAGAGTTTTTAGTTCTTCATATGTAAATTGAATACCATCATCAAGTCGTGCTTCATTTTTATAGAGATAGAACTGCTTGAAATTCACAACAGTTCCTCTCAAATCACCATATTCATCTACTTGATAAACAAGAACATCACAATACTTATTTCTATCATAAGTCAGGATTGTTGCCTTACGAATAGGTGCTTTTTCTCCCGCAACATCACCATAAGATGGAATAGGATAATCAGTAAAGGCATCAAGCATTTGGAGTTCCTTTGTGTATGAGAGTATTATAGTGCAAAAAGGGCACCTGTGGAGTGCCCCTGTGCCAGTTCTTCAAGTGTCCTGATAATACATCCCCTGTCCATCAAAAATATAATCAGGTTGAGAATACTCTAAACCACTTTCATATAACTTTGTTTCTCCTTCTGTATAAACCTCAAAAGAATGAGTTTTCAAGTATTCTTCCATTTGTTCGTGGATTTTTACTCCCCGTTTATATGCTTCTGCTTCTTCAGGAACTACACTATCAATAGCAGCACGGAGAGCAGCAGTAATACCTCCTTGCTGATAGTTTGGGGGCAATTCACGATAGAAGGCATCTACAACTGCTTGTGCTTCAGGAGTAAGTTCAGTCATCGGTTAGGATTGATGTAATTGGGCAGTTGAAAGTTGATGTAAGGTCTTACCTGATTTCCATTCTCATCATAGATACCATCAAAGTCAATCTCTGCATGAGTGTCGCAATCATAACTATAAAAATCAAAAGAGGCATTATAACGACGCAGGAGTTCCTCAAAGTCCCTCATAAATGCGTCGGTGATTTGTTGTTGGTCAGTCATCGGTTTGGTTGCTTATGAAGTCATTATACAACGAAAAAGGGCACCTGTGGAGATGCCCTGTGCCAGTTCTTCAAGTGTCCTTATGATACTCTAACTCGTTTGGAAGTATCTATACCTTGTTTCTTTTGATATATTGAAAGTGGTCCTGGTGTTGTTATATATCCCGTCTCAAGACACATCCATCTTTGAGTACCTGTAGTTTTCCCTCCTTTCTTACCACCTTTACTTCCACCTATTTTACCACCATTAGAAGATATAATTTTTCTTTCCTCTTTAGTTAGAGCAAATATTCCTACTCCAAGTTCTTTTGTTTTTGTACCACCTTTTTTACCATCTTCAGTCATTTTTTCTTTACTTCTTCCAGCAACTCCAATACCAAGTTCGCAATTTCTTTTACCTACTTTACTTGAAAGTTTTGTTCTTTCTTCTGGAGGTACGGAAAAACAACCTATTGCTTTTTCAAAAGTTTTTCTTCCTATTTCACTTCTTTCTTCTGGTGTTAAGGCAAACAAACCTCTTTTTTCTTCATACATTTTTTTACCTGTTTTTTGTCCATTTTTTCTAGAAACATCAATAGAAAACTTTCCACCACATGCTTCGTTAAGACACCATTTATCAGTATTAAAAACTGGTCTAATTAATCTTTCTTCAATATCTAATGCTTCTAACCAACCTTCATCTGTGAAGTTAAAAAGTTGAAGTATCTGCTTTTTAGGAGTATAAAAATTCCACATCCACTTATGAGTTTCAGGAGAACCCATATAGTATTCATTAAACTTCTTCTCTTTATGAACACCATAATAGTAATACAAAACTTCCTCAAAGATAATCTTGTATATGTAAATTCTTGGACTTTGTGCAGTCATAGTTCTTTCTGTTACAGTTCGCAATAATATTTATACAAGAAAAGAGGACATTTCTGCCCTCTAATCTTTACCTGATAAGGTGCGAACTATAACAGGTACTATTATTTATTCAACAATTGAACATAAAGGGAACACTCGCACACTTGAAATAAATCCTGGTTTTGTATATTTGTCCTTATAGTTTGAAGCAAAAATTCGTGCTTCATTTTGAGTTTCAAAAACTCCAAAGTATCGGTGAAGTCCCTCTACACCTTCATATTTGTTATAAAGTCCCACTATCCACTTATGAGAATGTTCTGGATATGAATCATTTTCGGCAATCCAGTCGTAGTATGCGTCCTTATTCATTTCAGTTTTCATTGTGTTACCTCAGTAGTAGTTACTGGTGGTGGAGGTGGTGGCAGTATAGCAGGTTGTGGTGCTACTGTTTGAACTGTAGGTTGTGGGAGATTTACAGGTTCTGGAGCAACTTGTGGTTGTTGTGTTTGTTCAAGTTTCTTTTCCAGTTCCATTACCTTTTGGTCCAATGGAGTCAAAGGAACTTCTTTTTGTGAATCTGCCAGTTTCCAACCAGTAGCACCAGCAGCAAAGATACTGGCAAGAGCAGCAACAACAGAAACAGTCTTAGAAAAACTCATTTTGAATCAGCAATTTTGTAAGGGAACTCTTCGTCCGACAACTCATCATACAGCAGTCGGGCAAAAATTAGGTGGGGTCTTGTGCCACTTTCAATTGCGGAACTGGTGGCAACAGTCCAAAAAATATCAAGTTCGTGTTTTGGTGGAAGAGGTTTCATAAATTTTAAAATTACACCTATTATTATATCATAAAATTTGACGAACTTTCCATCCTTTATGTTGTTTTAACTTTCCCCTTAACACTTTTGAAAGGCAAGAAGAATCTAATCCATATTTTTTACCAAATTTCATCAAAGTAGTAAATTCCTCTATAATTTCTCCATTAGGTGAAGTAAAAAGAAAATGTCTTCTCTGCAAATTTGAAATTGTGTTTCTATGTTCTTCACTTAAAATTTTATTTTTCATTTTTCTTTTTGTTTCTTCACTTATTTTTTTCCCAATATTTGCTTGTCTTATTTTTTCTTTAGTTTCTTCAGTATGCAATCTACCCTTACTACATTTACTTATTTTTTCTCTTGTTTCTTTGGATATATTTTTTTTAGATTCTCTCATTTTCCTTTTAGTTTCTTCCGTATGAAATTTACCAGTCATAGATTTACTTTTTTTTATTCTAGTTTTTAAGGAATAAACTCTATTTTTTGATGATTCACTTATTTTTTTTAATGCTTCTTCAGAAAAATTTGAAGAACCTTGCCCACCATCAGTCCTATTGAGTAAAATACCAGTTTTCAAATTTTTCCTACCAAAAATCGCAATCATATAAATTTCGTGTCTAAATGCTTCTTCTTCGGTTAAATTTTGCTTTAATAATATTACTCTTGATTTATCTTTAGGTGGTTTTATGTCAGTTTTTTTCCTACTATAATATCTTCTTCCACTACCTTTACCTATGTAATAAGGAGTCCTATCTTCTCTTAAATACGCATAGGTATAAAATCTTTTAGGATTTACCATAACTGCTCTTAACTTGGTGGTTATTAGTATTTATACAGGAAAAGCACTCGAAAGTGCTTTATCCCAACCCGAAAAGAACCACCAAGTCAGGCATTTTTATTTATCAGGTAGTTTCTTCATCATCCAACTACTCTCCAACAAACAGTTGCATTTCCATTATTAACATTTGCAATCTTACGAAATGCTCCATAACTCATATCCATATCAGCGTGAGAATATGGACCTCTATCAGTCACGGTCACATAAACTTGTTTCCTATTGTCTTGATTTGTAATCCGAAGTCGTGTTCCAAACTTAAGATAAGGATGGGCTACGGTATGGGCATAAGCATCAAATCTTTTTCCTGATGCAGTTCTCTGACCATCAAAACCATCACCTACTCCATAGTAAGTTGCAATTCCACAAGTCAGTCCAGCAATCAATCCAATCATTCTTTGTCCAACTCCTCATCAAGTTTCAAATCATCAATCAAATTACCTACAAGGTCATCAAGGTCATCAAACATTTCTTTGGTGAATGGAATCAGTTTCTCTTCACCTCTATCAATTCTATCACACATTTCTATCAGGTATTCAAGAAACTCTTTAGGATATGTTTCATCTAGATTGATAGAAGTCCAGAACCAATTATAACATTCTTCATATGGGTCGTCAGTTTTCAGCAGAGCATAATCCTTATAGTTTCCACTGATAAGGTCTCTCCACATCTTGAAGTTATTTCCTACCTCCCTCCAACCAGTTTGCAGGCAGTGACCGAAATAATACTCAAACCAATTCAGTTTTGTCTTCATCTATTTGCTCCAGTCGTTCCCAATTCCAAGTACGCTCAATAAATCCAACATCAAATCCGAACTTATATACCCAGAACAAAATACTCAGCAGACCACTACTACCAAAAGTGATTTGAATGTAGGGCCAAGAAGGAAAATCATTCCAACTTACAGATGTTTGAAGAAGTGCCCAACGGTCTGTAAAGAAGAATTGAACGTACCATTCGTGCCCAAAATCTTCACGATAAAACCATTTAGCAACTTGAAAAAATTTCATTGTTTCAGTTCCTCAGCAAGTTGCAACATATCGTTCTTATCTAGAACAATCAAATCGTTTTGTGCCGTATAAGATATCACATAGTTACTAGCAAGTGAAAGAATAGCAGCAACTAACTTTTCTTCAGTATTAGCACCTTGATTAGTTCTCTGCTCCCACACAGCACTCATAAACTCTTTTGCTCTTTCATTCATTTTTTATTTTTCTTTTCTTCAGTTTGAGGTTTTGGTTGAGTATAAGGGATTCTACCAGTTTCATTATACATCAGAATATCATACTTGAACTTACATTCAAGTGGTTTCTGATTACACATTTTAAGTGCATTATTAGTAATTGTATTTACAGAAGTTGCACCACCAATAGCAAATCCAGCAATTGCAGTTAGAATCAGAACTGGATAAGCAATGATAGATTTAATAAACATAATTTCAATCCCAAGAAACGTTTTGAACAAGGAAACCTGGCATCACATAAGTCAAACCAGTGCTAGAAGGTTTGTAATCCCATTTATACTCGTACTTATTATGACTATCCCAAGTTACGAATCCTTTTTCTTTATCAAATCGTGATTTAATTGTCAAACTAAAACGATTTGAGTAAATGTTGCGTGTGCGAAGTGCTCCACCTTTCTCACGAGTTTCAACTACTTTACATACATCTGTTATAAATTGGGTCGATGTTTCTACTGCACACGAAGTTTCGTAGGCAAACGATCGATGAGTTTTCTGTTCTTGTGCAAATACAGGAGAAGTCAGAAAAAGAGAAGAAAGAAGAAGAATGCTTTTCATAATCATTTAACAATTTGCCAGTTAAAATCTTGTGTTTTGTTTAGAGTGAATTTGTATTTTCCATTCACTGATGTCAGGAACATAGTTCCATCTTTTTCATCATCTACATAGCAACTATGTAGATTATCCATCTCTACATCAAACCTGACTTTTGCCAGATTTGACACAGGTTCTACACAAACAAATTTACGTTTAGTTGCAGTTGCCATAATCACTTATTCATTTGGAGAGTAGGAACAGGCATACCACCTTCAGTAGGCACATAGATGGTTACATTACCATTCTTACTGCCATCTTCGATACCAGTGATATACAGATACTGAAGATACTCACGATTGTCCTTCAGACTATCACCGATGATTTGGTTTGCCTTGGCAACACCAGAAGCACGGATGATTTCAGCATCAGCAAGTTGTTGAGCACTATCTTTCTTTGCTTGTGCTTCCAGAACCGCAACCTGACGAGTGTATTCTGCCTTTTGCAGTTCTGCTTTACCAGCAAGAGATTGTTGCCACACATTATACATTGGTCCACCAATAAACAGCAGAGCAATAACAACTACAAACCCAACACCAAATACAATGGCAACAGGGGTGTTGGGATCATCGTAACGATTCATAATTTACCTCAAATAAAGTTCAGGGAGTAATCCAATCGTAACTACCAGGAGTTTCTACACTCTCATTCCCATCATATTCATCAATACGATAAGGACCAGAGACCTCAGCAATAGCAAGTTTAGCACACATTCCGTCTGCTTTGGCACCCATTTCTTCTACAACTTGAACAAGAATAGGATCGTGACGGGAAATATCATAATCACCATAGTATTTGTGACTGTTGAACATACTCTTGGAGTTTGGGACATATTCTGGATTGGGTTTCAATCCATCATAACCCAATTCAATCATTCGGTCCATTGCCTCATTAGAGAGACCGAACCCACCGTAGCAGGCATTATATACTACTTTAGTCATAATCAGTTATAAGTACAGAGTTGAGTGATACGACCGTATTGAATGCCTTCAGACCATTTGCCTCCAGCAGCAATACAGGATTGTTTGGATGGAACAATAGAGTTGCCTGTGGCAATACTAAACAAAGCAACACATCCAATACCAGCAATAGCAACAACAATCAGCAACTCAATAAGAGTAAATCCTTTAGAGTTCATCACAGTTTAAATGGAGAAACAATCACACGAGGTTCAACATAAACAGGGCGGGTTTTGCCACTGCCAGAAGGATCAGAACACATCACCCAAGTTCCTTCAGCACTGGAAGGAGAGAACAAACCATTAGGATCTGCCTGAGGAAGAGTTGTGCCAGTGTATTCATACTTCTCTGGATTAGTGTATTGAGTGGCAGCAGGAAGACCATACCCAATAGAATTACACAGAAACACTGGACGACCAGTAGTTTCGGGAACAGTGTAAGTATAAGTCACCAGACCATCCTGGTCACGCATCTCAATAATCTGCTTCAGCAATTTACGTTCACGGAAGTTCTTGATGGCAGGCATACCCGTTTGTGATGTGCCTTCTTGTAGAATGCGTTCTTGTTGAGCACGTTGCTTATCATCAGAATCTTCATATTCTTCACACCCAACAAGAGTTACACTCAGAAGTGCGATTGAAGCAAGAGCAATAAAAGGTTTCATAGTTTTGTTGATTACTTTGTAATTATAGCAGGGATTGAGGGGAATGGGAGGGGTCTTGTGCCAGTTCGTCAGAGTGTCAGGGTCTTAAGAGTCTCATCTTGACTTGATTTCAGAAGAACCTTAAGAGCATCATATTGAACTTGAGTCAGTTCAAGAGTTTGAGTCTTATAGTTTGGATTTTGTGTAACTCCCCAACGAACATCACAATAATTATCAGTCGCAAGAACCTTAAGAGTTTCTACTGGTGCGTTTGGATTTTGTGCAACCCCATAACGAACATTATAATTCTCATCAGTCGCAAGAACTTCTAAAAGTTCTACAGGTGTGTTTGGATTTTCTGCAACCCCCCAACGAACATCAACATTCTCATCAGTCGCAAGAACCTTTAGAGTTTCTACAGGTGTGTTTGTATTATTTGCTAGTTCATATTTTTCATCAAGAGAAAGTGTGAGAACATCAGGTTCATTTACTTCCTTAAGAACTTTAAGGACGATTTCTGCGATTTGTTCTGGAGTGTAGTTCATCAGGGATTTGGTTGTGTATAAAGTCATTATAGGGCATTTGAGGGGGTTTTGGGGTTCTATTGTGCCAGTTGTCAGAGTGTCCTTACCCCCTTATGATTTTTATAAAATGGTGCCTTGAAGTAATGATTTGCCGAACTATGAAATAAAATTATTCCTTCAGGATTCATAAACCCTGGAGAGGCAACAGAACCATAATCCCAAAGTTTATCCATCGCATCATCAAGTTCATTAGTGCTAAACTCTCCAGTATAAAGAGTAGGAACAACATAACAACACTCTGGTTTGTTTTCATAATTCCAGATACTCACATTAAACAAGGAGAACCTTTTCTCACCTTTGGGTAGATTATAACCTCGTTGAATACCACTACCCCACCATTCTCCGTGATGACGACCAGCACCAAGTTTCATCAGTTCATCTTTATTTTCAGATGCCCAACGATGAAACCCAAAATTGTCAGACTCTGCACTCAACCAACGATTGCGACTTCCGATAAACATATCTCCATCGTCAGTGATGTAGATAATACCATTAGTGCCGTCAATCTTTTCAGTGACAATACATTCCTTATGAAGACGGGGGATTTTAGCAAAAGGAACGAACTCGGGGTAGTTTTCGGTCATTATAATCAGTTAGGAAGATTAGAGATAAAAGATTGAAGGTCAGCAGGCATAGCATCAGCAGGAACCTCTACAGCACGGTGCCGAATAATATCTGCGAGTGCTTTCTTATGTGCTGGATCTGCCTTGATGTACTCAAACTGCATATTTTGCAGTTCTTGAACAGCACCAGTTCGGAAGGACTTTGATTGCTCAAAGGTATTCCTACGAACATTCTCAAACTTAGGACCGAAGAATGCAGTGAAGATAAGTTGGTGGTAGGCAACACCCCAAAGAAGAGCAACACCGCCTACAATAGCAAGAATAGGTTTCATTTGATTAACAGATCAGGTGTATAGGTAGAGATAATCCTTTCAAGTAACACGTAATAAGAATATGGAGGAAAGATTGCGGCTCCGAGTTTTAAGTTCCAAACAGGAGACAATACAACTCCAGCAACCCAGGCAAATATAAAAATAACTGAGGACAAATTAGATGAAACTGAAGCTTTCATTGGATTTCGTTGATTACCTGTGTATTATAGCAGGTCTGCAGGAGCATTGGAGGTATTGTGTGCCAATATGAGGACTGGCACAAGGCATAAAAATAGGAGGCATTACACCTCCTTGTAAGTTTTGGGTAAGAAGGAAACTTATAACCCCCTCACTCGTTTAGTTCAAACCAATGCGGTTTGACGAGAGAAAGCAACAATTTTGTTTGCGTTTGTTTTCTTGTCCCGTCAACAGATACAACATAAACCCCAGTCGATTCTAATTTACCCCCAAGAAGTGGAGATAATCGGTACTGCCCCGATGTCCTGGAATATAGAGGTCACATCCTCTTGAACTTATTATATAGTACCATAAAGAGTTTTATGAGTCAAGTTTCAATATAATGTTCTATGAAATGACAGTTAGCACTAAGTGGAGGATAAGGAAATCGAATCCTTATTTCTGAATTGCAAATCCAGAGTAATAACCGTTATACGAATCCCCCATTTTGGTGGCGGGGGGTGGAATCGAACCACCAACCTGAAGCTTATGAGACTTCTGTGCAACCACTACACTTCCCCACGATATTTGGATAATTTATATCCAACTCCAGATGTAGGTACTGCCCCTACCAATCTCCGATTAACAGTCGGGCCCGTTCGCTTGCTCGGTCATCTGGAATAAGAATGTCAAGTATTCATTAAATACTCAACTGTATTTACTACGTCATTCATAGCATCTCGTAAATTTTCTCTTTGGCCTGATTCTTGTTTAACAATTGGACGAGAATCTTCACATAAAGTCCATCTCCATTGATTCATTTCTTTACAGTGCCAAAGATTAATTTTCATGTTTATTGTATTCGATTTTAATCCAATTCAGAAGTGCATTAAGTTCCATTCTTTTTTCTTCAGTAAGATCAAATTTCTTATTGAATAGATAAAAGTCTAGTGCCTCAATTACAACTTCTCTATCTCTTTGTGAAATTAAGGACATAATGAATTTGTAGTATTTGGAGATATTTAGTTCTCCAAGTCGGGATGACAGGATTTGAACCTGCAACATCTTGAACCCAAATCAAGCACTCTACCAAGTTGAGCTACATCCCGTGGTGGGTGATGAGGGATTCGAACCCCCGACTGTCTCGGTGTAAACGAGAAACTCTACCACTGAGTTAATCACCCTGGAGCGAAATAGGAGATTCGAACTCCTGACGTTCTGCTTGGAAGGCAGACATTCTACCGCTGAATTAATTTCGCATTATTTGATTGTAAGACAGAATCAAAATTCTGTCAAGCCCCCGACTAGATTCGAACTAGCAACCTTCTCATTACAAGTGAGATGCACTACCATTGTGCTACAAGGGCATTATGCTTCATAAGAAGCAACGGAAGGTGGGAGAGTCGAACTCCCAAGGGCTTTAACACCTCAACGCTTTTCAAGAGCGGTTCCGTCACCAATCGGATTGACCTTCCTTATAATCTATCTTTAAAGGGTGCCAGCACCCTATAAATTTATTTAGAACTTACAAAAGTGTTGATTCTATCAGCAAGTTTTTCAACTTCTTCGTATGTAGGATAATCTGGATAATCCATCTTAACCGTATTCATAGAATTTTCATTCCAACAACGGGCAGTATCATACTCAATGCTAAACTTATCGTTAGCAAATGCATATGCTTGCTTAAAAATCTCAAATCGTAGTTCGTAAGGTGACATTCTTTTACTCCTGTGTGTTTGTGCGTTTGATGGATTAAGTGTGATATATCTCATAAGGATATAACAGGGACTTAACCTCTATCAATAGTATATATGACATTCAATTGAATGTCAAGCGTCCTTTGAGAGATTAACATTAGATGCTTTATCTCTATAGTTTTTTCTCCTATAAATGTTTCTTTGCGTATTTTTTGATTTTTTATTTTTTACCCCAAAGGTGTCAGTTTGACTATGGCAATTTGGACATAGCATTCTTATATTGTCTTTTGTATTGTTATCTGGGTTGCCATCAATATGGTCAAATTGAAAAGTAATTGGTTTACTATTCCATTCTTGTATTCCACACATCAAACATTTATGATTTTGTTTTTCACTAATCCACTTTTTTGCGATTTCTGGTGGAACTCCTTTTTTATTATTGTAATTCCCATTTAACCATTCGGTTAAAAGTTTATTTGATTGATATTTTTGTTGGCATTTATTAGAACAATACTTACCAGTCTTTTGAGATGGACTGAAAGAAAACTCAATACCACAAGTTAAGCAGTTGGACTTCATAATAGTTAGAGCAGTTGTAATTATTTATAATACTCTATTCCACTGAGTTAAGAGGACAAGGCGAAGGGTGAGGGATTTGAACCCCCATCGCAAGGTTTTGGAGACCTGCATCTTACCATTAGACCAACCCAACGTGGTATCCGTGAGAGGATTTGAACCTCCAACACCTACCCCCTCAAGGTAGTGCCTCTTCCGATTGGGCTACACGGACGAGTTCCAGAACTAGGATTCGAACCTAGACGTACACCTTCAAAGGGTGCTGACCTGCCAGTTAGTCGATTCTGGAGTAGGAGTCTAGGGTGGGATTCGAACCCACGGTGATAAGAGTTTTGCAGACTCTCGCATTCGACCACTCTGCCACCTAGACATTTGAACTATCTGGAATTTCCAGATAGTTGAGAGCCCCCAGTCGGATTTGAACCAACGACCTACTCATTACTAGTGAGTTGCTCTACCACTGAGCTATAAGGGCGGGGTGCCATATGAGATTTGAACTCATCTACCCAGTTTCACAAACTGGTTCCTTAACCACTAGGATAATGACACAAGGCAGTAGTGGGAATTGAACCCACGGTCGCATCGGTATGAATGATGTGCTTTACCACTCAGCTATACTGCCAGCAGAAAGGGAGGGATTCGAACCCTCGGAGGGATATTCTCCCTCGGAAGTTTAGCAAACTTCTACCTTAAGCCTCTCGGTCACCTTTCTATGTTGTCTTGAAGCAACCCATAAGGGTTTTATGTTGCCCGAAGGCAACAATTGGAATAGTGAGATTTGAACTCACGACTTCTGCGTTATCAGCACAGCACTCTACCACTGAGTTATATTCCATTATGTGCCCTTGGTGGGGAATGATCCCACTCTCAATAGACTTGAGGTTTCGTACAAGAAGTACCCTTACGAGGGGAATCTTATCAGTGTGGGTTCAGCACACCTATCTAAAACTACTTTGTCAAGTTGAACCCTATTTCACCGTCCCAACGGCAAGGGCAAGCGGGAACAGTCGGATTTGAACCGACAACACCAAGATCTTCAATCCTGTGCTCTACCAATTGGAGCTATGTTCCCAGTTGTTTTAAAATCCCAATAAAGGGAACACCGTAGAGGGGAGTCGAACCCCCAAAAATTCACCTTGAAAGGGTGATGACTTTAACCAGTTTGTCTACTACGGCACACAGAGTAATCTAAAAGATTGTTAGATTACCTGGAATATGAAGTATCCCTAAAGATACTTCAACGACGATGAGGAGATTTGAACTCCCGACTTCTTCCGTGACAGGGAAGCACTCTAGACCGCTGAGTTACACCGTCAAGGTGGGAGAGACAAGATTTGAACTTGTGAAGGCAGAGCCGACGATTTTACAGACCGTTCCCATTAACCACTCGGGCACTCTCCCATTAGATAAGTTTAATGACTTTCTAGGTCAAATGAGAATAAAGATTATTCAAATAATCTTTTTTGTCTTCATCCGAAAGTTTTTGATAATGTGCCCATCTAACTCTAATAGTTTCAATACCTAATGATTTTAGATATTCATCTCTATAAAAGTTAGACTTAACTATCCTTTCATCCACATAATGCTGTTCTCCATCTATTTCAAGAGCAATATCTCCGATACGGAAATCAATACTATAAATTGATACTGGTTGCTCCGAAATAAAAGAAACTCCTTTATCTAATAACCACTTTTCAAAATAACTTTCTGGGTAAGATTGTCCTTTCGAATAATGATTAAGTTTATAAGGAACTTTATCTGGATTTTCTTTCAGATAGTTTTTTCTAGCAATAGAGATTTTTTTCTTTGTTTCCTCAGTTAGTGGGTGGCTTGGCGCAAGTTTGCGTGCCTGACTCTTATTTCTGGAAACAAAATCACCTCGTTGTTTTGCTTTGCATAGTGTAGCAGATGTGACTCCATATTTATTTTGGAGTTTCTCCCAAGTCATACCATCATTATGGTCCTTTTGAATAAGAGACCAATCATAACGTTTATGATATTTTGATTTGTTTTCCATTATTTTGGTTAAGTATCTAACTTATTTATACAAGTATAATACTTAACCAATGAGTTCGGTGGGACTCGAACCCACAACCTTCGCCTTAAAAGGGCGTTATTCTACCATTGAATTACGAACTCAATAATATGGTAAATATTCAGTTTTCAAGTTTCTTTGAGGACTGCTTCCCCCACCGACTCAAGTAATATACCAGAGTTTGGACCCTGGTGGCAAATCATACGACCAGTTGAACAACTGGCACAAGGCATAAAAAAGAGGGAGAACCTTTTGGATTCTCCCTCTTCATTGCTTTTATGGTTTGTTCTTTTAACTTTGACTTACCATATTCGCAACCAAGAGGGTCTCTCCAATAAACCAGCGGTTCATCGGATAATCACTCTTAGGTTGTGTATGAAGGTTAGTCATTGTTTTAAGTCGTTGTTTTATTTATAAGGTCAAGAAGCAACTTTTTCTGCTTTTTTAGCATTCTTTACTTCGGAGATTTCTGCTCTACGAGTCTTTGCAAGTTTTGCAATTTCTTGCAGAGCTTTCCTTGCTCTAGTTCCAGCAGAACTATTTCCAGTTTCAAACTTCTCATCTTCTTGTTTCCAAGTTTCAAAAACAGAAGCAATTTGATTTACAGTATCAGACATAATTGTTATAAAAATAAAATAATTATTATTTATATATGTAATTTTAAACTATTAGTTTAAAATTGTCAAATTATCATCCTTGAATATAAGAATCAACGATGGGTTCTCTTCCAATTCAATTCCACATTGTCTGGTTCATAAAGACTACCTTGCTCATATCCCTTTTTGATATGGTGCTTAACCTTCTTACCACCAACTCTAGACATATTTCTAAGTTGCTTAGCTGTTGGGTCAGATTTAACATTAAGACCAATTCCACTTTCGGGGTCATTAATCTCATTTCCTAATCTAAATGCCTTACGTCTTGCTTGTTTAGACATTCTAGAAACAGGAAGGTCTTTCCTTTCTTCATACATATCGTATTCTTCACAAATACTTTCTCTCCACTCTTCACTCATATTCACCATAATTGCTTCTGCTGCTTCATAAGTATCAGCATATCCTTCATCAAGGAGGTGAGAAAGAACTAAATCATAAAGGTCAAAACTTTCTTCACTTACACCTCTTGCTATTTGTCTAGCAAGTTTCTTACCTTTTGGTTTTCCACCAGGACCTGATGGTTCACCTGCTTCTTCTGGATTATAGTCATATGAGTCAGTTTCATCAGCAGCTCTATACATATTTCTATCACTTTGAGTCATAAATCTACGTTTACGACCTTGGTCAGATGATGTTGGTCTAGGATCAGTTCTTCTAGCATGACTTGCTGCCACATCACCACCTTTAGTTCTCTTATCCTTGTTACGTTCCCTAGCAAGAGCACTAAAAGAAAGATGTGCCTTTGGAGTTAATCCATACGAACCTTCTGCTTCATCAATATCTTGAAGATAAGGAGAAGCATAAGGCCAACGATTCATTACATTGTGCTCCTCAGAAGAAGCTTCTGTAAGAATTTGATGCGAAAGATAAGAAATGTTCTGAAGGTCCTTATAGTTCATTGGTTTTTTATAGTTTTATATAATTTATTTATAAAACTGAATCCAGAACATAGTTTGTAACTAACAATTCTGTTTTAACGTTGTCCTGAGTTCCTTTTTCCCCACGATGAACCATTGAATATCGGAGTTTCCATTCATTCAAATTGTACTCTTTATAACGATTCAGCAACCAATCATTTAGATTATATGTAATCATAAAACGATGAGGGCACTTATCTACATCATCAGCAAATCTTTCGTGTGAGAATGATGAATGAAGTTTCCTTCCAGTTCCATAAAGGAAATCCTTGATATCATAAGGTGGGTCAAGAAATACAAATACTTCCTCACCAGGGTCATTCATTACCTCGGCATAATCAATATTAGTAATCTTCCAATTCTTGATAATATAAGAATACTTTGGAAGTTTATCAATTCCAACCAAAGAGAAGTTGGAACGTGATGCTTGAACTGAGAAAGTAGAATTCTCAGTCAAACCAGAATAAGAACACTTATTCAGAATAAAGAAAGCAACTGCTTGTTCTAATGGTTCAAGAGTTTCAATGTCACTCTGATACCGATCGAACAAGTCTTTATGTGCTTCATCATCTCCATTCACTTCTTCTTTGATTGCTCTTAATTTGTCTTTAAGAACTTGTCCATTATCACGGAGTTGAATCCAAAAGTTATAAAGATAAAAATACTTATCATTTACCCAAATAGGAACTTTTGGATAGTTCTGCGAAACCATTAAAGAAATGCTTCCACCACCCAAGAATGGTTCTCTAAACTCCTTGAAATCACTAGGAAACCAAGGAGCAAGAGTTTTAAGTGCTTTACTCTTTCCTCCGGGATAACGGAGCATTGTCTTTAATGGAAATTGTTTCATTTAGTCTATTGTGCTTGTTCCCAAATGTATTTTAGCAGAGTTTTGCTCTCAGGTACAACATTAACTTCTTCTACATCATTTATGCCATCATAAATCATTGTAATATCTTCCTGAGAAACTGAGAAAGTAATTCTCGATTTACCTTCAGTAAAGTTTTTAGAAAACAGAAGTTTTGCGTCAAGAACGGCAAGTCGGTGAGTCCAAGGATCAATCAAAACAAACCATTCGGACCTAGTTTTGAACTCAGAAACTCCCGACTGAGTTTTTTTGAAATCCCAAGTTTTTGATTTGATCAACCAAGATTTCTTTTCTTGGGGTTCCAAACCAAATTTTTTCGTTTTTGCATCCCAAAGATGTTTTGTGCGATAAAGACCATCTGGGTCATTTTTTTCTTTCTTTTCTGATGCTTTAATATCAATATATTTTGAGAAGGTTTCAATGAATCCAAATTCAATTGATTCACCCCTAGCAAAACAATCAATCCCTTCATTTAGGGGATACATCGCAGCAACTTTATTTGCTTGAATGAAGAATTTTTTATATTCCTCAGAGGGAATAGTTTTCAAATCGGAAATAAACTGTTCAATCATAATACTAATAACTGAAATAATGTGTGTTTGCCCTTTCGGGCAAGTGCGAGTAGGGAGACTTGAACTCCCACGGGCAATGCCCAACAGATTTTCTTACCACTATAGTTTTCACTACCCTTTCGGTTTGTGGTCTGGACTATACCTTCACCATACCTTTCAGTTTAGGTGTTCCCCGTCTAGTCTCTACACGTTTTGCATTTTCTAGATAATTCCAACCCTCTCTAGAAGCACATTGGGTAGCCGTTGTCTTTCCAACTGTCTTGCAACTTCGCTCGGTATTGCCATTTTACAGGTTTCACCGAATTTGAGGAATTACACTCATAAGGTTTCCCAAATGAGGCTCAATTTTCATAAGTCTGGTGTGTCTACCGATTCCACCATACTCGCTTGTATGAGACCATTATAACTCAAAGAATCATAATAGTCAAGTGCTCGTTACTGGGATCGAACCAGTCTATCAGGTCTTATGAGGACCGCGCTTTCGCCAGAGAGCTAAACGAGCGTTTGTAGAAACTCTCCCCAACTATTACCATAATGAATTATATGATGACAGTTGTGGCAAAGAAGATCGCATTTATCTACTTCTTCTTTAATAGTATCCCATTTTCTATTAGCAAAAGATCTCCCATCAAGTTTTAATTCTTTTTGGGAAGGATCTCTGTGGTGAAAGCATAGTGTTGCAGGTCTATCTTCACCACAAGTTTGGCACTTACCACCTTTATATTGAAGTGCTTTCCATTTATTGGAATATGCACGTTCTTTTTGTTCGGTATAAGTATTTCTATTCACAACACAAGGATCATTTCTATACCTCCACCTTTGACGACAGGTTTCATTGCAATAAAGTTTTGCTCTTCCACCCTTTCTTTGGTGTTGTGGAACTTCTTTTCCACACGATTTACAGTTAATCATTTGTGTTATGAAGATATACATACACCTATTTATAATAGATGCATTCGCTATTCGCAAATAACGAATAGCAATACGAGTGCCTGGATTCGAACCAGGTCAAAGCCGCTAATCTGGCGGAAAGAGTTTATAAGACTCCTCTGACTACCAAGTCTCACTCGCTTGAACCAGATCAATTATAGAGGATCTGGAACTCTTTGTCAAACAGAAATCAAAGTCCCATCTTTACGAAATTGAGAAATAAGTTTCCCAACACTATCAGCAACTTTAACCTGTTCTTTCACCAAAGTCAAGTCATTGCACTTGAAGACATAAACTTGCTCTGGTTTGTAGGTGTAAGCAATACCTACCTGATTTTCAGCATAATCAAACTGAATCTTTGCGATAGCAGAAGAATCAGTGAACTCAAGAACTTCCATCGGTTTTCCCTTGATTACCTAGTAATCATACCACGGATGCTGCTGCGTGGCAAGGGGAGTGGACGGTTCGGAAAGTGTCAGTCCTTAATAATTGTAGTGAACCAAGTCTCACTCATACCCTCAATGATTTTATTTGCAGATTCATTGTCATCTGCATAACCCTCCGAGATGAGATGCTCTATAAGTTGTGAATGAATCTTATAGGTTTCCTGCAATTCTCTTGGTGTTGGTTTCATCTGACTACTTTTTTCTTTTATTTATTCAAAAACCCTCTCATACCAGTAGTAGCAACGAAACTCTCAAGACCTTTGTTAATCGGACGAACTTTGATGTAAATTTCATCAGGAACTTCACCAAAGTATCCTTGCAACCAAGGGCACAACCAAACAGGAAGACACATAGTCGTATCAGTATAAGTTGTACCTTCTTCATCGGATACTTCTTTCACAAGAAGAGTATCATAATCATCAGGTTCTTCAAGAAAGAGAGAAATCTCAACTTCATCACCTTCAATTGGATACTTCCCAGTCTTGAAGAAGCAATGTTCGTCAATTGCTTCTTCAGTTCCATTCATCAGAAGTTCTTCAACTGTATCATTATGAGAATGATTGAAGTGGTAAAGATTGTCGTCTAGTTTGATTGCTACAACTGTAAGTTCCATAAGAGTCTTGTGTTTCAAGTAGTATAGCACAAAAAAAGGTGCCTCGGGGACACCTTGGGACAGTTTGGGAAGTGGTCCTCACCCGTGCTCTCCCATTGCTTTTTGCTTACGAAGTTTCTTTGGATTTTTGGTTATTCCACCTTCTCCTTTTGAAGTTGAAATTCTTCTTTCTTCGGGGTCTTGGTCTTTGCCATAAGTATAAAAATCGCTAGACCTTCTCAGTCTTCTTGTTTTTGGGTCTAATCCCTGTCTTACATTAAACCTAGATGGAGGAGTTGCTGTTTTTTCATCAAGAACTTCCTCTAGAACAATACTCTCTCTCCAATCTTCACTCATATTCACCATAATGACTTCTGCTTGTTCTTGAGTATCAGCATAACCTTCATCAAGAAGATGTGAGAGGATGATGTCGTAATAATCATAACTATCCCGAATACCTTGCCCGTCACTTCTCATTAACCTATTCCCAAATGCTTTTTTCTTTTTCTCACCCTTTTCTTTGTTTGCTGCTGCCTTTGCCTGCGATTTTTCTGGATTGTGAAACGCACTAACAGCAAATTGATTGCTTGCTCTATTTTGCAATTTTTCACCTTCGGGAGTATTGCTGGGAAGTGTTCCAGCATACATATTTCCACGAGTAGCAGTTTTTTTTGATTTATTTAATAATTGATGTCCCCTGTTTCTTGCTTTATCTCCAAGGTCTTTATAACTTTCATCATAAACCTGATTATAAGCTTCTTGAAGGGCACGAAGGTCTTGTGAGTCCATTTTTACAAATACTTTTTAGTTATTTATGTATATTATCAGTCTGCCTTTCCGACCATCAATCCAGTTTTTGCGGACCTCTCAGTGCTTCTTTTGCCGAATGCTTTCTTATAAAGTTTTGCTCTCTTTTCTGCACCAGTTTTCTTATCTTCACCAGACATCACAGCAGTTGGTTTTCCAATCACAGTATCACCTTTCTGTGCTCCTGCTCTCTTTAAATGTTTTGGAGTATCTTTAAGTGCTTGAATAAAGTTTCTTCCTCTTTCCATTTGTTGATGTTTATCACCTTTTCCAACTTCACTATCTCGGTGCATAATATCTACGGTATGAACTTTACCTGTCTTATTTGCACCTGTCTTTGTCATTTGCTTTTTCAAGTCTTTCACTCTTCTTACACTTTCACTTGAAGGTGCAGTCTTGAGTTTAGTCATTCCAGTTGCAGTTCTTCCTGCTGGTTTGAACTTCTTAATTAGTTGTTCTCCCTTTGCTGCTTTTCTTGCCGATGAATGAGTTCTGATGTAATGGTCTTGTTCTGTGCTGCCAATATCATCTTCAGTCCATTCACTATCATAAGTTGTATAATCTTTTGCTTTGGTTCTCAAATCTTTAGTGGAATACTTACCAGTTCCTTTGAGTCCTGCTTTCTTTGCAACTGATGCTGTAGTTCTCTCTTGCCTATCCATATCAGCACCACGACCACGGGCAAGAGTTACTTTACCTCTGGTTCTTTTACCACTTCTTTCACCACCAGAACTTTCTTCAAGTTCTTCAATATCTTCTTTCACACAACGATTATAAGTCTTTCCAAAGAGTTTTTGAGTGCCTTTCTTTTTATATCCAGGCCAGCACTTCTTTGCTTCTGAAATAAATTCTTGATAAGTCTTCACTTTGAACCCCAGATAGAATATCTACCACCATACTTACCTCTCCAAGAATTTTCTGCATTACGTTTTGCTTGAACTCTATCAGTTGCAGTTGTTCCTGGTTTTGGTGCAGTCTTTGCTCCTCTTGCCTTCTTCACTCCTCTTCCAGAACCACCTTCACCGTGCTCGTGTGGTTTGAATCCCATTGTAGGTCCTCCGTGGGTTCCACCTGCTTGAATTGCGGGAGCACCACCTACTTTACCTTGCCTGTATCTTCCAAGGTCAGCAACAGGATTGATTTGCTTTTTCTCAATAGTTCTTGTTTCCCACTTTTTACCACTACCTTCTGGTGCTTTTTGCACAGTTTTTTGTGTCTTAGTTACATAAAGAGGAGTCTTCTTCTTTCCCTTTACTTTATCCTCTTTACGCATCTCAACGAGGTATGCTTCTTCTAGGAACTCTCTGAAAGTTTTCATTTTTTTAACTTTTATTTTTATTTATCTTGTTTTTTTTTACTAATCTTCTCCTCTTCTAGTCTTTCTTCTTGCTTTATTCACAAGAGTAGTGAAAGCTCTCATGGGACTAATAACATTATCAATATCTTTTAGTTTACTGCGATTAGTTCTTTCAAATGCGTGAAACTTGCTGTGATGAAATCCTGGTTTTTGTGGTTTAAACTTTGAGACTGTACCTTTATCAGCAACAACTAGATTTCTTGGGTCATTGCCATGATACTTTTTTTCTTTTGCTTGCTTTTTCTTATGTCTCAATACATCACCAGGAGACATATCTTTCATTTCTTTACCAGAGGTTTCTATTTCAGTTGCATGATGAACTTCTCCACCACGTTTTCTTGCCAATCTATGCTTATATTCAACCTTTGCTCTCTCTTTTGGTGTTAGTTGCCCTGTTGCCTTTTTAGTTCTTTCTTCACGGTCTTGTTTGTGCTTTTCTCTAGCTTGAACTGAAGCAATGCCATACTTAGGATTTTCTTTTGTTCCTCTATTTTTAATGAAAGTTCCATCTGGCAATTTCCCTCCATGATGTCTCATTAACTCATCTTTAGTTGAGAAATGTATTCCTTCCCTAATTATTATTGATTCTTCCACAAACTCTTTGAAAGTCTTTTTCTTACGATTACGTGCTGGTTCAGATACTCTTGCACTATCTAAATTTCTATTTGCTTCTTTTCTTTTTCTCATTAGTTCTCCCATCAAAGGAAGACTGGGTGCAGCATCGTGCCCAGATCTTACTAATGATTGAGGAGATTGTGCAGCATTTGCAGCAAATGATAATGCCAAAACTGCATTTGCTGCAACATCTCTTTTTCTACCTTCAGAAAGCATTTGCATACAAAAATACCTTTGATTATTTATCAAAGGCAGGAGAATCAACATAAGAAAGAGACTTAACAAAAAGTTCAGTAAATCGTTCTTGTTTTTCTGGATGTACGTATGCTGGATTTTGCGAGATTGCCTTACGCAAAACATCCATTTCTTCAAATTCTTCTTTACTTAAACTCATTAAATGCTCCTTATTTTTGTGTTAGTATTCTAACACATTATCTATCAATATGTAGTTTTCTTAAGAATTTATTTATGTTTCTGTGAACTTTTGTAAAGTTTCAATATCTTTATCCAATTCGTTTTTTTGTCTTATTTTATCATAATATTCATAGAGGGAATTATGAACATCCATTAAATGGTCAACCCAGAAACCAGAAGGATAAATTCCAAGTGCATCTTGAAGTCCACGATGAGAAGTTCCTTCCTGTTCTGCCTTACACATAATGTAACAGATTGCCTGAACCATATCAAGTTTATCTTCTTCAGAAAGCATAAAATACTTTCCTACTGCTCGTTGCTTTGCTTCTTCATTTGCTTTTTGAATTTGTTTACATTCATCAGAATCCCACCATTCTTGGAGAGAACGACCAAATTCATTAGGTTTAGTCATTATTCTCCAAACATAGTCCCAAAGAAACCACTACTTCCTGGTTTACGATTTTCCAATTTATCAAGAAGTGCATCAGTGCTTTGGAGAGAATTAATACGATTGATAATATCGGCAATTACACTACAAACCATAGGTCGCTCTTGACGAGCAGCATATGCAAGAGCATTACGCAATGATGCTTCTGCTTCTTTCAGTGATTCTTCAACAGATTGTGATAATGCCATTTCAATTCTCCTTAATCCAAAATCCATCAGCAGTCATAGTCCATCCAGCAGCAATTGTCTCATCATAAGTCATTTGTTTTTCAATTTTTTTAAGAAGATAAGAACCATCACCCTGATCCACCCATTCAATTTGATCCCCTTCTTCTAGGTTTGCTGCCTCTAGAAGATCGTCAGGGAAAGTAACAAAGTATTCAGCACTAGGACCATCTACTTCAATGGGAAGTTGCCACTTGGTTACTTTATCCTTCTTTTGATTGGCAATGCCATACTCAAGATCACTGTGCCCCCAAGGACGCATACCATCATCCTTTTCTTCTTCTGGGTAATAATGCTCTTCCCAGAAGGAAGTCCAAGACTTTTTACATTCTGGTGATGGGTTATCTTTATCACATACAAGATTTTCTTTCTTCTCAAGATATTCATCATATGCTGGGATATGTCCTTTACCATTACCATTTAATAATGCAAGGAGTTCATAACAACGAGAAGTCTGATTTTTGTAAGAATAATAGTTTTCTTCAACTACTTTACGAATACAGTCATAAATTTCTTGTGGAGATGCTTCTGCAGAGTTTAGAGCATCTTCTACCCAAGTCTCAAGTTTTTCAAGAGAATACTTTTTATAGTCAAAGTTCATTAAGATAATCCTTGATTGCTTGCTCCATAATAACCTGAATCTCCTTCTGCGTCAACCCATTCATCCAAGACCATTTTGGGTCTTGTGGGTCCCAATCCATAGTATAAGACCCATCTTCATTTTGAGTGATTTTTAAAGTATCTTCCATCACATATCAATATGAATATCAGATTCCCAAGATTTCTTTTCAACTTTACGAAGAGTTTTAAGTTCTTTATAAAGGTCTTTAATCTGTTGATATGCTTCCTCTGGTGAAATTTTATCACTAATTTCAAGACCAGCAATTAGAGCAACCTTATCACCAAATCGGGCAAGTGCTCTTTCGAATTCAGTTAGAGTTTCGTACATCAGAGATTCTCCTCTTGTTCGGTTTCAATCACACAATCACTCAGAGGATATGCAACACAAAGCATAGAGAAACCTTCATTCATTTGGTCATCATCAAGGAAGGATTGTTCGGAATTATCCACTTCACCTTCCACAACTTTACCAACGCAGGCAGAGCAAGCACCAGCACGACAAGACGAAGGAAGGTCGATGCCTGCGTATTCGGCAGCATCAAGAATGTATTGGTCTTCAGGGCATTGAATAGTTTGTTCGGTTCCGTCAGCAGAACGGAGAGTTACATTAAAAGTCATTTGTCTAAAGTATAATTGCTTAGATTGTAAGTTATGGGATGAATATTGTCAATCTTTTCTTGTAGTCTCTTTTCAACTTCATACAAACAGTTAGTGAGTTCTACATTTTCTTCTTCCAATCTTTTGATATCAAGAAGAAGAGCATTATACTTTTCTTCCAAATCAATAATTTTATCAAAAAGTGACATATCAGTTGTTGGAATCTGGTAAGGTTTTAAAAAATCATCAATCCATTTAAACATTAGATTACTCCTATTTCTTTAAGATATGCTTGATACCTCATAAAACCCCCAAGTCTTACTGGTCTTCCCAAACTATTGCAACATTCAACATAACTATTGAATTCAAACCACGGTGTTGTCGGGTCGATTTGGGGGAATTGGCTCTTTTGTATGTAGTTGTTTGATGAATTTAGAAAGTTCTGTAGTTTCGTTCCATTCCCAGATTGTTCCATCTTTTTGCGTATAAGTTCTTTTAGTCATATTTTTTCAAAACACACACTATTAAAATTACCACAAACTCCCCTTAAAGTCAATTTTGTATGATAAGAATGAACGTTTACTGTTTCTACACAATACACAAAATTTTCAAATAAGGTGTTTCTTGGGTCATCATTGGAACCCCAATTAATTTGTGCTTGGGTACAACCAATGTAAATTACTTTATCCCCGTGTTTAAAGTTTTCCACCTACCTCTCCTTCATAACGTCTGGATTCAGGGAAACCTTCCTGCCTCCCTTTAAGATAGTAACGGGTCGCTGAGATACATTGCTCTTCAGTGAGAGACGTGATAAGTCCATTGTCGTCTTTGTCTGTTGAATACCAGAGTCCATACTTTTTTTCTCGAACATAAAATGCATCATCATAAAGTTGTTCCACTCTTAACTCCATCGACTTGAATATAAATTGTAGTAGTATCGTTCCAATGCCTAATCGCATTGGCACATATGAATATGTTAGTAATAAAATAAGTTGCAAATAGAATTGTTCTAATAATTGCAACTTTATCTGCTTCCTTATTATTTTTTCCTACTTTTTCTCCCAGTGCCTTGCACCATAGTCTCCACATCTGTTCCAGGTTTAATGAATAGTTGATAATCTGTTTTTTTGAACTTGGATTTAACAATATACTTTTCGGCATAATGCATACTTTGAAAGTAACACTTTTTAGTGTCCTTCAATTCCTTTCCATCTTTATGTATAACAAGAATAGGAAATTGTGCGTGAGGGAACTCAATCGTTTCTGGTTTCTTTTTCATTTGGTTTCATCTTCTTCGGTTGTTTCTTCTTCTTGTTCGTTTGCTGCTTCTCGTTGTGCTGCTATTTCTAACATTTCCTCATGAGTCAAGTACTTTTCAGTCATAGGTGCTCCTGGTATTCTCTCCATATTATAACACCCCCTCCCAAGAAGGGAAGGGGTGAGTGACACTTTATTGCGTGTCTGCTTCATAATATGCCGAAATTACTTTGTCGTCCCAAGCAGTTGGTAAATTGCGTTCTCTTGATTTCATATGATTTAATCCAGAAACTGGAAGACCCTCCAAGTCTTCTTCGTGTAAAATTCCATCCAACTGTTTAATTTCATTAAACGTATGAGGAAAACGAAGTGCGTAACGATGCATTCCGTCGAGATTACGATTTGTGCGAGACATAATGTTTGTGAATAAACACAATACTAATTATATCACTTTTTTTCCTTTTCTGCAAACTCTTTCATAAGTTCCTCTGCCAGTTTCATTGATTTCCTATACATAAACCATTTTACTATTGGATTGCGTGGATTGTGAAGCACCCACCACTTTGTTTTTTCGTATTGAAACTTTACAATTTTAGATACTAACACAACAGCATAAGCAACACTATTATCTGTTGCAATCAAATATGCAACAAACACAAAAATACAAAACCAAAAATAATAGGAAGTCATTTCTTTAATGAATAAAGATACTCTATAAGATTTATCTTCAATTCTTCCAATTCATATTCACAACCAAGTTTTTTTGCTGTTGTGCGAACTTCAACATTTTTTGTATGAAGGTCCTCAAGCATTAAATCAATTGCTTGGTTTTTTGATTGGTTTGGCATTTTTGTTTTCTTTTATAATGACTGGGCAAGATGGAACAATTTTTTTTATTTCTTCAATAATTTCTACTTTTTGTTGATTATTTAAACCAACTACCTGTATTACATTATTAACCAATTGAATTGCTTGCGAACAAGATATAATGGTTGTTGAAAGCACCAGAGCAACCATATCCATACTCCTAATTCTATAGGTATTTAATCTACAAATCCAAAACTACAATCACTAGTGTCTACTATTTTCCAATCCAAATCAAGTCCATCAAGATAATCAATTAGTTCCTCTTCATTCTCAGGAAGAATCTCATCTTCATCAAATATAAAAGATGATTCACAAAGAGCAGGACCATATTCTGGTGGATCATAAAGAGTGGATGGATAAACCTGAACCATATCTTCTAAAACAGCACGAACATAAACAGAATTTTTGTTCTGTTGAAAAGTTTCAATTAAACTAATCATTTTTTTTGCGATTTTCTTTTTGAATGAATTTTTTTGCAGTTTCTAATGTATTGTGCATACATATCTGTTCACCATTGTATATGGAAATATATCTATTCCCATACGGAACTGCTGCCCACATCCTATCAGCACTGATGTATCCGTCAGTATTCATCATCTGGACCAGTCATCAAAATCAACATCTGGATGAAGATACTCAATGTAGTCTTCACAATCAACCCCAAGGTATTTTGCAAATTCTTCCAAGTCTTCACGTTTATAAAAATCCACGAGTTCCTGAGTGTTTTGCATCATTTTTTTCCTGTGATCAGTAACCATATTTTGAAATCATTTGGTCCATTCTATCTTCTCTATATTCTTCCTCTTGATTGTCTTCATCATAACTTTCTTGAAGATCTTCGTAGATCATATCTGCGTTTTTATCCAGAAAAAGTTGGGTCATAGGAAAGAAAATGCAAGGTTGTTCTATATATCGCAGAAAAGGGAATCATCCCTCTTCTGTGTTGTTTTGTTGAAACTCTGCGTCAATTTTGTCGTAGAGTTCTACAAAAGTGGATTTGGTTTCATCATCAAAACGATTCAGACAAACCTTAAGTGCCTTGTCTTTCTTACCGAAGATAGAATATGCCTTGATGATATGAACCAGACGACGAGTGCTGATGACTTCATCAATACCACCATCATTGAAGGTCTTACGAATAATCTCAGACCAAGTGCAAAGGTGCTTAACGAAATCAGTGTGCTCACCAATCATAGGAATATTAAGAGACTCTGCCACTTTCGTCAAGATTTTAGTCTCAATAGTAATGGTAGGATACTCTTGCTCAAAGGTAATTGGGAATCGTTCCAGGAATGCCTCGTTAAGAACATTCGTGCCAATGAAACGACCGTCATCACTACCCTTACCTTTAGTGTTTGCAGTTGCAATCACATTGAAACCTGCCTTGGGAGAAACGTGCTTACCGATTTTCTTAAGGAATACACCCTTACCCTCAAGCACCGATTGCAGGCACATAATCTTGTTAGATGCCAAGTCAATCTCATCCAAGAGTAGAATAGCACCACGTTCCATTGCTTCTACTACAGGACCATTGTGCCATACAGTTTCTCCGTTGACAAGTCGGAAACCACCAAGCAAATCATCAGAGTCAGTCTCAATAGTGATATTAACACGAATCAGTTCTCGTTTCAGTTGAGCACAAGATTGCTCAATGCTAAAAGTTTTACCATTACCAGAGAGACCAGTGATGAACACAGGATAAAAAATCCCAGATTGAACAACTTTTTTAACATCAGTAAAGTTGCCAAAGCTGACGAAGGTATCATCTTTTTCAGGAATAAGGTTTTGAACGACAGAATTCATAGTTGCCACACCAGGAACAGTATCAGTTCCCTCTGCGGCAGCGGAATTGTAAGTTTCTTCAAGTTCTTGCATAGTTTGCTCCAGATTCCATTTACCACGACCCACCTTGTATTGATTCAGATACTTAGAAAGAGTCGCATACGAAGTTCCAATTTCATTTGCAACTTATTTCACTGCATCAGCACCAAACTCGGTGCCAAACTTTTCTTTCAGAATGGAGATTGCTTGGTCGGTCATAATGTTAGTTTTAGTTGGCATCGGTTTGGTTGATTACTCTGTAATTGTAGCAAGGAAAGGGGGGAATGGGGGTGCCCACTGGACAGTCCCCCAGGTGGTCAAGAGACAAGACTAATGAAGGAACCCAGAAGTTTCTTGTTAGTTTTCTTTTTGCCCAACATTTTAGAAAAACTGCTCTTGATTTGTGCTTTTGTTGCATTATCTGGAACAGAGAACTCCTCTTCCTGGGCAAGAGAACTGGCAGCAATCACATTGAATTGGTCAAATCCAGTATCACTGAATTGAACACACCCACTCTTACGGAACTCTCCCTTGACTTTTTCATAGTTCTCTACACCAGTTCCATACCAACGATGGCACATTGAGAAATCACGACTAGGAGTGATTCGGAAGTTAATCACATTCACAGTTGGAAACCTATCTTTGACTGTTTGAAGGAGAACTTTTGCATAACGAGGAAAGTTATCATATTCCAGAGCAGCATAGACACGACCAGTTTTCCTATCACGAATTGCAGTGCGATAATGCTTAGTGTTACCAACGTAAGAAGGAGAATCAGGATAACGACCCTTACGTTCAGTAGTCACAGAATTCTGATACCCCTCACCATCCGTTAAGAAGATAACATTCACCTTCTGTAGTTTATTCTTTGCCTGGAAATCAGGAATCAAAGAGTGAAGTGCAATCAGACTTTCACCGATAGGAGAACCAGAAAGGTCAAGGTGAGGGGGAACAGCACCACTGCGTTTCTGATAAAAATAGCAAGCACACCAGATATTCTTGAGTTGTTCATCAAGAACACGATTGTTGGTTTTGCTGGTGAAGAAATTCATCAGACGGAAAGAGTTTTCAGGTGCAAGAACACCAGGAACTTTATCATACACAGGAGGATGATTTGGTTGCAGTTCCATATATGAGTGTGCGTCCAGAGTGAAAGCATACACTTCAAAGGGAATATTCACCTTACGGCAGAACCAAATTAGATTTAGAAGTTGTTTGTATGCATCAAGAATGAAATCTCCCATAGAACCAGACCAGTCAAGAATGAAGATAAGACCGTGATTCTTACCGTCAGGCACCACGGAGACCTTCTTGAAGAGGTCTTCGTTGAACTTATAGGTATGGAGTTTGGAAGTATCTAGAAGACCTGTGCGAGCAGTGCTAGAACGAGCATACTGGTCTGCAGATTTCTTACATTCAAACTCTTTTACCAGATAAGAAACTTCTTTCTCTGCAGATTTCTTGTAAGTATTGTATTCATTACAAGCAACCTTGAATGATTCTGCAATGTAAGTTCCTTTCATCTCATAGTATTCCTTTGCCTTGCGGTGAATGAATTCATTAGGAATTACCATTGTCTCAAGATTCATCTTGGGAAGTTCCACATAATGAGTCTCCTGAGCATATTTGTCCACAAGGTCTTGAGACTTTTCATCAAAAGAACGAGATGTCTTGGACTTCAGTTCATCTTGATTACTTTTATTGTGCTCATTACTTGCTTCTTGACCAAGACCACCACCATCTGGTGCTTCCATAGACTTACTCATCTCATCACCAAGAGATTCTTCATCACTTTGAGATTGACCCTGTGAGTCTTGCTGAAGATTAGTTTTATTCTGACCATCCTCATTCTCTCCATCCTCAGAAGAAGAGTTTTGTTGAGGAGTTTCTACTTCTTCACCACCAGGACCAGACATTTCATCTCCACCACCTTGAGTAGGCATAGAGTCCACCTTTTGACGTTTGTATTGAACAAACTCCGTGATTTCACGAGCAAGTTGCAGCACTTCATCAAACGTTTCAGTCTGAGAAGCACGAGTCAGAAACTCATTCTCTTCATCAGAGAAAGCAATGTTGTGAAATGCACCAATCTTGAAGTAAAGATTGATTCGGTCAATGAAAGTTAGTTCATCCAGGTTCTCTTCCTTGGTAGAAAAGAAGTCATCAGAATTCAGTTCATTATAACCATTATAAAAGGTGCGAGAAAGACCAGGATACTTTTTCTTCATCAGACGTTCCACACGAACATCCTCAAGAACGTTCACAAAATCCTTAGGAACTTCGGGATATTCTACAGTCCAGTCAATATTATCTGTAAACAAACTATGGCCCACTTCGTGGGCAACCAAAAGTGTATATACCGTATCACTTGCTTTGTCCCAAGTCGGTAAAGTCAATACTCTACGTTCAACATCAAACATAGCAGTTGGAACTTTTTTATGCTCAATGATAATATTTTCCATCGCAAGGCATTTAGCCAGCATTCCTTTAATTTCTAGATTTACCGACATCTGGTTTGCTTTTGACTACTCCGTAATCATACCAGGGACTAGTGCTCTTGGGATGCTTGGATGGACACTTGGAAAAGTGGTCCCGGTCTTCCTTGAACCCAACCATCACCAGGGCATTCATAACATAACTTTGTTTTATCTCCATTATTCCACCACTTTCTTCCTTTTCTTTTTTGACTTTGTTTCATTTTTGTTTCATCACTAACAATTTTCCCCAAATTGGTTCTTCTTGACTTTTCGGCAAAATCTTTTGTTTTGTATTTCTCACTTTTAGAATTAAATAATCTACCAAGAACCCATCCATCACCAGGACATTCAATAGTATGCTTGTCTATTTCTCCATTATTCCACCATCTCCTTTGAGATACTTGTTGCGAAACCTTTTTCTTATGTTCTTCGGTAAGAGTTTTCCCTATATTTGCTTGTTTAGTTCTTTCAATACAATATTCACTAGGTTTTCTTCCAGAACTTCCTTCTCCACCATAAGACATATTAATCAATAAACCACCTTCACTTTTTAAACCTAAAATAGTGATAATATAATTTTCGTGCTTATATGCATCAAACTCCGTTAGATTTTTCTTTAAAAATATTATTCTATCTTTTGGTGGAGAAGGCATATATTTATTGCCTCTTTTATGAGAACGATATGCTCTATTACCAATACCTTTACCAACATAGTAAGGGGTCATATCTTCTCTTAACCAAGCATAAGTATAATAAGTATTTTTCATCAGGGACACGCACTATACACTATTATTTATAGCAGAAAAAAAGGGGCAGATGCCCCCCGTGTTCCACCAATCCAACCGTCCCACCACAGACGGGTCTTACAACTCAAAGATACAAAGTTGTGAAGACTTACTCATCATACATCAAAGAATTTTAGGTGTCAAGTGTTGACAGGATATAAAAATCTACCTAAAATCACTCTGTTGGGGTTGAAGATAAATTATAGCTCAGTATCTACAGGTCTTTCCCATTTAGTTCCTTCTTGAACTATACCATCTTCATCACCATCTCTTGCGTCAGGGTTATAACCATCAGCAATCTTTTGTTCTAGTGTTTGTTCTGTGGATAAAGGTTCTTCTACTACTACAGGTTCTTCTACTACTACAGGTTCTTCTACTACTACAGGTTCTTCTACTACTACAGGTTCTTCTACTACTACAGGTTCTTCTACTTTTACCCAAGGAAGAGGTAGTGGAGTAATAGGAGGATTGTATTGAGTCTCAATCTTATTTGTGATATATGTGTGTAAATATCCAACATCAAGGTTACTCTCCAACCAACCAATCACAGTTTCTTCAGTAAGAGTTGAATAGTCAGTAAATGCTTCTGGACTTGGTGAAGGAAGAGGATAAGAATTACTCATAGATGCAGATACACTGTTCTCATCTATTCCCGTAAGTCCCCAATGAATAACTTTTACAATATTAGTAAGTCCATTTTCTGCTGGAGCACAGTCTAATTTAGAAATACTCCAAGTATAAGTAATCATTTTTCTTTAGCATACACCATATTTAGATTTGAGATTGTTGCATTGAGTCTCCATACTTTCAAATCCTTTAACTGTCATCCAAGTCACCATTGAATATCGGTTTCCTTTGGTGACTGGTTCTACACCGTGACGATAATACCTGTTAGAAGGAAAGCACACTAGAAGTCCAGGTTCGGGACGAATGCGAATATGAAGGTCTGGAAATACAAAATCTCCACCTTCAAATTCATTGTTGAGATATAAGACCATTGATAAATCACGGTCTACTGTCTTTCTCCAGAGTTGTGTTTGGTCTGGTGCAGTCCATACACCTTCACCATCAATGTGAGGTTGGTAGTGCCCTCCTACACCATAACAGAGTAGTTGTGGAACTTCTGAACTATCAACTTCAAACTGATAAAAAGGATTGATGACTTGCTTTACAATATGATGCATCAGTTCATTGACCTGTGGAAATACAGGTTCAATTGGAGCAATTTGAGTATCTCTTGTTCTCTTATCTGTAATCCATTCAGTACTTCTTGTCTGATTGGATTTGTCTGGATCAAATACTGAAAGGTCTTCTGTCTTGGAAGTTTTCATATGATTTACCAGTGCATCAATACCTTCTTGAC
>Ga0255071_1000051_pt1 | contig 22587 bp, 4 predicted proteins | sample Colum_Miss_RepC__FD_188443 | JGI IMG/M metagenome (GOLD analysis project Ga0255071, IMG submission 188443) | Freshwater microbial communities from Columbia River, Oregon, United States - Colum_Miss_RepC_8h | ecosystem: Environmental > Aquatic > Freshwater > River | place: USA: Oregon | collected...
GCCATGATATACAACGGCGTCTCCACTGTCACTGTACTTGGATTCAAATTTGCATCATAAGTTGTCGTTGTGGTTGTAGCATTGAGTGGTAAAGAGTAATTGATGGAATTTGCCGAAACAAAATAACTGAATGTTTGACCCGACCAGGTGACACCACTGTCCAAACTTGTTGCAACAGTATTTCCACCAGAACCAACTGTAAGCCATTTTGAGCCGTCGTATGTGACATCATTTCCTGCAGTTAAGAAGAAATTTTTGTCACGGGGTGTCCAAGTGGTTCCGTCAGTTGAACTTGCAATACTATTTCCGCCTTGACCAACCACAATCCATAAACCGTTTGCATATGTTACTCCATACCCATAAGTGGTAAAAACAGTAGCACCACGACCAGTCCAACTAATCCCATCTGTTGATGTTGCAATAGTGTTTCCACCATTACCTGTAGCAACCCATAAACTGTTTGCATACGCAACACCTTGTCCAGAAGTAGTAAAAATATTGGAACCACGACCCGTCCAATTAATTCCATCTGTACTTGTCGCAATGGTGTTTCCACCATTACCTGTAGCAACCCATAAACCGTTTGCATACGCAACACCTTGTCCAGAAGTAGTAAAAATATTGGAACCACGACCAGTCCATGTAATTCCATTGGTACTTGTTGCAATGCTATTTACACCTTGACCAACAGCAACCCATAAACCATTTGCATGTGCAACACATTGTCCGCGACTATTTAAAATAGTGGAACCAAGACCTGTCCAGTTAATTCCATCAGTGCTCGTTGCAATGGTGTGTCCACCTCCTACAGGGAAACCAACCGCTACCCATAAATTGTTAGCATATGCGACATTGTATCCGGCATTATTAAAAACACTGGAACCTCGACCTATCCATGTAATTCCATCAGTACTGGTTGCAATACTGTTAGCACCTGAACCAACCGCAACCCATAAATTGTTTGCATATGCGATGCCGTATCCACCAATAGTAAAGACAGTGTTACCACGACCTATCCATTTAATGCCATCCGTACTTGTCGCAATAGTGTTAGCACCAGTGCCAACTGCAACAAATAAACTATTGCCATATGCTACACCATATCCATATGAAAAATTATTAATTGGGTCGCGCCCCGTCCATGAAACACCATCAGAACTAGTTGCAATCGTATTTCCTCCTTGGCCCACCGCCACCCATTTACTTGAAACCGGATCATAGAATATTCCATTGCCTTGTGTCGAAAATGTATTCAAGCGATTCAATCCACTAAATGTGGTTCCATCCGTCGTGAGTCCAAACGAGTTTGTTCCCGCACCGACGACCAAATATTCAGACAAAGTTGTTGTAGCCGTGACGTCAGTTGTTGATTTGTAGCCATAGATACCTTGGACTGTAGTCGAAAAAACACTTGACCCGCGACTCGTCCATGTAATTCCATCCGTACTTGTGGCCAATGTATTTCCGCCTAGTCCTCCCGCCAACCAAAGAGAACCTGTCCACGAAACCGATAATCCGGCACTTGTAAATAAAGTTGTTCCGGTGCGCCCCGTCCAGACAATTCCGTCATAACTGGTAGCAATGCTGTTTCCGCCTTGACCAACAGCAACCCACAAAGACCCGTTCCATGCAACACCATAACCAATCGACGAAAATGGTGACAATGTAACTGCAGTCCAACTAGTTCCATTGAATGAATATGCAATGGTATTGGTTCCATTACCAACAGCCACCCATATGGACCCATTCCAAGCAACACCATAACCAGCAGTTGTGAAAATGGTCGCACCCAAACCAGTCCAGTTGATTCCATTTGTCGAAGTTGCAATGGTATTTGTCGTTTGTTGGCCTACGGCTACCCAAAGAGAGCCATTATAAGCTACTCCATTTCCCATATACGCGAATAATATACCGCGATTTATCCAGTTGATTCCGTCAAAAGATGTTGCAAACCTACCAGTTCCATTATCGGTTCCAACAACCACCCACATTCCGTTGTTTGAACCGTCTTTGCCGTAAGCCACCGCATTTACAAGATGTGAAATGCCAGTTACTGAAAATGGAACATTTGACCAGTTGATTCCATCAAATGAATATGCGATTGAGCCATTTGTGCGTCTACCACCTCCAGCCACCCATATAGAACCATTGTATGCAACGCTGTATCCATTATCTAAAAAAACACTTGTTCCTAATCCAGTCCACACAATTCCATCGTAAGAATACGCAAGTGTGTTTGCACCAGTGCCTACTGCCACATGTGTAACAGTTTTTGTCACATTATCCGACCAATTCTGTTTGCCCAAATCGTAATCAAATTCGGTTGAACTTTTCGCGTCGATCCAGAGAGACATTGTGTCCATGGTTTTTGTGATATCCAGAACTTGTCCTTTGGCTTTTTCATTCACAGTGTAACTGTCATACTGCCAACTCAACCCGGTTTCACCTCCTCGGCCAGTGGTGCCTTGATATCCGGTTGCACCCGTGTCGCCAGTATCACCTCTAGAACCAGTTGCACCAGTTCGGCCAGTTCGGCCTGTTGTACCAGTGTCACCCGTTGTACCTGTATTTCCTCTGTAACCATTGGGACCTGTTGAACCGGTTGCACCGGTTTGTCCAGTGGATCCAGTTGAACCGGTTTGACCAGTAAAACCAGTGAAACCAGTTGAGCCAGTCTGGCCGGTACGACCCGTGTTGCCGGTACTTCCAGTGGGTCCTGTTGTGCCGGTGGGACCTGTTTGACCGGTTCGGCCTGTTCGACCAGTGGAACCCGTGTTGCCAGTATCGCTTGGTCCGGTAGGACCGGTATTTCCAGTGTTTCCAGTTGCACCATATTCGTTATACAAGATGCGGAACTCGCCCAAATTGACACTGTCCAAAGTATTTGCATATCCGTTTTTTGAAACCTTTGTCGCCAACAATCGATAATACTTGTAGCTGGATGAAGGCACAGCAATGTTCCAAACATCATTGGGTTGGCTCACATAAGATACGTCCAAAGATACCGTGCTAAGGGTCGTCCATGAAATGCTGTCTCTACTTCCGAGGAAATACCATTGGCTCGGCATTTTCACATTGGATGCATCAATATTGGGTGCAATCAAAGCATAGGCATTGATGTTTTGTTTGAACGCATTACTCTCTAATTGAATCCACTCACCGCTTGTATATTCAGTGAGCAGATTGTCGAATTTATAAACGCCTTGACCCAAAACATTGAATAAGGTGGGATCGTTATTGACTGTGGTAATATTATTGTAAAGAGAAGATGTGATTCCATAATCGGAAATAACGCCATTGGTCCAGTTCAAACCGCCATTGCGAGTATAGTAGAGAGAACCGCCATAACTAAGAACAATCATGTTGGACAAATCGGTCACGTAAAAGGCGCGAATTCGCTTGGAACCAGTGAATGTCTCTGCATCTGGATTTGTAAAAATAGTTTCAAACGATTTATTCAGGTAATCAAATCTGTAGAAGCTGTAAATGGAATTATCAACACCTGCAATGAATGCATATTGGTTATTGAAAATCTTGATGGGTGCAGTGAGAGAAATCGTAGAACTGAACGAATAACTGGGTGAAGTCGATGAACTTATATTTTCTGAACTGTAATCGCGAATCACCACAATACAATCGTTCTCTGCCCAAACAAGATAGACATTTGAGACATCTTGGTTATAGAAAATGCGTCGATCCAAATTGGATGCAGAGGTAGTTGTGTAAGTTCTTCCAACAAAAGATGAACCGCCATTCACGGTATAATAGAAGTTGGGACTTTGGCCGACCACGTAGTAAGAAGTGGCAGAACCTTGAGCACGCATGTTTCCATAAGTGGTGTCCGTAGTAACTGTGCCAGAAAATGAGAATGTATTCAGGTAGCCAGAAGCATCGGCGACCGACAAACCATTTTGTACAATACTGAAGTTGTAAGCATTGACGTTGCAAATTTGATTGACAGAAGCATCCTCTGATTTTCCGACCCAATAATTTGTGTATGTAGACAAATTGGGCGTAGTAGTGCTCCACGAAACATCATTTGTAAGTTTGACCTGGTTTTCATTTCCAACATAACTGTAGAAGTTGAACGAATTGTCATTTGCAACCACTTGGATAGTGGCGGTATAAACCGTATTATCAAATAAGTTGGAGGCCAATGTTTGATAAGTGAGCAAAGAATTGGCAGATCGATGAACAACGGCTAACATATTTTTCTCATGGATGGACCTGCAAATAGCCAGTGAATTTCCCTTGGTTCCATCATTAAGAGAGAGAAGACGCGACTGATCATAAAAGATACCATTCGTTTTCCATTGGCCGATATAGCACCTGGATAAATCCACTGAATTTGTGTAACAAACCTGGCTGATAATCAAACGATGATATAAATAAGGAGTTTGCGAACCAGTGTAATATGTTATACCTTGACTTTGCTCTCGATTTTGTTGTCCGTGTTCATAAATCCAAGTGGTTCCATCATTCGAACCGGCAATGTACCATTTGCCTGGCAAATACTTCTCGTAATTCAGAATATTGTTATCTCTTGGACCGAACGAATATGAATGAATGGGATAAGAATACGGCATTTTGAGTTGCAACCATTCGCCACTTACGGTGCCGACACCCCTGACAAAAGTGTTTTTAGAACCGACATATTCACCCGTATTATAATTATAATTGGCATCCGAATACCAGCCGACTGAGTCATATACAGTGTTGAAAGGATAAGCTAGTGGGTTTTCGTAGGCGACGGGGTTGGACTTGTAAGGATGCGATGCGTTCAGATAACTGGTTAAGCCCCATTTAATCGCGAGCAAGGCTTCAATGCGACGAACGCTGATATCTGGCAACGACGAATTGAACTGGTAAAAATCGGCCAATCGATAATTTGGACTTCCAAACGTGAAACCAGTTAGCATTTTAATATTTGATACACCAGTGTTTGTCGATGTTGCTGTATAAAAAGTTCCATTCAAACTGTATTTTAAGTATAGAAAAGTTCCAACGCAGTATGCATTTACCATCAAAATATACGGTATTGTTGTATTCATTCCCGAATAATAAAGACTACTTGATGTAGAACTGCTTGTATATAGCTGAAATTGATATTCTGTCATAAAAATTGAACCTTGTCTGAATGGTCCTTTCGTTGAAAGCAGTGTTGTTCCACCCGTGAGATAAATTACCATAAAAAAGGTTAAGTCGGATACGCTTTTCTCTACATCAGTGGTAGTCAATGTTGAATTTGATACTGTAAAATCGATTGCCGGATTGGTTCCAAAAATATTGGTTGTATATTTTGGTGCAACCCACGAATATGAAAATCCCAAATTATGAATTTGATTTAATGATATATCCGTATTGAAAATGACAAGTTCATATAAAGAGCCTTCCATATATTCGTTGGTTAATGTTGAACTGTTTGTAACGCCCAAACCACTGGTAAAAAATGTAGAATCCCGTTGTGTCCAAGATGTTGCATTTGTTGAAGTAGCAATTGTATTTATGATAGTTCCACTTGAGCCACTAAAAGGGTGTGAAGATGGTAATTTACTTTGTAATCCCCATTTTACTGACAAATATCCTTCTATGTTTTGACGTTCAGGTGTAGTTAATGCTCGATTGTAAACAAGAATTTCAGAAAAGTATCCAACCGTATGATCATTTCTACTAGGTGCAGATCCAATTGAAAAGAAGTTATAACCCAAAGAAGCGGTATAAGCAACACTTTTAATAACAGTGGTATTTCCTTGTAATACAGTTGTATAAGCATTTGTTCCATCATACCATGCTTCCCAAATATAAGGACTATTATAAACAACATTTGTACTGTCATTTACTAAATTACTATTTGGTCTTTGTAAATCAAATGTTAAACCACCTTGTCTGCAAAAAGCAAGTGGATCATTATTATTAGAAGCTGAAGTACCATTACCCATCCCAATTAAACGACCAAAAGTTTCCGAAGTTGAATTCATTGAAGCAACTCCAAAAATATGTAATTGACTACCTAAAGCAGAAAAATTACCATAATAACGAGCATTACCATATAAATATACAGAAGGCAATCCATTTAATGTATTACTATCCCATTGATTCGTAGTTGGTGTTGCTCCAGTGTTTGACCCTCCAGTATTATAAGTAGTGTGATTTCCAAATCCAGATTTATCGCTCCATGTAGTTAATGGAACACTTGTTGAAGGTTTAGTACCTGTACCATATGGATCATTTGCATCTAACCATAAAACACAGGCTGATGCAATTAATGGATTTGAAACCGTTGCTCCATTATATCCAGTCATAACCCACAAATTATCTACGTAACTGTAATCAATACTCAAACCTTGATCTAGAATTTTCCCTTGTCCTCCTGTCCAGTTAATGCCATTTGAACTTGTATAAACAGTAGAAACTGAGTCCAAACCAACTGCAACCCATAAACTATTAACATACTTAACTGCATAGCCAACTACAGAAAATATCATGCCTCTGCCGGTCCAAGTAATTCCATCAGTTGAAGTTGCAAGTGTGTTGCCACTATTAGTAGTATATCCAGTAATAACCCATGTTCCATTACCATAATCAACACCATCGGCATAACCATTAATAATTGTTCCACCGCGTCCAGTCCAAGTAATTCCGTCATTTGAACTTGCAACTGTGTTACCACCTGCGCCAACTGCTACCCATAGATTATTTTTATAGGTAACAGCTGTTCCATAAGTAGTAAAAACAGTAGCACCACGACCAGTCCAGTTAATTCCATCTGTTGAAGTTGCAATGGTGTTACCACCTTCGCCCATAGCCACCCATAAACCATTTGCATATGTTCCACCTCGACCAGAAGTAGTGAAAACAGTGCCACCACGTCCTGTCCAGTTAATTCCATAAGTTGAAGTTGCAATGGTGTTACCACCTTGACCAAAACCAACCCATAACCCATTACCATATGCGGATCCATAACCTCTTCTTGTAAATACACTTGAACCTCTACCGGTCCAACTAATTCCATTTGCGCTTGTTGCAATAGTATTTGTTCCTTCACCCATAGCAACCCAAAAACTTATTCTCTCAGTTGCCATAGACTTACCAATGGTATTGTAACTAGTTGATGTGTTGCGTGCAACCGGTGCAGTAAAAGTATCAGTAGAATTAATTGTACCGGCATTATAAAGTTTATATGCGGTTCTCTGACGACTGGTTGAATTATAAGTTTCAATCATTCCATCATTGGAAAAATATTGTCCAAAAGAAATATCACTTCCATACCAATAATTTCTCAATTTACTACTACTTCTTCCAAAACTAAGGACGCCAGATGGATCGACTGCATAGTTGCCGGCACCCAATACACTTCCTATCGTATTATTAAAAAATCTGGAATAATAGTAAATTGTATAAGACGAGTTTCCGGGAGGTATGGTTGAGTCTGGCATATCCAAATAAGAAATCGGATTTGAACTGAAATCGATAAATACTGGAGTAGAGGATGCATTAATTGGAGGTTGTAATGAAACGTTAGTTTGTGTTGCGTGTTTTCCATTTCCTGTTTGGTCATACAAAATAGTTACAAATCCGTTTGTGCTAGATAACCAAGTATTAATTGTAGTGCCGGTTCCATTTATTCCTGTAGTTAATAGATTTGAAGAATTGTTAATATTTTGATAAGTTCTCGGGTAAAAATCGACCGCAGAATTATCTGATGCGCGTCTCACTTTCACAATTGGACCGGTATATGAATACGACAATCTACGGAACGCATAGGCAGCAGATGCAGATGCGCGCGTCGTTGAAGAAAGTGAATCTAACGTATAGACCGATGCTGTTATATTGGTGGATGGGTCTCTAACTGATACGATCTCTATGGCACCTGTATTCGTATTTGGAATAGTTGTCAAATTGGATGACACATCCAAATGCAAATCCGGTGAAAAGTTATTCAAATACACGTTGGTCTGTGTTATAAGTGTAGAAGACGATGCATCATAGATTCCATTTAAGTAGGCATTTTCATTGACATTTCCAGTAATATTGAGTTGTGTAAAGGATGAATCGATCGTCGTTGTGAAATCAACTGCGGTGGGAACCGCCTGTTTGACAATGGTTCTTAACTCGTTGTTCAAGCTGAATTTCAGGTCCATTTCCACCGATTTGCCATTTGTTGCATCGTTAAGACGCACATTTTGAGAAACAACATCTGGGTTTGTATCCGCAATGGAGAGAAAGCTGGTATTTGTTCCAGCGCCATTAATCGTGGTGTAATTGGTGCCAGAAACAACATCAGATCCACTTGCGTCAAATGTGTAATAAGACGTGTTGGGAGTAATTAAGTTCAAATTGTAGAATTTGCCCTTGAAAATGATGTTTTGACTGGGGTCCTGTTGTCTTCCGACAAATACGTCGGAGAAAAGACAAGCATTGCTTAGATCAATCCAATTAACTTGGTTTCCAACAGAATTATTACTACTGTCGTATGCATATGCCTTATAAAGTGTTTGCTTGGTTGCCCCATATTTACCAACATTTATGAAGGCATTGTAAATTCGATTTGCAGAATAATCCATTAATTTGGTGTCAATGTAGGTTCGATTGTTGTAAGCATAGTTGATTTTCAGCGAATTTAGTGAGCCGTCTCTGTACAAATTCAACCAAGAGTAGTCGGAATAGGCGAGATTTATGATGTTTATGTTATCCAATGCGGTTGCATATGTTGCAATAGAACTGGTTCCATTGAACGAAAGTGTATATGTTCCTGCAGTTGCAATTGTAAAGCTGACAATGTATTGAGTCCATCCAGAAAACGACGATAAAGTAAAAATCACCGAATTGTTAAGATTAACATTGATTGGATTGTATTGATTGTAACTTGGTGTAGCGTATGATGTGTAGAAGACAATTTGGTAAGACCCAGCATTGAAATAAATATTTTGGTAGATGGAGCAAGTTCCCAATATGAGAATACACTGATTTCCAGATGGATAAGGAATAGAAACTGGATACGAGTAGGTTGAGTAGGTCGTTGAATTGTTCAGCAACAAAATTCTATTTGGCTGGGTAATCACCCAGCCGGGTGTATTGTCAGTATTTAAAGCATATGTGCTATTTGTTGAGAGTGGAGGATTATTAAAGTTGTTGTTTCCAACTGCAATTGCATCTTGATCATTTATAATAAATACTGAATTCAAATTGGTTGTTCTTATGGTACTTCCCGACCCATTACCTGTTCCCACTAACGCAAATGTATGAATTCCGGAAGTTGTAATTGTGAAATTCCCAGTAAAAATTCTCCAATTGAACATGTCAATTTGTGTGTGTGAAACACTTAAAAACGTGATTCCATCCATTTTTGCATCAATTCCACAAGTTGAGTTGCTTCCAAAATATGAGGAACCGCATGCATAAAAGGATAACGTATATGTGCCAGCAACAGCATAGAAAGTTTGCGACATTGAAGTAGGGTTTGCAAAAGATGAGATGATTGACGCTGATTGACCAAATAAAGGTGCCGATATTCCAACAAAACCTAGACCAGTATCTATGCTTGTTGAATTATTTGATATGGTTACTCTGCCTTGTGTTCCAACTGTAAAAGTCCAATTTGGTATGGAGGATGTAGTTGTATATGCTGTATATGAATTGTTTGCAAGTGCAGGTATTCCAAACATACTGTTTTGCAAGATGGCGGGTGATCTCAAACTCAGCAAACGCACATTTTGTGAGGCGTCCGAATCCACGCTGAATTTGGCATGAATCGTGTATCCATTTTGCAAATCCGCTTGGTAAAAATCGTTGGCTTTCAAATATGTGGTGTTTGTGTTGCCTGGACTCACCGTATAAAATCCGGAATTGTAACTGAAATCGGTTCCACCAACGGCAGTCAGTGCCAACTTTTTCGTTCTCTGCAAATAACTGAGGTTGTTTATTTTAGTTATTTTCTTCTCTCCAGCAACTTGATTGTTAGTGAATCCAACAAGTCCATTGTAATTGTACGACGCATCCACGTATCCAAATGAATCGCCCAATTGCCAGCTCGAATAATTCAGCCAGTTACGCATATCCACGTTACGCCAAGACTGATTATTTGTTGTTACGCTGACGGATGAAGATGCATTCGTTGTATAATTGTAGAGAGCACTTACTTCTTCGTCGGTTATCACGCGATTGTAAAGACGGAACTCATCCATATATCCATTGACAAAGGCCGTATCGACATAACCCAAGAAGTTGGCATTATAGGTTCTGCGGTGGTTGAACTGATAATTCATACTTGTGTCCAAGATTTTGGAAGCATTGATGTAGAGACGGAGCGAAGACCCACTTACAACCATGCTGACATGGGTCCAGTTCGCGGTATCCACACTCGATTTCAAAACACTTGGTGTAAAAGTCTGAGCGGATGCATCTTGGACTGCAATCATGATTCTAAAATAATTTAAAGTTGCATCCGAATTGTTGATTGTTAGTTTCACTGTGTTGTTTGCTTGGTCATTCAATGTGAAGAGACCCTGGTATCCTGCCTGGTTGTCACCACTGTTCTGTTTAATCCAGAAAGAAGTGGTGAATGCGGGCACAACAAAGTTGATAGAAGGTAAATAAACGTATTTCAAATTGGCGTCAGTGCCGAATTGGATGCATCCGTATCCAATCAATTGATTGCTGGTGTCAATGGTGGGGTAATTTACCAATGAAGAATTTGTGACAGTGGATTCTTGGGCTTTGTTCAAAACAACTTTATCCAATACATTGTAGGAGTCAAATGTGTGGTAAATCATCATCTTGTAATCATCCGCAATATTCTTGGTGCTCTGAATAAAAGTGGGTGTATAATTCTGGGTTTTTCCGGCGTAGAAAGAAGTTTCGTCGTAGAAGGGTGTTGTATTGACCGTGGAAATCTGGTCAATTGGAAAAGTTCCAGTAATATTCATGTTGTTTTCACCAATGTATTCACCCGAAGAGATGTCGTAAGTTCCGAGTGCAGAGTTCCAATATGTCTCTGCAGTTTTATCAAAAGCCTTGTAAGCATAATTGGTGGAATTTGTGGTGGAAGCACTTACATTAAAGTAATATCCATCTTGATTTCCGGAGAAATCGTTTAACAAAGGATAATAAATATTGGAGCGACTTGGACCATTGAAATTTGGATCAAATCCTTGCTGTCCTTCACCGGTGGCTCCAGTTCCATCAAGATTGTCAGTACCTCTTGGTCCTACGGGTCCCAAAAGACCGGTGTCACCAACAGAAGCAGTGGGTCCCGTATATCCTGTGTCGCCGGTGTTACCAGTCGTTCCAGTGGTCCCGGTTCGGCCAGTGGTGCCTGTTCGGCCAGTGAAACCAGTGTTTCCAGTGTCGCCGGTTTGACCGGTTTGACCGGTTTGGCCGGTGCGACCTGTCCGACCAGTGGTGCCAGTAAAACTGGGTATTCCAACGGGTCCTCTTGGTCCGCGTGGTCCTGCAGAACCGGTTTTTCCAGTGTATCCAGTGTCTCCGGTATCACCAGTTGTTCCTCTAGGTCCAGTAGAACCAGTGCGACCAGTTCGTGTTGAACCAGTGTCACCTGTGTCACCCGTGTCACCTGTTGGGCCAATATGTCCAGTGGTTCCAGTTCTTCCGGTTCGTCCGGTATCTCCAGTATCTCCAGTATGACCTGTTTGACCAGTTTGCCCAGTTCTGCCAGTTCGACCTGTTGCACCAGTGTTGCCGGTGTCACCCGTGTCTCCACGTACGCCTTGTGCTCCTCGATGTCCGAATGCTCCGGTTGTGCCGGTGTCGCCGGTGTCGCCTGTTGTGCCTGTTTGACCAGTAGTTCCAGTTCGCCCCGGCGCACCCGGGCCTTGAGGACCAGTTGCACCAGTGTCACCGGTTGCACCAGTTTGGCCGGTTTGGCCGGTTCTTCCAGTCATACCAGTGAATCCTTGAGAACCTGCATCACCTTGAGGTCCAGTTTGGCCAGTTCTGCCTGTTCTTCCGGTTCGACCAGTGTTGCCAGTGTCGCCAGTATCACCTGTTGCTCCAGTTGTTCCAGTTTGACCGGTTCGACCATATATACCAGTGGCACCAAGAGACCCGGTTGCACCACGAGATCCAGTTTCACCTGTTCTTCCAGGGCGTCCTTGCATACCATCGGGTCCCATTGAACCAGTGTCACCTGTATTACCAGTTTGGCCGGTTTGGCCGGTTCGGCCAATGTTACCAGTGTTACCAGTGTCTCCGGTGTCACCGGTCGTGCCTCCATAACCTTGAGGTCCTTGCGCACCCGTTGTACCGGTAGCACCTTGAAATCCGGTTTCACCTTCTTCTCCTTTGGAACCTGGTTGTCCTTTTGGTCCTGTTGTACCAGTGAAACCAGTGTCACCAGTTTCTCCTTGGAATCCTCGGTCTCCGCCATAACCTTGATACCCAGTTTGACCGGTTGCACCCGTGTCTCCAGTATCGCCAGTAGAACCAGTTTGGCCAGTAGAACCAGTAGTTCCTTGAGACCCTTGAGCACCTGTGTCTCCAGTGTTGCCGGTATCGCCGCGAGAACCTGTTTGGCCAGTAGAACCGGTTTTACCATCGGAACCAGTGTCACCTGTATCACCGCGAGAACCACTTGAACCTCTGGAACCGGTGGTTCCTGTATTACCTTGTGTGCCAGTTGCACCCGTATCACCTCTAGAACCCGTCGAACCTCTTGTACCCGTTGCACCCGTATTACCTTGCGAACCAGTGTCGCCTGTGTCACCGGTATCACCTCTGGAACCAGTTGAACCTTTGGAACCTGTTTTGCCGTCAGAACCAGTGTTGCCAGTATCGCCAGTGTCGCCTCTTGACCCTGTTTGACCGGTGGAACCAGTTTTGCCGTCGGAACCAGTATCGCCAGTATCAGATCTAGAACCAGTTGAACCTCTAGAACCTGTGGTTCCGGTATTGCCTTGTGTTCCAGTATCTCCAGTATCACCACGGGAACCGGTGTTGCCTTTGGAACCAGTCTGGCCAGTTGTACCGTCTGAACCAGTGTCGCCAGTATCACTGCGAGATCCAGTTGAACCTGTGCTTCCAGTTGAACCAGTTGCACCACTTGGGCCCATTATTCCAGTATCACCGCGAGATCCAGTATCGCCTTTTGAACCAGTTGAACCCATGGAACCAGTGAAACCAGTGTCACCTGTGTCGCCCGTGTTACCTGTGTCGCCTCGAGAACCTTGATTACCTTTATTTCCCAAATGACCAGTGGCACCGGTATCACCAGTTGTACCGCGAGAACCAGTTGTACCGCGAGAACCACTTGAGCCCTGATTACCTGTGTCTCCTTGATCACCAGTGTCTCCTTTCGACCCAGTTGAACCAGTGGTTCCAGTATTGGCGTCAGAACCAGTGTCACCCTGCGAACCAATACTACCTTTGGATCCAGTTGCGCCTTGAGAACCAGTTGAACCGGTTGTTCCAGTGTCACCGTCAGAACCGGTTTGCCCTTGAGAACCCTTGGAACCAAAAGAACCCTTGAAACCAGTTATACCAGTGTCGCCCTGAGACCCAATTGATCCAGTGTTGCCCTTAGAGCCTGTAGGACCAGTTTGGCCAGTTGCACCAGTGTCACCAGTATCACCTTTGGATCCAGTATTTCCCTGAGAACCAGTGTTGGCAGTATTTCCCTGAGAACCGGTGTCACCAGTGTCGCCTCTTGACCCAGTTGAACCTTTGGACCCAGTATTGCCCTGAGAACCAGTGTTGCCAGTATCACCTTGAGAACCTTGAGAACCTGTTGAACCAGTTGATCCCATGGAACCTGTATTTCCTTGAGACCCAGTGTTACCTGTATCGCCTCTTAAACCTGTATTTCCTTGGGACCCGGTTGAACCGTCCGAACCAGTTGTGCCAGTGTCGCCGTCAGAGCCGTAAGCACCGGGTGCGCCTTTTGGTCCAGCATTACCGCGTTGTCCAGTGTTTCCAGTATCTCCTCTGGATCCAGTATCACCAGTGTTTCCTAAAGATCCCTTAAAACCATCTGCACCAGTGGAACCAGTATCACCTTGAGAACCAATTGAACCAGTGGAACCTTTGGAACCGGTGTTGCCGGTGTTGGCGTCAGAGCCGGTGTCACCTTGAGAACCAATACATCCAGTTGGACCTTGAGAACCTTGTGAGCCAATTGCACCTGTTGTGCCGGTGTCGCCTGTATCGCCCTGAGAACCACGATTACCAGTGGAACCTTTGGAACCTTGGGAGCCGGTATTACCAGTATCTCCTTTGGAACCAGTGTCACCAGTATCGGCTCGGTATCCAAATGGACCAAGCGGACCTTGAGGACCCGTATCTCCCCGAGATCCTTGCGAACCAGTGGGTCCGGTATTTCCATGAGAACCGGTTTTACCAGTGTCGCCGGTTGAACCCGTGTCACCCTTGGAACCAGTTGAACCAGTGCTTCCAGTATGTCCAAAAGAACCAGATGCACCTTTCAATCCAGTATCACCAGTGTCAGCTTTGGATCCTGTGGAACCGGTAAAACCTTGGGAGCCGGTATTACCAGTTGCACCAGTATCACCTTTTAATCCTTGGGAGCCGGTATTACCGGTTTGACCTTGGGACCCTGTGTTGCCAGTAGAACCAGTGTTACCGGTGTCGCCAGTTTCTCCAGGACTGCCCTTTGCACCAGTTGCTCCCGTGGTGCCAGTATTGCCAGTGTCACCTGTATATCCATATGAACCAGTAGAACCAGTGCTTCCAGTTTGACCTTGGGACCCAGTATTGCCAGTTGCACCAGTATGTCCTCTAGACCCTGTAGAACCAGTTTGGCCAGTGTTTCCGAAAAGACCTTGAGAACCAGTTGAACCAGTTGCACCTGTGTCGCCGGTTGGGCCGGTATCACCGGTATCACCTTGCAGGGCTCGAGCGCCAGTGGCGCCTTTGTTGCCAGTGTTGCCGGTGTTAGATCTAGAACCTGTTGTTCCTTTTGAACCAATTGTTCCAGTTGTTCCAGTTGCGCCGGTGTCACCGCGAATTCCAGTTTGACCAGTTGAACCTGTTTTACCTGTTTTACCAATAAATCCATCTGGACCGGTTGTTCCCAAAATACCGTCTTTTCCTTCGGGACCAGTTGCACCGGTTTCACCAGTTGTGCCGGTGTATCCTTGGTATCCATCATAACCAGTTGTGCCGGTGTATCCAGTGGTTCCCAAAATACCGTCTTTTCCATCAGGACCAACAATTCCGGTGATTCCAGTATCTCCAGTGAAGCCGGTATATCCGGTTTGACCAGTTGTTCCAGTTTGACCGGTGGTTCCCAATATACCGTCCATGCCATCAGAACCGAGTGCGCCAGTTGTACCGGTTGTGCCGGTTGCGCCTTGATTTCCTTGCGCTCCAGTTGCACCGGTTTGACCTGTTGTACCGGTTTGTCCAGTGGTACCGGTTGCACCCTGAGAACCTTGAGAACCAGTTGAACCTGTTTGGCCAGTTGATCCGGTTTGACCAGTGGAACCAGTCTCTCCTTGTGACCCTTGAGAACCAGTTGAACCAGTTTGACCGGTGGTACCAATTTGACCCGTGAAACCCGTTTGGCCAGTTGATCCGGTTTGACCAGTTGAACCCGTTTGGCCAGTTGAACCTGTTTGTCCAGTCGATCCTGTTTGGCCAGTGGAACCCGTTTGACCGGTGGAACCCGTTTGACCTGTGGAACCCGTTTGGCCAGTGGAACCCGTAGAACCCGTGGAACCGGTTGATCCAGTTTGACCAGTTTGGCCAGTGGTTCCTGTTAGACCAGTAGTTCCGGTTTGACCTATGTCTCCTTGAGAACCGGTGGAACCCGTTTGGCCAGTTGATCCGGTTTGACCAGTTGAACCCGTTTGGCCAGGTGAACCTGTTTGTCCAGTCGATCCTGTTTGGCCAGTGGAACCCGTAGTACCAGTGTCTCCTGTTGTACCTTGAGAACCTTGCGAACCAGTAGAACCTGTTTGACCAGTATTGCCGTCAGCACCAGTATCACCGGTTTGGCCAAGACAACCTACGGAACCTATCGAACCTGTAGCACCAGTTGAACCAGTGGTTCCTGTTTCACCAGTTGAACCCATATATCCTTGATAACCTGTAGAACCAGTTGTTCCAGTGTCACCCGTATATCCAGTGTTACCGGTTGAACCGTCATTACCAGTTTGACCTTGTGTGCCAGTTGCACCAGTTAAACCAATTGAACCAGTGTTGCCGGTATCACCAATTGAACCAGTTGAACCAGTGGTTCCGGTTGTGCCTGTAGAACCTGTAGAACCGGTGGTTCCAGTAAAACCTTGAGAACCAGTTTGACCGGTATTGCCGGTGCTACCAGTAGAACCTGTTTGTCCAGTTGATCCCATATCACCAGTTGAACCAGTATGGCCAGTGGTTCCTGTTTGACCTGTGGTTCCAGTTTCACCGGTTGCACCAGTTGAACCTTGATAACCAGTTGAACCAGTTGAACCTGTGTCTCCAGTTGATCCGGTTTGTCCAGTTGTACCAGTTGAACCAGTTTGACCGGTTTGGCCGGTTTGGCCTTGAGAACCTTCTTGTCCAGTTGTTCCGGTTTGACCAGTTTGACCTTGATAACCTGTTGCTCCAGTTGCTCCAGTTTCACCAGTTTGACCAGTGGTGCCGGTTGAACCGGTTTGACCTTGGTATCCAGTGTCTCCAGTTGAACCAGTTTGACCGGTTTGGCCAGTTTGACCGGTTGTTCCCGTTAGACCAGTGCTACCAGTTTGACCAGTGCTACCGGTTTGTCCTGTTGTGCCAGTTTGACCGGTTTGTCCTGTTGTGCCAGTTGAACCAGTATCGCCTGTTGTACCAGTTTGACCAGTTGTCCCTGTAGAACCAGTTGTGCCGGTAGAACCAGTTGTTCCGGTTTCTCCTGTTGTTCCTGTAGAACCAGTTGTTCCGGTTTGTCCGGTAGTTCCAGTTTGTCCGGTGGTACCAGTATCGCCCATATCTCCCCATGAACCTCTTGGTCCAGTGGATCCAGTTTTGCCGGTTGTGCCAGTCTTGCCAGTATCACCCATATCTCCCCAAGAACCTCTCGGTCCAGTGGGTCCAGTTTGACCAGTTTTGCCAGTTTGTCCAGTTTCTCCACGATCTCCTTGAGATCCAGTTGCACCCATATAACCAGTAGCGCCAGTAGTTCCAGTTATTCCTTTTTCTCCAGTTTCTCCAGTTTGTCCAAGTACGCCTTCTCTACCAATGTATCCAATATGTCCATCTTTGCCGGTCATACCTGGCGGACCAATTCCAAAAAGTTGTTTTACATCGTTACTTAGCTTTGCCATTGTGATGATATTGTTGCTCAAATCTTCTGCCGCATTAAATGTATTGAGTGCTAGGTCGTCATGAGTTATACCGGCCGTTTGAAAAAACGAATTGTCAAAAAGCACATTTCCATTCAAGTAGATGGTTGTGATGGAATTCGAAATCATTGAACCAGTGATAGAACCCGGTACAAAATCCTCACCCAGTAGAGAATAATTGATCAATTTGCTTCCTGAAACTGAATTCAGAGAGAAATCTGCAAATGTGACGCCGGCATTATCTATGTATTCGGTGGTGATTGTGTTATTGGAAATCATTTCATTGGTAACTGCGCCATCTGCAATCTTATCAGTGGTAACCGAATTGGTTACAAAATAATTGGTTGATACAGAATCTACTGGATACGACATTTGGTAGTGGGACCATTTGATATTGAAAACATTGGTTTCACCAACCACTCGATAAACTGTCATAATCATCATATCACCTGGCAATACATCCAAGGTCAGAAAGGCTGGGTCCAAATTCTGGATTTCCTGGTTGAAAGTGTATGTGACCGAGTCTCTTATAACAGTGATTTGACTGGGGACATCAATGGGACCGTCGGCATTCATAATGAGATAATAACCAGTTGTGGCTAGTTCCAAATTATCCATGGTCTGCAGGTTATTATAGATTTCAGCAGTCATTGTGTCAATCACATTATAAACAGGTTCAACCGATTGGTAAAAAGTGAGACCCGTGTATGGGAAAAGATTCACATCCAATGTGTTGTTGATATTTTCAATACTATATAATTTAAAACTGTTTCCATCTTGAGTAACCACATCATACACAATTTTGTAGTTTTCCAAATCAAATGACATGGTTATTTTATTTCCACTTTGGTCGCGAATCACCAAACTTGTGTTCTCTATATTGGCCTTCTTTGCAAATAGGTCGTGGAACTTGTTGGTTTCTGTCCCCAAGTCAATTGTTCCCAAAGGAAAAACTCCATTCACACTCAAATCGAGTGGGCCAAATCTTCCTGAATTGATATCAGTAGAAGCAAATGGGTTTGCATTGGTTCCAAATGAAAACGTGTTGTTCGGGATTTGTGCCAGCAGATTTTCATAAAATGGCTGGCCGTAAAATGTCCCCACCGGGCCTTGTGTTCCAGTTATACCCGTTATACCGGTTGGACCTGTGAATACGTCCTGCGGTCGATAAGGTAATCCACTGGGACCGGTGGGGCCTTTTGGTCCTCGAATCATAATGGGTGGTGGTGTATCAGGTAATGGTGTTTTTCTAAAACGTTTGTAATCTAAAACCCCATTTAACATTGTATATAATTTACATACAGAATCTTTATGTTTTCTTTGCACGAAAAGGAACTACGTATTCAGAGAAGCGAAGCTTCTCTTACGCCTTTTAATCCCTCCTTTACACCATTGAAGATTTAAAACGGCACGTTTTAAATCTTTAATGGCGCGGTATCGGTAACGATTTGAAACATAGCACACTTGTGGTGTGCGGTTTTTAATCTTCACCGGTATAAAAGACCAATGATTCAGATAAGCAAAGGAAACAATGTTTGTTTATGAATCCTTTATAAATGAATCCTTTATAAATGAAAGATTCGAGCAAGGCATCTTAACTATTGGAAATAAATAAAAATAGAATTGTTTTTATTTACTGTTTAAAAAATCTCCTACAAAAAGGAGGGAACTACGTTCCCTTTATACAGTGACAAGCTTGATAAGGAGAGGAGCAGTCGCAACACGGGTGATCAACTCAGTGGTGGCAGTGGTTGAAAGAGTGAAGTTGGTGGATGTATAATTAGTAGTCTGGGTCTGGGCGATATTAGTACCATATCCAGTTCCAACGTTGTTAAGAGGAGCAAGAGCCTCAGGGTCAATGGCGAGCTTCAAGGTAACAGTGGTTCCATCGGGGATCCAGATAAGATCACCAGCAACAAAGCCGTCAGAAACACCCCAGTTCTTAACCTCGGGGTCTCTGTTTCCGAAAACGTTACCATCAACGGAGTACTTGAGGAGCTTAGCAATGTTGGCAATGTTGATAGAACCAGTCAAATCACTGATGTAGCGTCCATCAGCATGTACATCAACACCATTCAACAAAGCAATGAATGAAGCACCATCAAAACTATTGTCGGTGTCAATAGCAAACTCAGAAGCAGCAGTGAATAAAGACGAGAATCCGCCATCAAATCCAAAATAGGCGGCAACGTAGGCCTGGAAATCGGAATACAAAGTGGAGTATCTTCCGACGGAAAGCACCTGAGAAGCACTGGTAACTCCTGCAATCAAATCGGCAGAATCGATAGTGATATCATCTTCTCCAAAAGAATCAGTAACGGTATCAAATGAAGTAAGGTCAAGCTTAGAGTTGAAGGTAGCAACATCCATAGTGATTTGGATAGCATCAGTCACATCAACGTGGGTGGGGGCATCCTGAGGAGCGAGCTTGATGGTGTCAAATCCACGCTCCATGGTGAAACCACCAGTGGCACTGAATGCATAAACCTCACCTTCATAAAGGGAAAGGGTAGGATCGTTTCGGTCAAAATCGGGGTCGGGTAAATTGGCCATTTTTATATATTATTAAACAAGATTTTTTCTTACAAATAATATAATTCTCTACAGGTCGTACAACATTTTGAACAAAATACAACAAGAGAAATTGGAGTTGTTCATATCTAAAATACGTCCATGGTCGTCATATATGTGGATGTGCATCTTCTGAATATCCACCGGACCAAAATATTTTCGCGGTTCTGTCGTCATATTCAAGTCGGTTTCCATCATTAAACTGAAATAAGATCCTTTCACAGAAATTCTTGCTAAAATATTTGGACTAAGAATGGATTTATTGAACGCAGAAATAAAATGATTATTGACATTGTTATTGAAATCATCTATTGCTAAATAAATATAGCGGACACTTGCAGGTTCAATAAGTGTTTCTGAAACATAACTTGTTGCTCCTTGATACTTCCGCTTTAAAAATCCCAAATTCATCCCAATTTTGGATGTTACAGGCGCTTTGTCCGCATCTCCATTGATATCTAGGGAAAAATCGAGGTTGATTTCTTTAATAGTATAATCTAAGTTTCCAGTGGTTTCTATATAGACTTTGGCGGTTCCCGAACCACTCTGCGATACATCTAACCGAAACGCAATGTAATTAAACAAACTGTTTGGATCTATGGGCGAACCATCCGGATTTGTCCCTGAAATTAACGTGTTAATAGTGTCTATTAAATCGTTTGCATTGTAATTTCCATCGGGCACAACAACAATTTTGGATTCTTCGGAAATATCTCCTCCATCAATAAGTTGCTGGGTCGCACTAATGTAGAAATAATTGTTGCCATATTTGGAAGAAATTCCGTAGAAAGAAACTGGAAACTCAATGGCAGTGATTTGCATCGAAACCACTTTCTGCAATCGGATAGGCAAATTCACCAAGAAATCTGAACTGCTGGTTTGCGTGATATTGTCTCTAAAACGCGTATCGATATTCAAGCATTTGGATATAACCCGCGTCTTGAGTGGGTTCATAATTCCGGGAAAGTATTCACTTGAATACGTATTTACATATGGAGTGTCCGGTCTTTCCATCAGTTCCTCCATTCTTGGCATTGCTTCTCTTGATGCTGGAACATTAGGATACTTTTCCATTTTAGGAACATTATGGAAACTGGTTGGATTTTTAGTTTCATTTTTGCACTTCACTGTAATTAACCAGTCCTTGGCTGTATCCAAAAACGCCATCAAATCGCGCTTGAACTTTTTATTGATGTGACCTGTAGACAACAATACCTCTTTTAGTTCCGCCTCTTTTAATTCAATGTCTGCAGCCGAATATTTCTTGTTAGGTACAATCTGAAAAAATCGTTCCAAATCCTTAATTGTGTAATTGTTGATATCTAAATCTAGTCCGTCCATTAAGATATTTGACGATTTTTATTTATTACACTTTTCAACTACTATATTAAGAGACATGTCCAAAGGCAAATCACTAATGACTGGCGCGCAAAACACCAGCAAATCACTTATTAATCCAGTTAGTACCAGTTCGCAACAAGAATTGCAATTTGGCACAGAACTTACAAATGCATTAAGTCGTATTGAAACAGATTATGTAGAGAAAATGTCGAAGCGTAAATATTTGACTATACCGGATTCTGTACCGACTTTTTTATCATTGAATGACATTATGTTAAATGCAATTGCAAAACAAAAAAACACGAATTTGAAATTATTGTTCCAAATTGCGAGAGATGGTATGGATGGTGCTCTCCATTCTAGGACACTTTTTGCAGATAATGCTGACCTCGATATTCGAGTATTAATGTTGAACAAGAAGAACGACGACATTCTCTCAGGTAAAAACGAAGTTAAAGCAATTGGTACCACATCTGGTCAATTCACTATTACCAAGACCTTTAAGTTGGCACCCATTTACAGTTACTACATTTATTTGTATGGTATGCCTGCGTATGGTGTTGGTTTTGATGCAACCAAACTTTCTCTATTGGCGACCATTATGACCAAGTATGGTGTGAATCCATACAAGTAAGGAGTAATGCAAGCAATTCCAATAAACACTTAGAGATAATTCAGACAAAATATCATCAGAATGACAAAATTTATTAAATTTACCAATGGGATTATAAATACTGCTTTTATTCGTCATGTGGAAATTGACAAACCCGCAAAAAAATTTATTATACATTTAAATTCATCTCACAATTCAGGGTTGTTTTTTTTAGGTACTGGATATTTTTGCAATGAATTCAATCGAGTTTTAATTTCCAATGAAAAATACCCTGAAGGCTATGCATCCGTTGAAAAATGGATTCAATCAATCAATTGTGTTTAATTCGCACGGTTCGTTGTCATTAAATAAATTCCGGCAATTGTTAGCAAAATACCAATAATATGTTGGATATTATATATTTCTTTGAAAAAGATTATACCAATTATAATTGCACAGACCGACGTGAGAGAAACGCGCGAAATGTAATTAACCAGTGGCGTGTTGTAAAATTTGTCCAAATATAAAATCATATAGACTACCGAAACCGATATTATAGAAATTGCAATGACACACATAATTTGTTTGTACGATAGTTGCTTATAATTTGACAATGTATTTACAATTTTGGATCTGTCAAAAATGCACTGATAACAAAAAATGCAGAGAACAATAATGAAAAAGACTAATGCATCTAAATACAATAAATCATGGCTATCCAAAGTGTTCAAAACGTGTTTTCGCATATAGGGAACTGCGGATTTAAAAATAGATGCCCCAAGAATATAATGATACATATAG
>Ga0255071_1000082_pt1 | contig 17846 bp, 15 predicted proteins | sample Colum_Miss_RepC__FD_188443 | JGI IMG/M metagenome (GOLD analysis project Ga0255071, IMG submission 188443) | Freshwater microbial communities from Columbia River, Oregon, United States - Colum_Miss_RepC_8h | ecosystem: Environmental > Aquatic > Freshwater > River | place: USA: Oregon | collected...
CTGTTACAAAGGCCAAGAAATCTTCTATGCCAGCAGATAACATCGATCGTGCAATCAAACGTGGTGCGGGACTTGAGGCTGGTGCCAAAGACTGGATCACGATTATGTATGAGGGCTATGGCCCAAGTGGTGTGGCAATCATGATTGAGTGTTTATCTGATAACCGCAATCGCTCTGCATCAGAGATCAAAGTTGCCGTAACACGCAACGGCGGTTCCATGGCAGATCTTGGTTCTGTTTCCTATCTTTTCAATCGCAAGGGCGTCATTATCGTTACCAAGGTTGATGGATTAACTGAAGATCGCGTTCTCGAAGCGGTCTTGGATGCAGGCGCTGAAGAAGTCAATGATCTAGGTGAATCTTTTGAAGTTGTTTGTGAGCCAGTTGATTTGGTTCAAGTTCGAACCGCACTTCAGAGCGCCGGAATTGACTATGAATCAGCAGATTCTTCATTCCTTCCATCAATGTCGATACCTCTAGATGCCGATGGGGCCAAGAAGGTATTTGAACTAATCGATGCGATTGAAGAGCTCGATGATGTGCAAAACGTCTATAGCAATTTTGATGTTTCAGATGAGGTTATGGCGAGCCTGGAATAAGTTCGTCATAGGTAAGGCCTAGGCTAGAAACCTTGCAATGAACCTAAGGAAATGGTGGCCGTGATGCGCGTACTAGGGATTGATCCTGGTCTAACGCGCTGCGGTATCGGAATAGTTGAAGGTAGCCCTGGTTCACCACTAAAGATGGTCGGCGTAGGTGTCGTTATGACGCCGGCAGATATGGCTCTTGAAAACCGCTTACTTGAAATAGACAAAGGCTTAAATGAATGGATTGCCTTGTGGAATCCAGATGTGATCGCAGTTGAGCGAGTGTTTGCACAACACAACGTGCGCACAGTGATGGGAACTGGTCAAGCAGCAGGCATTGCATTACTTATTGCAGCTAAAGCTGGAATTCCAGTCATGATGCACACACCTAGTGAAGTAAAAGCTGCAGTCTCAGGATCAGGTCGTGCTAATAAGGCACAGGTGGCTCAGATGGTGCAAAAGATTCTTAACCTTGATTCAATCCCTAAACCTGTTGATGCAACTGACGCCCTTGCACTTGCCATTTGTAATATCTGGCGAGGCGGAGCAACAGCACGGATAAACCAAGCAGTGGAAGTTGAAAAAACTCGTCTTAGAAAACTGCGTGGGTAAATGATTTCAACTCTTAGCGGAACCATTCGTTCTTTGTCCCAAGACAAATTAGTCATTGAGGTTGGGGGAGTAGGTTTAAGTGTTTTGATTAACCCACCTACAAGTATGGGATTGACGCTAGGTGCACAAACAACTCTCTACACATCACTGGTTGTTCGTGAAGACTCACTGACTCTTTTTGGTTTCTTATCTGAAGAAGTCCGTAACTTATTTGAACTCGTGCAGACTGTTTCTGGAGTTGGTCCAAAGGTCGCGCTATCAATTATGGGCGCCCTGACTCCTGAAGATTTAGCACGTGCTATTTCACAGGAGGACACTTCAGCGATAGAGCGAGTTCCTGGAATTGGCAAAAAGGGAGCACAGCGAATGATTTTGGAGTTAAAGGGCAAGCTGAGCGATCTCTCTTCTGGTGCAACGTATAAGGGCCATCAACCACCATGGCGCGAACAGTTGCTAAGTGCACTTGTCTCTCTTGGATTCTCTCCCAAAGAGTCAGATTCTGCGATTAGCTTTGTAGTCAATGATTTACAGGGCAATGATCAAGACCCAGCAACCATGCAATTAAGTGAGCTGCTTAAGTTAGCTCTAGCCAGTGGAAAGAGTTCACGTGGCTGATAATCAAGAACGGCTAGTGGGTTCACACATTAAAGGCGAGGAATCAGCGCTAGAACAAGCGCTGCGTCCTAAAACTCTTAAAGATTTTATTGGTCAGCATCGTGTGCGCGAGCAGATAGATGTTCTACTCACTGCAGCCCGCCATAGAAATAGCCCAGCTGATCACATCTTGCTCTCTGGTCCTCCGGGATTAGGTAAAACTACTTTGGCGTTGATTTTGGCTAGTGAAATGCAAGCACCTATTCGCATCACAAGTGGACCAGCAATTACACACGCGGGGGATTTAGCAGCGATTCTCTCTTCTTTAGTTGAGGGCGAAATTCTTTTTCTAGATGAGATTCACCGCCTGCCTCGCCCAGCAGAGGAGCTTCTTTATTTAGCTATGGAGGATTTTCGTGTTGATGTCGTTGTGGGCAAGGGCCCTGGAGCAACTGCGATTCCTTTACAGCTTCCACATTTTACTTTAGTAGGTGCAACTACTCGAGCAGGTCTATTGCCTGGACCTTTGCGTGATCGTTTTGGTTTCACTGCTCATCTTGATTTTTATGAAGACTCAGAGTTAGCCCAAGTTATTTCTAGAAGTGCGCAATTACTTGAGATAGATATTCATGCTGATGCGATTACAGAGATTTCTGGCAGATCTCGTGGCACGCCACGTATTGCCAATCGCTTGCTTCGCCGCGTGCGCGATTACGCACAAGTCAATGCCAGCAAATCCATCTCACTCAAAGATGCCCGCGCAGCACTTGAGATGTATGAGGTAGATGAGATGGGATTAGATCGACTCGATCGTGGCGTATTGGTGGCCTTAGTAGAGCGCTTCAACGGCGGACCTGTGGGACTTTCCACCTTGGCTATTGCCGTTGGTGAAGAGGTAGAAACTGTTGAATCTGTTGCGGAGCCGTTCTTAGTTCGAAACGGGCTTATGGCCAGAACTCCGCGTGGAAGAGTTGCAACTGCTGCTGGTTTTGCCCATATAGGACGAACACCACCTGCTGGCGTCGCCTCGCTTTTCGACACACCAGCAGTTGACGCCTAGACTCTGCACCTATGTCTACATCAACGAAACCAATAAAGACCAGCTCACGACCTGGGCGAACTTTGGCAATTTTAGGCTTAATCCTCGTATCGATGGTGAGCCTAGTTTTCCTTCAAGATTCCAAGAGTCTGCAGTTAGGTCTAGATCTACGTGGCGGAACATCAGTCACTCTGCAACCTCGAATTGCTCCGGGTGAAGAGGGTGGTGTCACTAGCGAGGCAATCGATCAGGCGGTTTCAATTATTCGCCAACGTGTTGACTCACTTGGTGTTGTTGAATCAGAGGTAACTGCCCAGGGAAGTGGCACGAGTCGCCAAATTGTTATCTCGGTACCAGGAGATACTGGTCGACGAGTTGTTGATTTAGTTGGTCAGACTGCAGAACTTCGCTTTCGTCAGGTACTTGCATCTGGTCCAGGACTTCCAGCAACTGCCGATGCGACAGCTACACCTGCAGCAGGTGTGAGTGCAGAAGTAAATGCAAAGTTTGCATCACTTGATTGCTCTAAGCCCGAGAACCGTCAGGGGACTGGCGCAGATGATGCAACCGCAGTTTTGGTGGCATGTGATCGCGCAGGAGGAGCAAAATATATTTTGGGACCTGCAGAGGTTCTAGGGCGTCAGGTTTCAAAAGCCTCAGCGGGATTAGATACTCAAGCAGGCAGTGCATGGTTTGTGAGTCTTACATTTGATAACGAGGGAACCGCTGCTTTCGGTGCGCTGACAGCAAGAGTTACATCGCTACCGGAACCTACAAACCAGGTTGCAATTGTCCTCGACGGTTTAGTTGTTTCAGCTCCAAGAATTAATGAAGCAATTCCATCTGGAAACGCTCAAATAACTGGAAACTTCACACAACTTGAAGCACAAGATCTTGCAAATGTTTTGAAATACGGTGCTCTTCCACTTGCATTTGATCGCGGAGAGGTTCAGCAAGTTTCCCCAACACTGGGAGCTGATCAACTTAATGCTGGTTTATTGGCAGCAGGGTTAGGTATGTTGCTGGTAGTTATTTTCACTCTCTTGTATTACCGGGCATTAGGACTTGTGACTGTGGGCTCATTGGCCGTTGCGGCAATAATGCTGTACACACTGATCCTGCTCATGGGTCAATGGATTGGTTTCACTCTTACATTGGCTGGAATCGCTGGTGCGATTACCGCTATTGGTGTAACAGCAGACTCATTCATTGTTTACTTTGAACGCGTAAAAGATGAGATGCGAGAAGGAAGATCATTGCGAACTGCCGCCGAGACTGGCTGGGTTCGCGCGCGTCACACAATTTTGGTCGCTGACTTTGTCTCCTTAATTGCTGCCGTACTTCTTTATATCTTCTCAGTTGGTGGCGTTCGAGGCTTCGCTTTCACACTGGGACTTACAACAATCATCGACTTAATCATCATTTTCCTCTTCACCAAGCCAGCACTTGTCTTAATTTCTCGAAGCAAGTTCTTCAACTCAGGTCATCCTCTCTCAGGTTTCTCACCTAAGAGTCTGGGTCTAGTCATTGCGAAGGAGGCATAAAGTGTCAAAGTTCTCAGGTTTAGGTGGACGTCTCTATCGTGGCGAGACATCAGTAAATTTCATCGGTCGTCGCCGTCGTTGGTACGCCGTTTCTGGATTCTTTGTTCTCTTGTCAATTGGCGCTCTTGCGGTCCAAGGCCTACAACTAGGAATCGAATTCAAAGGCGGCTCTTCTTTTACGGTTAACACTGCTAACCCTTCAGTTTCTCTAGCAAGAGAAGCGGTAGCAGATGCTGGCGTTGACACTGAAGCAATTGTTCAACTTCTGGGAGATGACAAAGTCCGTGTACAAACGAAAGCTCTGGATCCTGCGCAAAATAATGCGATTCAGGATGCTTTAGCAGCTAAGTTTTCAGTAACTCTCGGATCAATTGATACTCAAATTATTGGTCCTTCATGGGGTAAAGAAATCACTCGTAAAGCTCTCTATGGACTCTTCGGGTTCTTGATAGTTGTAATGATTTATCTTGCAATGGCACTTGAGCCAAAGATGGCGATTTCTGCAATCGTTGCTGTGGTTCATGACGTTTTCATTACAGTGGGCATTTACGCTCTAGTTGGATTTGATGTGACGCCAGCTACCATTATTGGGTTCTTAACCATTTTAGGTTATTCCCTCTATGACACCGTGGTGGTCTTCGATAGGGTTCGAGATAACACGAAATCCATTTCATCGTTATCGACGAAGACTTACTCACAAGCGGTTAATCTTGCCGTCAATCAGACAATTGTTCGTTCAGCAAATACATCTATCGTTGCAATCTTGCCAGTGGCAGCGATCTTGTTCGTGGGTGCAGGATTACTTGGTGCGGGAACGCTCAAGGACCTATCGCTTTCATTGTTTATTGGTTTGATTGTAGGAACGTACTCATCAATCTTCATCGCCCCAGCGGTTTTGGCTCAACTTCGCGAGAAGGAGCCAGCTATGCAAGCGTTAGCAAAGCGAGTTAATAGTCGCACTGCGCCAATGGGTGTTGCTACACCAGCACCTGCGGTGACAGAAGAGCGCCGTGGACCACGCAATCAACCAAAGCGTAAACATCGCAAATAGCGGTACCTAAATGGATACTTTGATTGCACCAGTTATAAGTGCGCTCAAAGAGCACCATGCAACGAATAACTTTGCAGATGTTGAACGTGCTTTTGTTGTTGCCGAAAAGGCCCATGATGGTCAGCTTCGAAAATCTGGTGATGCTTACATAACTCACCCAGTTGCCGTTGCCAATATCTTGGCCGAACTTGGACTGACCTCCGAAGCAATCATCGCTGCACTTCTGCATGACACAGTTGAAGACACTGCTTATTCACTCAAAGAACTTCGTCATGATTTTGGCGATGAGATCGCTGGATTAGTTGATGGTGTGACAAAGCTAGACAAGCTCACTTATGGGCCAACTGCTGAGGCTGAGACTGTGCGCAAGATGGTTGTCGCAATGTCTAGAGATATTCGTGTGTTGGTTATCAAGCTCGCTGATCGATTACACAACGCTCGCACATGGAAATACGTTTCCCCTGAAAGCGCCCAACGTAAGGCACGTGAGACTCTAGATATCTACGCACCGCTTGCACACCGCTTAGGAATGAATGCGATCAAGTGGGAGCTAGAAGATCTTTCATTTGAAGTACTAGAGCCTAAGAAGTTTGAAGAGATTTCTCGTCTTGTTGCAGATCGCTCACCCTCACGCGATAAGTTAACCCATGATGTGATTGAGATTGTTACTCAAGATTTAGGCGCCGATGGAATCAAGGCAACTGTCACAGGACGCCAGAAGCATTTCTTCTCCGTCTATCAAAAGATGGTCGTTCGTGGACGTGATTTCAACGATATCTATGACCTTGTTGGTATCCGTGTTCTAGTTGAAGATGTCCGTGATTGCTACGCAGTTTTAGGTGCGATCCACGCCAGATGGAGTCCTGTTCCAGGTCGTTTTAAAGATTACATCGCTATGCCTAAGTTCAACTTGTATCAATCACTACACACAACGGTGATTGGACCAACTGGCAAAGCAATTGAAATTCAGATCCGAACTTTTGATATGCACTCACGTGCCGAGTTCGGTATCGCGGCACATTGGAAATATAAGCAGGGTCATGAGAACAATGAGACTTCACCTGAAATGCTGTGGCTGCGCCAACTACACGAGTGGCAGAAGGAGACAGAGGATCCTTCAGAGTTCCTCGAAGCTCTGCGCTTTGATTTAGGAACACCAGAGGTTTTTGTTTTCACACCTAAGGGAAGTGTTGTTGCCTTACCTGGGGGATCTACTCCTGTGGACTTTGCTTTCTCTGTTCACACTGATGTGGGTTTTAGATGTGCAGGAGCGAAGGTGAATGGTCGCCTTGTTCCACTGGAGTCACGCCTTAGCAATGGTGATGTAGTTGAGATTGTTACCAATAAAGGTGAACACGCAGGCCCAAGTCGTGATTGGCTCAACTTTGTTAAGAGTCCACGTGCTCGCTCCAAGATTAAAGGTTGGTTTAGCAAGGAACGACGCGAAGAAGCAATAGATGCTGGCCGTGAATCTATAGCTCGCCAAATGCGAAAAGCAGGCTTACCTTTGCAAAAGATTTTCGCAGGCCATTCACTTCTAGAGCTAGCCCATGAGCTTCGCTATCCAGATATCGATGCGCTGTATTCAGCAGTCGGCGATGGACATATATCCGCTGCTTCGGTCATCGACAAACTTGTTATCTCCATGGGCGCAGAAGATTCTCACCCCGAACCAACTATGGATACTTTCACTCCACGGGCCCCAACGGCAAGACGCTCTAGTAATGCAATTGATGTTGAAGGTGCCGATGATGTCTTAGTGAAGTTGGCACGCTGCTGCACTCCAGTTCCAGGTGATGGGATTATCGGTTTTATCACTAAGGGCAGTGGCGTCTCTATTCATAGAACTGACTGCGTGAATGCAGATGATTTGGTTAGTAACCAAGCCGATCGCATTGTTAAAGTGTCTTGGCGCTTAGGTGCGGCAAGTGTTTTCTTGGTCAACATCCAAATCGAAGCTTTGGATCGTGCTTCACTTTTGGCAGATGTGACACGAACACTCTCAGATCAGCAGGTCAATATTCTTAGCGCTGCGGTGAGTACGTCTAAAGATCGCACAGCAATCTCACGCTTTACATTTGAAATGGCAGATGCAACGCATCTAGATGCAGTGCTTGCAGCGGTCAGACATGTTGAAGGTGTTTACGACGTTTATCGCACTACCAACAATTAGCTAAATTCAGCTAAGCCTTTTTGAGCCTCTTCTAACCAGACCTTACGAGCGGCGGCAGATTCACGGGCTTCAGATGCTTTCTTTGCATTTCCAGCAGCCTCTGATTTAGCAGCAACTTTTTCGTCAGTGAGTTGCTTAACAACTTCGGCAGCGCGAGCCTTTGCCGCAGGATCTGTTTTGCGCCAGATTTCAGCTTCGGCTTCTTTGATAACGCTCTCAACTGCATGAACACGAGCATCAAGGGAAGCGCGCTTATCGCGATGAGTCATACCAATCTTGCTCCATGAGTTCATTAGCTCGCGCAGAGCCTTCTTGGCTTGATCCAAATTAGTAATAGGCAGTAATGCTTCGATCTGCACAACTAGCTCTTCACGCTTAATCAGATTCGTGGCCATTGTGGTGTCGCGCTTTTCTAAATCAGCGTTCTTTGCTGCAAAGAATTGATCTTGAGCGGCCTTAAATCGCGCCCACATCTTCGCATCATCACTTGGCTTGCCACGTCCAGCAGCTTTCCATGCATCCATAAGGGCTTTGAAACGCTTTGCAGTTGGAACCCACTCAGTTGAAGTTGCTAACTTCTCTGCCTCTTCAATGATCGCCTTCTTGGCATCCACTACAACTTTTTGGACAGATTCAAGAGCAGCAAAGTGTGTGCGGCGGCGCTTATCAAACTTGTTACGAGATGATGAGAAACGCTTCCATAGATCAGCATCTGCTTTTTTATCTAAACGAGGTGCTGATTTCCATTCATCGAGCAGAGCCTTGAGGCGATCTCCAGTAACTTTCCAGCTCTCTGAAAGGGCAAGGCTTTCAGCCTCTGCAACAATTTTTTCCTTTTCAACAAGAATTTGTTCCCGTCGAGCAGACTTAGCTGCATTCTCTGCCGCCTTCTTGGCCTCATAGGCCTCGCGGTGTCCTTCAATGAGCGGTTCAATCTGTTCAACTGATGCAGATAGAGCATCTAGATCACCAACACCATTTAATTCCTTGACTTGTTCGCGCAGTTTCTTGACTGCTACATATGCATCTGATGGGACTAGTGCGCCACTTTTGATACGGGCTGCAAGGAGTGCTACTTCTGCTGCAAGGAGTTCAAATTTGCGAACGAAGTAAGCCAGAGCTTCTTCTGCAGTCTTACCAGGATACGAACCAACTGCTTTTTCACCAGAGGAGGTGCGAACAAAGACTGTTCCATCTTCGGCCACTCGGCCAAAGGCTGAAGGATCTCCGATTAGTGCTGATGCTGCACTTGCTTGTGGTGTTGGATTGAATTCGCTCATGGTGTGTTCCCTTTCAGCGCGTTGTTCTGATGTAGAACGTCGCTATCAGTGTGCGTGCTCACTCAAGGCGCACCTTGGATGAGCGTGAATCGTGCGGAGGTAAAAGGTACCCTGTCTAGGTGTGTGAGCGTCAATCGCTCCTATTTTGAGCGTAGGCGAAAGGGTGAAATCCATGCTGGTCGACTCTTTTGCCGCCCCTATGTATGCCACCAACTGCTGGATCATCGCTGCCAAGGCAGGCAGTGAATGCGTTGTCATTGATCCAGGTATGCCTGATGTTTCTCAGATGCTGGAAGAGATTCTAAAGAAGCATTCGCTTAAGCCTGTTGCAGTGATTGCAACTCATGGACATCTTGACCATACCTTCTCTATTCAACCTATTGCCGATGGATATTCCATCCCTACCTATATTCATTCACTTGATCGAATGGCATTGACCCATCCCGAGCGCTATGTGAGCCCAGAATTTGCAGCGACATTATCGGCTATGGACTTTGTCGAACCTGCCGATGTAAGAGAATTGCGCAATGAAGAAGTTGTGGAGATTGTGGGCATGAAGTTCAAAGCTATCCACGCACCTGGTCACACAGCAGGCTCTTTAGTCTTTGTAGTTGACGATGAATTATTAGTCAGCGGCGATGTTCTCTTTGCTGGTTCGATAGGTCGCACTGATCTACCCGGTGGATCGGCTGAAGCTATGGAGACTACTTTGCGTAAAAAGATTATGCCGTTGGGCGATCATTTACGAGTGCTGCCTGGCCATTATGCAGAGACCACTATGGCCGCTGAGAAAAAGAGCAATCCATATTTAACTGCCCTGAAAGGTCGTTACTAATGGCTGGGCAGAAAATTCAAGCTCCTAAAGGTGTCAGCGAATATGTTCCGCCGCGCTCTGCCGCATTTGAATTTGTTCGCGAATGCTTAATTGAGCCAGCACGCAAAGCGGGGTATCAATTAATCGAACTACCAGTCTTTGAAGATACGGAACTCTTCACACGTGGTGTTGGTGAATCAACGGATGTTGTCTCAAAAGAGATGTACACATTTCAAGATCGTGGAGATCGCTCCATTACATTGCGCCCAGAAGGTACTGCCGGTGTGATGCGCGCGGTTATCGAACATGGATTAGATCGCGGGCAACTGCCAGCAAAACTTTGGTATTCGGGTCAGTTCTTTCGTGCCGAACGTCCACAAGCCGGTCGCTATCGCCAGTTCTATCAAGTGGGTATTGAAGCTATCGGATTAGATGATGCAGCAATTGATGCTGAGGTAATAGCTATTGCAGATGCTGGATTTAGAGCTATTGGCTTGAGCAAATATCGTTTAGAGATAACTAGTTTGGGTGATGCCGCTTCTCGTGCAGCTCATCGTATTGATCTAGTGAAATTCATTGCAGGAATGAATTTGGATGAGGCAACAACTGCTCGCGCAGCAATTAATCCATTACGTCTTTTTGATGATAAACGTCCTGAAATCAAGGATGCAATGGCAAAAGCCCCATTGCTTGTTGATTATTTAAGTGAAGGTTCCCGAGCACATTTTGAGCAAGTGAAAAAGTATCTTGATGCATTAGGTATTTCTTACACGCTCAATCCACGCATGGTTCGTGGTCTGGATTACTACACCGGAACTACTTTTGAATTCGTCCATGAACTTCTAGGTGCTCAATCTGGAATTGGTGGGGGAGGCCGCTATGACGGCCTTATGGCAGAACTTGGTGGACAATCACTATCTGGAATTGGCTTCGGATTAGGTGTTGATAGAGCGCTACTTGCTGCAGAGGCCGAAGGCGTGATTAATGAGAATGCTTTTGTATCAGATCTATTCATCATTCCACTGGGCGATGTCGCAAAAGAGATGGCGATGAAGATCGCTAGTGAACTGCGATCAGCGGGAAAGAGCATTGAGATTGCTTTTGGAGATCGGGCCCTCAAGGGTGCGATGAAAGGCGCGGACAAGAGTGGTGCGCGCTATGTCATCGTTTTGGGGGAATCAGAGATTTCCAGCGCGACTGTGGAGCTAAAAGAGATGAAAACTGGTACCACTTCATCAGTTAAGATTGCCTCATTAATCAACGCAATTTAGTTATAGGGATGTAGAACGCAACCATGTTAAGAACTCACGATGCAGGCTCTTTGCGCAAATCCCATGCCGGAACCACCGTCACATTGGCTGGTTGGGTTTCACGCCGCCGTGATCATGGTGGGGTTGCCTTCATTGATCTTCGTGATGCATCTGGTTCAGTTCAGGTAGTTATCCGTGATGAAAAGATGGCGGGATCACTTCGCGCCGAGTGGTGCCTCATGATTACTGGTGAAGTTTTAGCTAGACCTGCTGGAAATGAAAATACAAATATTCCAACTGGTGAAATCGAAATTATGGGTGACACCGTTGTTGTTCTGAGTGAATCAGCGCCTTTGCCATTTCCAGTTGATTCGGGAAATGATTCAGATATCAGCGAAGAAGTGCGCCTGAAGTATCGTTATTTAGATTTGCGACGCGAGAAGCCAGCGGCAAATATGCGTTTGCGTTCAAAGGTAACTTCAGTAATTCGTCGCGTGATGGAAGATGAAGCTTTTCTTGAGATTGAAACGCCGTATTTAACGCGTTCAACACCAGAAGGTGCTCGTGACTTCTTGGTTCCAGTGCGTCTGCAGCCAGGTAGTTGGTATGCATTGCCTCAATCACCCCAGCTCTTTAAGCAGCTGTTGATGGTGGCTGGAATGGAAAAGTATTACCAAATCGCACGTTGTTTTCGCGATGAAGACTTCAGAGCAGATCGCCAACCAGAGTTCACACAGCTCGATATCGAAATGTCATTTATTGATCAAGAGGACATTTTGGCTGTTGCAGAAAAGATTGTCGCAAAGATTTGGAAAGAAGCAGTTGGCTACACAATTCCACTCCCACTACAACGCATGACATATGCCGATGCAATGACTCGATATGGATCAGATAAGCCAGATCTTCGTTTTGGATATGAATTAACTGAGCAGACGCAATATTTTGCACAAACAACTTTTAGAGTTTTCCAAGCTCCATATATTGGAAGCGTTGTTATGCCTGGGGGAGCAACTTCACCAAGACGCGAACTAGATGCCTGGCAAGACTGGGCAAAAGCACGCGGTGCTAAGGGCCTTGCCTACATCTTGGTAAATGAAGATGGAACGTTGGGTGGACCAGTTGCCAAGAATCTTTCAGAGCAAGAATCTGCTGGAATTGCAGCAGCAGCTGGCGCAAAAGCAGGAGATGCAATCTTCTTTGCAGCAGGCGAGCGAAGTGCGTCACTGAGTTTGCTCGGTGCCGTTCGTTTAGAAATTGGTAAGCGTTGCAATTTGATTCCTGCAGATAAGTGGGAGTTCTTATGGGTAGTTGATGCACCGATGTTTGAACCAACTGATAACGGCGGTTGGACAGCCGTGCACCATCCATTTACTGGACCAAAGCCAGAGTTTGCAAAGACTTTCGCAAAGGATCCTGCATCAGCCCTTGCTTATGCATATGACATTGTTTTGAATGGAACTGAACTCGGCGGTGGATCAATTCGTATCCATGATCGACAAATTCAGAAAGATGTTTTCAGCGTTATTGGATTAAGTGATGAAGAAGCTCAAAGTAAATTTGGTTTCCTACTAGAAGCCTTTAACTATGGACCACCTCCACACGGTGGAATTGCTCTGGGTCTTGATCGCGTGTGTGCTTTGCTCACTGGATCAGATTCAATCCGTGAAGTTATAGCTTTCCCTAAGACTGCAAGCGGTGGAGACCCATTAACGGGTGCTCCAACTCCCATTACTCCGGCGCAACGCAAGGAGAGCGGTATTGATGGCGCTCCTAAAGCAACGCCTCAGGTAGGCTAACAACATGGGTCCAGGTGGAATTGCAACAATAATCGCAAGTTGTGCGCTGATGGTTATCGCTATCGCAGTTGCATACGTAATCATTCGTATTGGTCGTTTGGTTGATGAAGCTAAAGCATCACTTAAAGCTTTGACTGATGAGACTGCACCATTAATCGATGAGGTTCACACCACCGTTACTTTGGTCAACGGACCACTCAAAAGCATTAATCGCATAACCAAGAATGCTGAAGATCTATCTGACAAGGTAAACGAAGCAACAACATCCTTCATCAACAAGAATGGCTCTGCAGTTAAAGTTGCTGGTGCATTGATCTCTGCTGCATCTATGAAGAAAACTCGCTCTAAGAAGAAGGCTGAGTGATCCCCACAAGTGGAATCCGCCGAGATCCGTTCGCGCTGGCTGCGCTTCTTTGAAACAGATAACCGTCAAGGCTTAAACCACACTGTTGTCCCTTCAGCATCACTGATTGCTGATGATCCCAATCTTTTGCTTGTTAACGCGGGCATGGTTCCTTTTAAGCCTTATTTTCTGGGTGAAATTACTCCGCCATATGAGCGCGCAACTTCTGTACAAAAGTGCGTTCGCACATTAGATATTGATGAAGTTGGTAAAACAACTCGTCACGCCTCTTTTTTCCAGATGTGTGGCAACTTTTCCTTTGGCGATTACTTCAAAGAGGGAGCAATTGCACTTGCGTGGGAACTGCTGACGCGTCCTATAAACGATGGTGGCTATGGTTTCCCGGAGGATCGTCTATGGGTAACTGTCTATTTGGATGATGATGAAGCTGCAGATATTTGGCATAACAAGATGGGTGTTCCAAAAGAGCGCATCCAACGCCGCGATATGGAAGATAACTTTTGGTCAATGGGTGTTCCTGGGCCATGCGGTCCTTGTTCTGAGATTTATTACGACCGCGGTCCGGCATATGGCGCTGAAGGTGGGCCGATTGCTGATGAAAATCGTTACATGGAAGTGTGGAACTTGGTGTTCATGCAAAATGAGCGCGGTGTTGGTTCAGGCAAAAATGATTACCCAATCCTTGGCGAACTTCCAGCAAAGAGTATCGATACTGGTTTAGGCCTTGAGCGCATGGCTGCACTGTTGCAAGGTGTTGAGAATATTTATGAAATTGACACAACGATGCAGATTTTAACTAAGGCATCACAACTCACCGGTGTTAAGTATGGATCATCCGAGAAATCAGATGTCTCACTTCGCATTATTGCTGACCATGCTAGAACTTCAGCAATGCTCATTGGTGATGGTGTTACACCTGGAAATGAAGGCCGTGGTTATGTTTTGCGCCGCATGATGCGCCGAACCATTCGTAATATGCGCCTGTTGGGTTCTATGGATCCCATTATGTCCGAGCTCACCGTTGCAGCTATTGGTGCGATGGGCCCTCAGTACCCAGAGTTAGTTACAGATTCAAAGAGAATTCTTTCAGTGAGCGTTTCAGAGGAAGAAAGTTTCTTGCAAACACTTAAGAGTGGAACGCAAATCTTTGATGTGGCAAGTGCTGCGCTAAAAAAGAGCAAAAGTTCAGTACTGCCTGGAGAAGATGCATTTAAACTCCATGACACTTACGGCTTCCCTTTTGATTTAACTCTTGAAATGGCGCGCGAAGAAGGCCTAGAAGTAGATGAAGATGGCTTCCGCCGCTTGATGAAGGAGCAAAAAGATCGTGCTAAAGCCGACTCAAAGGCTAAAAAGAGTGGTCACACAGATCTCTCCGTTTATCGCCAGGTCGCAGATAAGAACGGAAAGTCAGAGTTCGTTGGATATACACACCTTACAAGTGAAGCAAAGGTAACTGCCGTTTTGGTTGATGGAAATTTAGTTGGCTCAGCTGGTGCCGATGAGGAAGTTGAAATTGTTCTAGATCGCACACCTTTCTATGCAGAAGGTGGCGGACAGCTCGCAGATGGTGGAACGATTACTTTGGCAAATGGCGCTGTTGTTGAAATTGATGATGTGCAGACTCCAGTTCCTGGTGTCTTTGTTCACCGCGGTCGTGTTCTCTCTGGTTCATTGGAGAGTGGGTCACAGGGCCAAGCCGCTATTGATGTCGAACGCCGTCATGCCATCTCTCGCGCACACACTGCAACACACATGGTGCACAAAGCTTTCCGCGAGCTGCTTGGCGAAACTGCAACACAAGCAGGTTCTGAGAACTCACCAGGAAGATTTCGTTTCGATTTCCCAGCAACAGGTGCCGTTCCAGCATCAGTTCTCAACGATGTTGAGTCCCGCGTGAACACATTGTTGCTAGATAACTTGGAAGTAAGTGCGCAAGTGATGTCACAAGATGCTGCCAAGAAACTAGGCGCTATGGCTCTCTTTGGCGAAAAGTATGGAGACCAGGTTCGCGTAGTAAGTGTTGGAGACTGGGCACGTGAGCTTTGCGGTGGAACACACGTCTCTCGATCTGGTCAGCTAGGCGTCATCAAACTTTTGAGTGAGTCATCAATTGGTGCTGGAGTTCGCCGGGTTGAAGCCCTCGTGGGTGTTGATGCATATAATTTTTTAGCTCGCGAACATATCTTGCTCAATTCTTTAACAGAAATTATCAAGGGCGCACGCGTTGAAGAACTCCCTGAGCGCATTAATGGATTGATCAACTCAATGAAAGAGATTGAAAAGGAGCTAAGTGTTCTGCGCTCTGCACAGGCTCTGGCTCAAGTGGGAGAAATCGCCAAGGGTGCAAAGGTTGTTAATGGGACAACAGTCATTACTTCTGTATTAGGTGATGGCATCTCTGGAGATGATTTGCGAAAGATTGCTTTGGAACTGCGTTCAAAGGCTGCAAACAGCGTTGTTGCACTTATTAGTGTCAATGACTCAAAGCCTGTTTTAGTTGTTGCAGCCAGTGATGCTGCACGTGCGGCAGGTGTTAAGGCTGGAGCGCTAGTAAAGATCGGTTCAACAGTTTTGGGTGGCGGCGGAGGCGGCAAAGATGACTTCGCTCAAGGCGGAGGAACAGATGCGGCGAAGTCAGTTGATGCATTAGCCGCAATTTCACAAGCACTCGTTGGATAATAACCCCATGCAAAGAGGTCGCCGAATCGCCTTTGATTATGGTGATGTCAGAATCGGTGTTGCAGTCTGTGATCCTGACGGAATATTGGCCACACCACTCACAACGCTAAAAGCCGTTGATAACAAACTTGAGTTGGAAATTTCACAAATCTTAGAAGAGTATGAACCTATTCATATTTATGTGGGCAAACCTTCACATATGGATGGGCGCGAGAGTGATTCGGCAGGTAAAGCTTCTACGTTTGCAAAAATATTGAGTGAATTAGCGACTTGTCCGGTCACGCTTATAGATGAGCGATTGAGTACGGTTACTGCCACGCGCAATATGCGCGATTCCGGCGTTAACAGCAAGGATGCACGCGCTTCGATTGATCAAGCAGCAGCGGTCGAAATTCTTAACTTTGCTCTGGAAATTGAAAAGAACAAAGGATGAAGATATTCAATAACCCCCTTATCCGTGTGGTTGCAGCATTTCTCTTTGTTGCAGTTCTTAGCCTCTCCATTCATACAGTTAGATCCAGTGTGTCGTCTGCACCGGACTTTCCAACAGCCAGTATTGGAGCTAATTCACCGGTCGTAGTCGTTGAAATTCCAGCCGGTGCTAGTGGATCAACGGTGGGGCAAATACTTTATGAAAACGAAGTAATTAAGCAGTTGCCGACCCCCGTTCTACCCAAGTTGCACCTGGTGCACATGAGTTAAATATTGGAATCTCTGCACGGCAAGCACTTGCTCAACTACTTGACCCTGCACGCATACCCAATTTGATTAAAGTTTTCGAAGGTGGCTGGAAGAGTGAAGTTATCGAATCGCTCATTAAGTATGGCTTCACAAGAAAAGATATTGATACTGCCTTTAAGAAAGTGATTTTGCCTGCGGGATTTTCAAATGCTGAAGGTTTACTTTTCCCGGCTCAATACTCATTCCCTGCCGGCACAACTGCGCTAGAGGCTGTGCAAGCCATGGTTGATCGCTTTTCAGATGAGGATATGGGCCAAAAACTCCTAGCTGCAAAAGGAAAATTTTCCCCAGCACAACTATTGATCATCGCATCACTGATTCAAGCCGAGGGGGGCACGGAGGATTTCGGTAAAGTTTCTAGAGTTATCAGAAATCGACTCAAAATTTCTATGCCTCTGCAATTAGATGCCACGGTTCACTATGTTAAAAAACTTCGTGGGGACATCTTCTTAAGTACAAATGCTACGCTAATAAGATCGCCCTATAACACATATAGAAATTATGGTCTTCCACCAACACCAATCGGAAATCCAGGAGCCGATGCAATAGCTGCGGCGCTAAAACCTGCCGACGGGGATTGGCTTTATTTCATTACAGTTGCTCCTGGGGACACTCGGTTCACTGCTTCTCATGATGAATTTCTCACATGGAAGGCTCTATTTGTGAAAAATAGAAAGGCAGGAGCATTTAAATGATTAAGGCTGCTGTCTTAGGATCGCCGATTTCCCATTCTCTTAGTCCACTGCTACATAACACTGCCTACTCACAACTGGGCATACAAGGCACTTATGAAGCAATCGAAGTAAATACTGGAGGCCTGAGCAAATTCATGGATGGTCAGGATAATTCTTGGACAGGTTTCTCTTTAACTATGCCACTAAAAGAAGAGGCTATTGCGTATGCCGATTTAGTTGATGATTTAGCAAAACGAATCAATAGTGCAAATACTTTGTATAAAGACGGGGGATTATGGCGTGCGACCTCCACGGATGTAATCGGTTTTTTGCAGGCAATTAAATGCAACAAGATCGAAATCAAGGGTCACATCGTAATTCTTGGTGCTGGGGCAACAGCGCGTGCTGCAGCGGCAGCTTGCGATGGCTGTGCAACCCATATAACTGTCATTAATCGATCTTTATCTAGAATTCAAGGGATGTCAGGTTCAGTTATTGAGTCTGAACTGAGTTTCCTCGATTGGGACAATCTCAGTGTTCTCTCTGAGGCAGACTTGGTAATTAGCACAGCGCCAGCCGGAGTGACCGATTCAATTGAACTACCTGCAAAGACTTCTGCACCATTTTTTGAAGCGCTCTATAACC
>Ga0255071_1000120_pt1 | contig 15070 bp, 6 predicted proteins | sample Colum_Miss_RepC__FD_188443 | JGI IMG/M metagenome (GOLD analysis project Ga0255071, IMG submission 188443) | Freshwater microbial communities from Columbia River, Oregon, United States - Colum_Miss_RepC_8h | ecosystem: Environmental > Aquatic > Freshwater > River | place: USA: Oregon | collected...
GATGGTTACTGACCATACCAATATAACCAGCACCACCAGATGATGCATTAATATTAAACTTCACGCTATCATTATAATTCAATAATGCAATTACTGATGCTGATGTCTTTTTTAATTCTAATAATTGTGAAGGTGTGCTTGTGCCTATACCAATATTACCGCTTGAAGCAACCATTAAATCATAACCACTACTTCTAGATAACCACAAAGGATCTTCTGTTTGTGATCCAGCAATTCCTATAGAACCACTAACTGAACCTCTAGTTAATAAAATATGACGGGAATTTGCAAGAGATGCAGCATCACTCAATCTAAGTGTTACTCCATTTGATGTAGCAGGTCCAATAATATCCAATTTATAAGCAGGACTACTCGTTCCAATACCCATGTTACCAGTGCTGGTTATACGTGCTAAAACTGACGTTCCTCCATTATACCAAGTAAAGGATGGTGAAGATCCATTATTATAATTTACATCAATATTACCAGATCCATCACCAGCTATTCTTGCGCTAGAAAACCAAAAATTATTGCCTGTTTGTCTTATTTCTCCATTTACATCCAATTTATAAGCAGGACTCGTTGTACCTATACCAACGTTTCCGCTTGAATCAATTAAAAGTCTATAAGTTTCTTGTGATCTATCAAATACAAACCATTGATTTGAATTATTTGCTTGTATTTCCCAACTATTACCACTACTAGGAGTAAATTCTATACCAGCTGAAGTAGAAGTAGATTTTACTCTTAATTGTGTATATCCAACATTAACAACACTTAATCCAATATATCCTGATAACAAAGATGGTGTCGTAGTACCAATACCAACAGCGCCATTGTTTAATATACGAACTCTTTCTCCTAAATTTCCATTATCAGTCGTACTAAATATTAAACCACCAGTTGTTCCACTACCCAATCTAATACCAGAAATACGAGCGGCCATAGCTGCTTCATCACCAATAGTGCCGGCTGAAGTTTCCAAATCAATCGAAACAGATGATCCAACGGTACCATCACCATTTCTTAATATTAACGATTTAAAATTTGTTGCGGATGATCCGGCGATAGATAATTTAGAAGCTGGAGTACTGGTACCAATACCAACATTACCATCATCATAAATTGATCCTGTAGCCACAGTTGATGATGATGCAAACTTAACAACATAATTTGTTGTACCATTCACAGTTACACTAGTACCACTTGATCCACTAGAACCGCTAGATCCACTTGTTCCGCTTGAACCACTTGAACCACTTGTTCCACTTGAACCTGATGTGCCTGAACTACCTGATGTTCCACTAGAACCGCTAGATCCACTTGTGCCGCTTGATCCACTTGAACCACTTGTTCCACTTGAACCTGATGTGCCTGAACTACCTGATGTTCCACTAGAACCGCTAGATCCACTTGTGCCGCTTGATCCAGAAGTGCCTGAACTGCCTGATGTTCCACTAGAACCGCTAGATCCACTTGTTCCACTTGAACCTGATGTGCCTGAACTACCTGATGTTCCACTAGATCCACTTGTTCCACTTGAACCTGATGTGCCTGAACTACCTGATGTTCCATCAACGCCACTAGATCCACTTGTGCCGCTTGATCCAGAAGTGCCTGAACTGCCTGATGTTCCACTAGAACCGCTTGTTCCGCTTGAGCCTGATGTTCCGCTAGGAGTGTTTACATAACTTGCCGTCAGTGCATAACTACTTGTGAGGTTGAGTGTTTGTGTGGCCGTAATACTACCAGTTAAATTGATTGACCCCTGAACACTCAAAGATCCTGATAATTCAGTTGAACCAGATAATATTGAAGAATATATAATCATGTAAAATTTTATATAAATAGTTTATTTGCTCTCTAAAACGGATAATCTATCCTCTAATGTTTCAATTCTGTTTTCTAATTGTTCAATTTTATCAAGCAAGTGTTTGATTAGTTTACTATGATATGGAGTTACTTGTTCATAATTCATAACAAACTGAGCATCTTTTGGATTAATAAAACCGTCTGATTCAACTATTTCTTCCATTCCTTCTTTTTTAACTACTGATACCAAGTGATCAAACCCAGCTTTATATACTTGTTGTGCGGAATAACCAGTTTTTATGTTTGAATCTCCACTATCTTTCCATTTATACTTGATTGGAATAATCTTATTTATTAAGTCAACCGCTTCATTTAATGGTATTTCTCCTTCAATATTCTTCAATCTTTCATCTGATGTAGCATCAAATTCAGTTGCTTGGACACGTTGAGTACAAGTTATGCTATAATTTGCGGTTGTACCAGCACCTGTGCCTGTAGGAGGACTGCCCGTACTAATCAAATATCCATAAGCACCTATAGTAACAGTTGATCCACCATTAATTGTTACATAACCAGACATTATGGATGTACCTATACCTACACCACCAGTAGCACCTGATTGACCATTTATGATGAAAAGGCCAGAGCCAGAACAATTTAACCAAAGATTGGAATTAGGATTTGTACTATGTAAATGAACGTTACCGTCATCAAAGAGCAAACCATAATTACCAACTTTTAATCCTGCACCTGTATTTCTTAATTGTGTGACATTTGCTGATTGTGCGCTTGGTAAATTTAATGAACCACTATCAGTTAGTGTGAAAATTGCGGATGTATAAGCACTATTAATTATTTCAAGGTTACCAATATTATCTAGACGGAAGTGTTTATTTGGATTTACTACACCTGAAACTGTATTTGCTGTGTATAAAAAGTCATGGTACGCGCTGCCACCTTTGGTATTTTGACCAATTAACATCAAAGAGCCACTAGTTGCTGAACTAGTACTACCAGATGAATTTAATAGTTGAATGCCACCACGAACTTCTAATTTATTACTAGCATTTGTTGTACCAATGCCAACGTTACCATCTTGATTTATACACATTCTGATATCAGCAGTACTACTATTTCTAGTACCAAATCTAATATAACTTCCTGGATCACCATAATTGGTGATTGAAAAAATATTACTATTTAAACTTAATGACGTACTAGAATCATCACCTGTACTATTTCCAAAAACCATTGTGGTAGTTGGTGAACCGGCCCAGTTTCTTAAATATAATGCTGCTGATCCGCCAGATGCATCATTTCTAATAATAACATTACCGCCAACAACATCCAATTTAGCAGCAGGAGCAGTTGTACCTATGCCAAGATTGCCATTAGCATCAATTAACATTCTTGCACTGTTGCCTGTAACATCATAGATGCTAAATCCTCCACCCGCGCCGGAAGTAGTTCCTGTTGAACCCACATGATAAATTCTTCCAGTTGATCCTGTATTTTCAAATCTAATTACTGGTCCGTCTACACTTGAACCAAGTAATCTTAAAGCAAATGAATTTGATCCATTATTGATATCAAATTTATATGAAGGAGATCCACCTATACCTACATTACCAGTACCACCTGCAATTACCATAATTGTACCAAAAGTGCCACTGTCTCTAAAATATGTATAACCATTATTTGCACATGAAATAAAATTTGTGCCAGTATTCAAATAATTTAAATGTGTAGTAAAAGCAGCCGCTGAACCTACTCTTGCTTCTCCAGAAATAACGTCTAATTTAGCATCAGGAATTGTAGTACCTATACCTACATTTCCTCTAGATGTCCATATGCTAGATCCAGGCAATCTTATTTCATCTTCAACATTTCCAATCCATGTTGAAGAAAATTCTGTCATTTCTATATTCCAAATAAAAACTGTTCCAGCAGTTTGTTGAGTTACCCCGGTTTCAAGATGATATCCTAAGTGTAGATTTATTTGATTTGATCCAGCCGGTTGCGTAAAAGTAAAAGAAATATGCGTCCATTTACCTGTGCTTAAACCATCACTTGACGTAAACGCTTTGCCTCCAATTGTATTCCAAGCTGCCGAATTATTAACTACTAAACAGAAATTAGTAGCAGTTCCTAATTTTACCCACATTCCAACCGTATAAACTCTGCCAACTGTTAATCCTGAAACTGTTTGGTATAAATCAAATTGTAATGCTGAAGTTGCTGAAAGGGTATAAGTACCAGCAGAAGTTGTTCCATCAGGAGCGGTTGCATTATTATTTGTAGAACTCCCATTCCCTATAACCCAACTTGGACTATTTGTTATTCCATAAACATAACCGCCTGCACTTGAAAATCTTGGAGTACTTATATTTGAACGAGAAACTATTGACGTACTAACATCTAATTTATAAGCAGGATTTGTTGTACCTATGCCTACATTACCACTGGTATCTATTCTAACTCTTTCACCTCCATTTGTTCCAATTAATACTGGATATGCACCATAACTGAATAAGAAACTTTGTCCCGCAGAATTTGCACCAATATCTACATAATGACCAGCATTGGCAGTATTTGTGCAACGTATAAATGAATACTCAGAATCATATATATGTAATTTACTTGTAGGACTTGTAGTACCAATACCTAAATTACCACTAGTATCAATACGTATTTTTTCAGAGTCACTTATTTGAAAAGAAATAGGACCGTTAAAACTACTAATATTAAATAATGAATTATATCCCCCCATTCTACCTATACTATATAAATTACTTGTATCTCCGAAATAGATATAAGCACCTGCACCACTCGCACCTATACTGGTTCTGTAAGTAGTACCACCCATTACAAATCCAGCCACTTCTAATTTTTGTGTAGGACTTGTTGTACCAATACCTACATTACCACTATTGTTAATAAAGAAAAATCTTGACAACGATCCACCTGATGGAGTTCTACCAATCCAAAAGTTATCTGTACCATAACTTATGCCGTCATATCCACCAATATCCATTCTCCAACTAGGTAATGAATTGGCATTTGTTTCATTGGTAATTATTGCTAAACCATTATAGTTACCTGAAGAACCGGCATTCGTTATAATTGCAGTTCTGCCGGTATTGTATCCTCTCAAATAAAGATATGTATCAGTTCCATTAATACCCACATAAGATGTTGCTTTGCTTACATCTAATCCTGCGGCTGGACTGTTTGTACCTATACCAACATTTCCGTTACATAATACAACAAATGCTGGAGTACTGTTTATTACGTTATATGCAGATACTCTTAATATTGCATGTGATCCATTAACAGTTTCCCATCCACTAACCACATCAAATATTGAAGCAGTAACTTGAAATCTATTAGCTGTCGTTGGATATCCGCTTATTGCTCCTACTGGTCCAGGTCCACTAAAATCATCATTACCAACTACAAAATATGTAGCGTCAGGAGCACCTGCATATGTTTGTGTACCTATTTGCAATTTAGCAGTAGGACTTGTAGTACCTATACCAACATTACCATCACTTGTTATACGCATTTTTTCAGTTATACTAGACGCAGCTCCAGCGGTTGTCCCAGGACCTGTATAAAAAACAAATTTACCATCATTCATCTCCAACAATGATGATTTATAACTGCTATATTTGTTAACCCAACCAGCCGCAGAATAAACTATATTGCCGCCTATGTAACAATCATACGCATCTCTAAACATCATCGTTAAACCACCGAAATGTGCGGAATTATATCCACTGTCAGTGGCAGTATAACTACCAGAACCAATTTGCAATATTCCAGTCGGAACTGTTGTACCTATACCAACATTACCACTACTATCTATTGTAAGAGCGTCTTCATTCCAAACATTGGTTGGTTTTCTTGTACTAAATCTTAAATCTCCACCATAACCAGAACCACCTCCTGCTCCTACAACACGAATTTTTCCACGAGCATTATTACCTACTGAATAATTTGAATGAAAATATAAATATTCTTCATTACCTTGAAGACCAACAGAACCACTAATGCTTAAATTATAACTTGGACTTGTAGTGCCTATACCAACATTACCACTTCCACTTACAAATAATAATCCATTACCACCCGTTCCTTTTACATTCAATAAACTTGCAGCGGTACTACTACTAATTTCTAATTTAGCACCAGGAGCAGTTGTACCTATACCCACATTCGTGCCATAACCAACTGACATAATAACATCAGGAGTGACCCCGGCGGATCTATTAATAGCAAAATCGATTCTACTATCAGTGTTACTATTCCAATAAGGAGTTATTCTTGCTAGATAGTTTGTACTGGTATCAAATCTTAATTGAATTCCTTGAGCTTGAGTAGATGCAATATCTAAGTTATAATTTGCGGTTTGTAAATTTCCTAATCCTAAAAATCCGTTAGTTTTTAGAACAAAAATATTACTTGCATTTGTATTTCCATTATATGCAATATTTAAAAAATTAGTATCAAGACCAATTGAATAAAATATACCACCACTTCTTTGTAATCTTAATACTTCAGAAAAGTTTCCTTGGGCATTATTAATATGCAAACCTCCTAATGGAGTTGTTGTACCTATACCAAGATTACCATTACTATCAATTCTAACTTTTTCTGATCCACCTGTTTTGAATGTTAGTGTATCAGCGGCTGCCCAATCCATACCTGTATTGGTATCTTGATTAAACGCATAATATGGATCATGATTACCATAAGCAACTGCTCCTGTAGTATCACCAGCATAAACTACACCTGTACTATTTACTAAAAATATTGCATTGTTACCGCCAGTTCTAATTCTGAATGGATAAAAATTATTTCCAACTGCAGCTGCATAATCATAACCAACACCTATAGCACCACCACCAAAACTTGCATTGGTAGATCTTACAAACAAGAATGAACCTGATGTAGTATTTGTTCCTTCAGTTTGTATTTGTAAACCAGATGTTGTAGTTGATGTACCTATTCCTACATAACCATCTGATGTAATACGCATTCTTTCACCACCTCCGCTTCCACCTTTATAAGTTTCAAAAATTAATTCACCAATTCCGCTTCCTACTGAAGTAACACCAATTCTGGCACCTCTGCCTGAATTAAATGTGGTAACTGAAGTTTGGAATGATAAATAATTATCTGCAAGAATTGTCAATTTATCATTTGGACTACTTGTGCCTATACCTACATTACCATCACCTTTAATTGTTAATCTTGCGGTTGAATCAGTTCTAAATATTATGGATCTTACTGCACTATCATGACCAAAATAACTAGCAGTATCATCCATTGTGAATGTTGTTGTATATCCAGATGTAGATGTACCACTAAATACGTAAGTTGAAGCTGCATTTGTTCTAACTTCTAATTTACCACCAGGACTACTTGTACCAATACCAACATTACCTGAACTACCTTGTATACGCATCCACTGAGATGTGGCGGTCATGTTACTGAAAATTAAATCTGCTGCAGATGTACCTGTTGATGTTCCAGATTGAATCCAATTTGTACCATCACCATATGCTAATAATCTAATTGCAGATACAGAACTTCTAACATATTGACTTACTCCATCAGATGAATATACATCTAAAAGTCCAGCGGGTGATGTAGTTCCTATACCAACACTACCACCATTAAAATAAGATGCTCCATTTGCTGTAATGTTTGTTTTTAGAACTACACTACTATAAAGTCCAATTGTTCCATCATCATTGGTTGCACCTACACCCAACATTGTTCCAACTACACCATTAGAATTTCTTAAATAATATCCGTCATATTGAGTAGATGTAATTACCGTTAATTTATTACCTGAACTTGTAGTGCCTATACCTACATTACCATCACTACCAATAAACATTTTAACACTATCAGTACCGGCAGTAAAATATAAGCTTCCACTTCCACCATTAGCTGTACTGCGCATACCTATTCTGGCACCATAATTTTCCCAAACCATGTATTGTAATGTGCCGTATTTAGATTTACCAATTAATTGAGCGTTTGTTGCATATCCAGTGCTAGTACTACCATTTTCATATTTTATATGTCCACCATCATCATTTGATGTGGTTGAATAAACGTGAAAAAGTTGGCCTGGGGATGTTGTACCTATACCTACGTTACCAGAGGTATTGATAAACATAGCATTGTTAAATCCGCCGCTATATGTTTTAAACGTTATACCTCCAGCGCCTTCTATACTAATTGTATCCGTTGCATTTATAGCATTATATATTCTAGTAGTACCAGCCGCATATAATCCAATACTTCCACTAACTGAAAGTTTATCTAATGGATTGCTTGTACCTATACCAATATTACCATTATCAAATATTGATCCTGTAGCCACCGTAGAAGCTGATGAAAATTTAACAACATAATTAGTAGTACCACTCACAGATACACTAGTACCAGATGAACCAGAAGTGCCACTTGATCCGCTACTTCCACTAGTACCAGAACTACCACTTGAACCAGACGTACCTGAGGAACCTGAAGAACCACTTGTTCCGCTTGAACCAGATGTTCCAGAAGACCCTGAAGTACCGCTTGATCCTGATGTACCAGAAGTTCCACTACTTCCACTTGTGCCTGAACTACCAGATGTACCACTAGACCCAGAACTGCCTGATGTACCTGAACTACCTGAAGTCCCACTACTTCCGCTTGTGCCAGAACTGCCTGATGTGCCGGAAGATCCTGAACTACCTGAAGTACCGCTCGATCCGCTTGTACCGGAACTACCGCTAGTACCAGATGAACCGTTAGTACCAGATACACCAATTATGCCACCAGGAGTTATCTTTTTGCCAGACGGAATAATTGAGCCAGGTGAAGCATTTCCCGTGTATCCAAGATTTGTTAACGTAACTGAAGTAGAACTACCAATAGCACTAACAGAAAAATATCCAGCGCTTTCATAATATACAACCATACCTACCACCATCCAACTAGTAGTTAATACAAAAACATCAGTAGTTGATGAAACTGCTGGCATACCAAGAATTGAAGTAGTTGTTGTAAATGAACTTATACCACTTGATCCGGACGTACCTGATGATCCACTCGTTCCAGAAGAACCAGATGTGCCTGATGATCCTGAAGTGCCACTAGAACCGCTTGATCCAGATGTACCACTACTACCAGATGTACCACTACTACCAGATGTACCACTACTACCAGAAGAACCAGATGTGCCGGAACTACCACTAGTGCCAGAACTGCCTGAAGTACCTGAAGATCCATCTGCACCACTCAATTTATAATGAACAACACCACTATCATCCACCGTCAAAAACTTTGTGTCAGTAGCAAGACCAACACCCTCAAACCTAACAGGATTTGATGATGATGATACATGTAATGGATTTGTAGGTTGATTTACACCAATTCCTACATCCACTTCATTTCCAACTCCATTTGCTATTACTGTACTAAATGTTGCCATATTTTATAAATATTAAAGTATTTGTTTTAACCTAACAGTTGTATTGTTTCCTACATAACCAACCGCATATGATCCAACCACAACTCTAATTAATGCACTGTGTCCAACATCTTTCTGCGTCACATCAACTGATGCTGAGTTAAAATAAACTGAAGCAGTTAATGAACTTCCTCCACTAGAATATAATAAACGTGGATCTGGACTTTCTTGCACATAATTGATGAAAGTGGTTGCTACTGAACCAGTTTTTCCTGTACCAACAATTATTTTTCCGTAAATAATATCTTGATAATTACTTGACTCACCTGCATTAGGGTTACCTTTAATTACAACTTCATAAACTTCACCAGTTCCTGTTGATGTAAAAGTATCAAATATAGCAGATTGACCACTTGTTGTAGTTAAGTTAAATGATTTACCATAAAAAGCATTTGCTTGTACATCACCATCCACATCAACTTTAGCAGAAGGTGAAGTTGTACCAATACCAATATTACTATTATTTTGATAAATTATACTAGAAGTAATAGTATTACTGCCGTTGATTAATGGGACATAATTTGATATTAAATTGACTTCATTATTAGGTCCAAGTATAATTTGCCTATTGCCTACAGTTTCACTGCTACTTACAAATAAATAATTATTTTGACTGTCCCATAAAATTGAACTGAAACTATTACTTCCACTATCATGTAATTCTAATCCTGCATATCTCTTATAAGGATTTAATGCATTTAATGTAATGATGTTATCAGTAACAATAAATTCACTTGAAGTAACATAAATTGTACTTGAACTAAATGTAGACGCATATAAAGTTCCTGTTACTGATAAATTGCTTGCGGTTAAATTTGAAACCGTATAATTATTTGTTGGTACTAAATAACTTGCGGTTAAACTATTATTACTATAACTACTTGTACCATAAAATGAAGCAGTTACACTATTTGCAATAAGACTGCCTGTTAATGCATAACTGCCAGTTAAATTTTTACTATTAGTCCAAACACTACCACTTCTAATTAATAAATCACCATAACTACTTGTTGTGCTGGTGTCATAAACATTGTGCAATTCATCCAATTCAGCGCCATTATCAATTCTAACATAGATAGTACCATTGTTTAGTTGACTTCTTATAACTTGACCCAATCTTACACCATGATTTGGCGGTCTAGGTGATATATTTGTATAATTACCGCTAGAAGAAAGATATAATAAATCAGCTGATGTAAAATTACCTGTATCAACTGCTAGTAAATATCCTTCAGTCATTACATAACCAAATTGATTAATGCCAAATATTTCATTTGTAAATCCTAGTGTATTTGCACTATCATTTTCATTTCTAAAATCTGCTAATTCAATTGTAGCTACGTTTCCACTATTATCTACACCCACTATTCTTACCACTTTTCCTTTTGGTATAATTGCTCCAGAAGTATTTTTTACATAAATAAGAATATCCTGTGCATTTTGTGACAATCCAGCCGTAGCTGCATAATCCGCATAACTTGATGTTAACGCATATGATGAACTTAAAGCATAACTGCTACTAATTACACTACCACTCCAATAACTTGCTGTTAATGAATAAGATGCGGATGTGCTATTATTACTATAACTACTAGTTAAACTATAACTAGCACTTACTACATTATTTGCCCAACTACTTGTTATAGGATACGTTGAACCAGTAATTAAACTAGTACCCGCAGATGAACTTATTATTTGAAGACCACTTCTAGACGCAATTGCATATCCACTTGCAGAAATAGGAAAAGTTATTCTGGTTACATCCAAATTTAATAACAAAATATTTTGTGGAATTATTTGATTAAAATCCAAATCATATGTTTGTACTAATATTGGAGTTGTATTAAGACTGTGTGTAAATTCCCATACAGAGCTACTATAAAAAGACGCACTAACCGCATTAGTAATATCTACAGTTTGAACATTTAAACAATAACTAGCAGTTATTGCCCAACTACTTGTAATTGGATAAGTGCTACCTGTAACTAAAGTTGTTCCGGAACCAGATAAATCAAGAGGATTGCCAAAACCGTCATAATAGCTTCCTGATGCTATTTGAACTAATCGACCATATGTGAACGATACTTTGTTTCCTGTAAGGTCATATAATGACATATATTATCTATATTTTTATTATGACAAATCATCAGAAAGTAATGTATATAATTCAGTCATTATTTTATCATACAAACTATTTTCAACCTTGTTTTCAGTTAAGTAATTTTGTATTGTTTTAATTACCTTGGTTTTGTCTTCCTTTTTAAATATATTCAGATTACTTCTGATTATATTTTTATTTATTCTATGAGCATGTTCTTTGATCAACAATGTTTCATCATTCTTGATATCACTAATGGTAACCTTTGGCTTTGAATCTGTTACCTTGATACCTTCTGATTCAGTCAATGTTTCTTTAGATTTACCATTTATTGAAGTCACTTCCACTTTTCTTGATACCTCCGTTACATACTCAGTTTCATATGGTGTAAAATATGTATCTTCCGCAATTACTTCCAAAAACATGTTACCCTTGACATTTTCATCAAGAATACCCTTTAACTTTTTAACGGGAATTGTTACCTGACCATCACTATCAATGGTACCTTTTAACTTAATATCAAAGTCATCACTTTCAATGATCATGTTGATCTTTGATTTTTTTAAACTAGCACCTTGAATTTTTAAACTACATTCAAAGTTTTTGGCTTGGTCAAGTTGAATGGTGTACATATTAATCTTTCTTTGAAATTTCTATTTTTAAGTAATCTGTCATAATTGTTTGGACATCTTTTACAGTGACTTTTATACCCTCTTTTTTCTTTTTCTTCTCTTTATAATCTTCATTGCCTAACTTTATAAGCACTGTAATTAGTTTTTCTTTCTTGGGTTCTTCCAACTTTTCTAGGTTTTGAGCTATCTCACGTTCAACTTCTTGTGGATCTCTAGCACCGCCTACACCCACAAGTTCTTCAACTATGATATATATTTCATCCCACAAACGTTGTTCATCTTCCCAATTTACATTTAGTTCCTCCCAATTTTGATAATAGATTGACATTTATTATAGATATAAATATACAAAAAAACCAATAATAAATTAATATTATTGGTTTTGCGTTTTTAGATTAAAATGGTGGACATAAAGGGAGTCGAACCCTTGTGTTTAAAACGATATCGTAATCAGACTACGTGTGTATATATTTTTAATTTTGTTAAAAACAATTATATTAAATATCAAAGCTAATTGTTCTAAAGATTTACAAAATACTCAATTAACAACGCAAATCAAATTGTTAATATAGCCTGATATTTTACACTCAATACTATTATCAGACATCATAATATTGAATGTGCAGCCAAATTAGGCTGCTAGTGCTACTGCATCACGAGAGGTGAAGTCATAGCTAATTACATTATCTTCAGCAGTTAATGTTTTGATAGAAGTTTTAAGAGGCCAACTATCATCCTCTACACGCCTAACTAGTCAATTGTCTTAAATCGAGACCAGTATATGCCCATAAATTCTCAAAGATCAAAAAATTCTTTATATGTTAGTTTTTCACTAATTGCTTGACGCATAAGATCAAAATACATCTTTGCCTTATCTTTGTCAACTGGTAACTTATCTTTTAAATTAGCTATAGTTTTAACCAAATCACTAATTTCTTTTTTCAAACGTGTTGATTCAATTGCATTATCATCTTTTTTATCCAATTCAACACGCAATTCTTCTAACTTGGATTCCAAGTCACTGATTTGTTTTTTTAATTTGTCAGAATCCATAATATTAAAATGGAGCGGGTAGCCGGAATTGAACCGGCACATCGACCTTGGCAAGGTTGCAGGCTACCACTACATCATACCCGCGCTCTCTATAATATATAGTTGAAATTAATCAACATACATTATTTTAAATTTGGTGGACCGTAAGAGAATCGAACTCTTCCCTAAAGCTTGCAAAGCTCCCGTGCTACCACTATCACCAACAGCCCATTTAAATATCTTACACTAATACATAGTGTATGTCAAATCAAAAAATCAACCCTACCCTATCCGGGCCGGATTCGTCCGGGTCAGACATACAGGGGTGTATCGTGTCCCTCACGCTGTTGGAGTCAACCCCAACACGCACATTGTTTTAAAATGGTCGGAATGATAGGACTCGCACCTACAACCTCCTAGCTCCAAACCAGGCCGTCTACTATTGACATTACATTCCGATTAAATTGGCAGGGGATAAGGGAATCGAACCCCTACAAGAAGATTCAAAGTCTTCCGCACTACCATTATGCAAATCCCCAGTTAAATTGGAGCGGGTAGAGGGAATCGAACCCTCTCATGGGCTTTGGAAGAGCCCCAGGCTACCGTTACATCACACCCGCTTTAAAATGGCGGTTGGGGAAAGATTTGAACTTTCGGAGGCTTTTAGACCTCGGAGCTTTAGCAAAGCTCTGCATTAGACCACTCTGCCACCCAACCATATATTATTAACATCTAAAAAATTACGCGCATAATTAATTTTATTATTATTTATCTTACTCTCATTCAACCTTAATGTCAATCCAGTACTTTTTCCAATTAAGCTAGTTTTATTCACATAATAAACTTTATTGGTTTTTGGAGAATATGCGGCATAAGCATCAACATATTCAAAATTAACATTTTTTACCATTTCAATAGATGACACAGAAATAGTCCGTGTTGATAATACAATTTTTTCATCTCCGTCACAATATTTTATTTGAATTCTAGATAAATTATAATCTTCAGATATTGCTATCAAATCAAAAGGTAAATGTGCCGAAATTGGTAATGATATTTTTATTCCTTTAGATGTTAAGTCAGCAATAACCATTGCTACTGCAATATCACCTTTATCTGATGTAGTAAGTTTCATATTAACAATAAATAGTATAACCGTTTCTCAAACTGCTGTAGAAACATAACTATCTATGTTATTTCCATAAAATCTTTGACAAACTCCGATTTCTTCAAGGGACGATATTATCAGTCCTCGGTTCCATTGTCAAGTGGAGTTGTATTAAAATGGCGGTTGATGTCCGTACTGCCCGGACCTTCGTCTTTCAACGAACCTAGTTTTCAAGACTAGTGCAGCCAGCTTATATCTGCCTATCAACCGTATAAATTGGTGGGCATAGAGGGACTTGAACCCCCACGGATTTCTCCACGAGCTTCTAAGACTCGAACGGCTGCCAATTACGTCATATGCCCAATAAAATGGTCGGCCACGCCAGAATTGAACTGGCTCCACATGCTCCCAAAGCACGGATGCTACCGTAACACCTGTGACCGTTTGATTTGTTAATCAAAAAAATGGTAGGCGGTAAAGGATTTGAACCTCTGGCCTTGACCGTGTAAAGGTCCTGCTCTTCCACTGAGCTAACCGCCCATTTAAAAATCGTTATTTAACTTATTCCAATTATCGCCAGTTGGGTTCTGCACTAAACATAACACCCAGTGACCGATCAAGTGTTTTAACTTTCGTTGGGGACACCAGATAGAGTTTCAACCCCGAACATGTATTCAATTTACCACACCTTATCAATTTGTCAACACCTAAAAATCAAAAACCCGTCATCTTTTTTGTAGAGTGACGGGTTGATTCTTTAAGAGCAAACAACCTCACACTCAACTTCCGGATGGGAGTTGACTGGCTTGATTAGGTTGTGAAACTGAATTCATACTATGACAATATATATC
>Ga0255071_1000172_pt1 | contig 13038 bp, 7 predicted proteins | sample Colum_Miss_RepC__FD_188443 | JGI IMG/M metagenome (GOLD analysis project Ga0255071, IMG submission 188443) | Freshwater microbial communities from Columbia River, Oregon, United States - Colum_Miss_RepC_8h | ecosystem: Environmental > Aquatic > Freshwater > River | place: USA: Oregon | collected...
TAACACGACAAGATGTTTTGCTGCGTCAGCAAGGTAACGTCCCGCCCGGCGCAACACCCGGCTCACAGGGCGTGCTAGATATTTTTGGTGGGACTATTCCTGCGCAAGAGTTGGCTGCACGTATGCAACCACAGCAACCGCTTCCCGGACTGCCTGCACCATCTGCTGCCCCTACGGCTGATCCTCGCCAAGGTGCGTTGCAGTTCAGTGGCGCAGCCCCTCAAGGCCCAACCAACCCTATCTTGGCGCAAAGACTGCAAGCTGCTCTTGCATCACAACAACGTGCACAAGAATTCCAAGCTGCGCAGGCACAGCGGGCCGCCCAAGATGAGGCAACCAAGCAGCAACAACTTGATAGATTGCAGAACGAGGCTCGAATCCAGCAGCAGTTGGATTTGATAACGCAATCTCAGCAACCTGTTCCGCAGTCAATGCCGATGCGTCCAGTCCCTGTTCCTCAACCTCGACAACTCCCACTGTTCAGACGCGGTGAGTTGCCCCGGCCTTCACGTGCTGAAGGATTGCGTCGTGGCGTAGGTACACAGACACCCGCAACACAAGTGCCTGCTCCCCCTCCCACTGCTGGCGAATTCCAACGTGCCGGACAAGGCATCTTGTTTAATCAACAGGGGCAACCGTCTTTGCAAGCACTTAAAAGTGCAGGCAAAAAACAACCACTACCTAAGCCCACTGTGGCAAAAGGTGTCACTCAGGCAAAGCCTACTGGTAAACCCGTAAGTGCTGTCACTGTGGCAAAGGCCGTGTCCAATCTGAAAAAGGGAGCACCAAGTGCCGTTCAAAAGCCAAGCGCAAAGAGCGTGGATGTACCAAAACAAACCGGAGATGGCAAAGGAGTTCGAGTCGAAGACCAAGCCGGAGACCAAGCTGCCGGAAAGGGTAAAGCCCTCAAAACCACAGCGAAAAAGCAAGAACCCACTGTACAAACTGTAACCAGCAAGCTGGTTGAACGTATCAACAAGGGTGCGTTTGGTGGCCCCACTGGTGCACTTGGAGAAAGACTCAAGCAAGGAAAGACACCCCAGCCCCCAAAGGCCGAGGCGGCAAAACCCGCCGCCAAACCAAAGGTTGAGAAGCTGAGTCCTGCCGAGGCATGGGAGGACATGAAACCGGAAGGCGGCGTAGCGTACAACACGCTCTCAGATGAACAGAAGAAACGCTGGGCAACTGAGAACTACTACGACCGTGCCAACATGCAGTTGGCTGACGAGATCAATGCTCAGGCTACACCACTACCTGAGGAAGAACTGGCAGACTTGTCTTACATGGAGTTGTTGGACGAGGATATTGCCACGGCAGAATCCACCACAGATACAAGTGCGTTCCGTGATGCGATTGAGAACATCATGTTCCATGCCTACTTTGATACTGAATCCAACAATGAAAAAGTTATTGATAAAGCACAGATGTTCTTGATTGAGACTGGCTTCACTGAAGATCAGCGTGGCATCATGGACACTGCGTTGTTGGATGTCGTCAATGATCGACTAAAAATTGAAACTACGTACAAAGAGGGTAATCTAAAGGGCACACTCAAACCTTGGTTTACCTATGCGCAGATGCGCAACTTACTCCCAAGCATTGGAACAAAACTCACTGGGTTGTCTGATACGCAAGTGGCTGAGTTGTTGCAAGCTCGCCAGATCAGTGAGCAAAACGTACCTGTATCTGTTTACAAGAAGTACAAGACCTCGCTGCCTGCTAGTGAGTCAGTCGTCAATACCAAGAAGGTCACCTCACTTAACCGCATTGTTGACCAGTCTGGTGCAAAGATGGCGAACCTGATCCGCGATTTGGTAACTCGTGTTAGGGAAATCCCTACGCTGACCAAAGAAATAGTATTTGGTTCTGAGCGTTTCGCCAATATTAAAGCACTGACCAAGCAGTTGTACAGTGAACTCGATGAAGCTGGTCGCAACTACATGTTGCCTGACGGAAGCAAAGTCAAAGACTACTTCAACGACAAGGGCGAGGCTAAGCTAATCAAGTCTGATGGTCGCTACATCCTAAGCCAAGTTGAACTCACTGAAGAACAGCAACGTGCCCGTGAGATAGAGCGCCGTGAGGAGTTGCGTGCATTAGGTGAAGCAGCCGCAGCAGAGTCAAAGGCAGAGCAAGATGTTATCAATGCCCGCAAGCGTGGTGCACGTGGTAGCGAGACAGTACAGGCTTGGGATAAACCCGAAGGTAACTTCTACCGTGACGATGGCACACCTATGGGTTCTGCCATTCCATTAGGGCGTGTGAAGTTGCTGGTCAAAGGTTTCTTGGCAAAGCTAAAGATCAAGCCTACTGTTTATGTGTACGCCAATGTTGCTGACCTACAGGCTCGCAACCCTGAGTTGTATCAGCGTGCTGCTGCCGCTCGTAAGCAAGGTGACTTCGACACAACCAACGCCGTGGGTTACTCCTTCGGCCCTGAGGTCATAATCTTCTCTGACTTTGTTCGTACTGAGCAACAGTTGAAGTTTGTACTGGCTCACGAAACCATTGGTCACTTTGGTTTCAAAGGTGTGATGGGTCAGTCTGAGTTGAACAAGGTACTGAATCGTATATATCAAACTGACCCTGATGTGCAGGCCGCAGTAGATGCAATGGTCGAGACCCAAGGAATGGATAGGCTGGAAGCCATAGAGGAATATCTGGCTGACAACGCTGCTGACCTAGATGTATCAATCATCGCAAGGCTATGGAACGCCTTGAAGAACGCCCTGAACAAGCTTGGTTTCAACTTCAAAGACGACGAAGCCCGTCAACTTGTTAACCTCGCACGCCGCTACGTGCGTGAAGGCAACACAGGAAACTTCTTCAGCGCCTCATCCTTTGTGGGCAACATGGAGGACATGGAACAAGCAGTAACGGACGGTAAGTACGCACGTAATTTTGCTGGCAACATCGGCTCACGTGGCATGGCAATGAACGCCTTGAATCGTAGGTTCGGCCCCGGCGCTGGTATGTTTGGGTCGATGGACGCCTTCCAGAAGGGTCTGTTCGGCAAGACAGGAGATGTTGGTGTAAACGTAGGCAAGATACTTGAGAAGGTGCAGACCCTCGACAACATGGCACGTAAGAGCTATGGCCTTAATCAGATATTCCGTATCTTTGAACAACGAAGTCAGAAGGCTCGCGCTCTACTCTCCAAGTACTCACGCTACATGGCGTTCACCAACACACCACGTGTGTTTGGATTTGGTGATGGTGTGTCTGAGGAGGAAAAACAACAAGCTGGTGAACTTGCTGCGTACGCTGCATTGTTCAAGTCACGCCAGTTAACCGACGATTTGTTAGAGTCGTATGGCTCTATGATTACTAAAGACGCAATGGGCAATGTCACTGTTGACCCGCGTGTGCTTGATGAATTGGAAAAAGCAGGTACTGTCACTGCGGAAGAATTCCGTAAGGGCTTTGATGTGGAACTTGGCACTGGCGAGAAGATCAGATACCAGTTTGATGTTGATGAGAACAGCCCTGTGTGGCGTGTCTACACCGAGATGCATGATACTGTAAACGTCGCAGCAATAGACTTGCTGCTATCAAACTACGAAGCATCTCAAGCAGAACAGCAGCGGGTGTTCGGTGAAATTGCTGGTATGAAAGGACTCAAGGCTGAGTTCTCTGCACAAGACCTTGCTGCCATTCGCAAAGTAATTGAGATGTATCAGAACATGCGCTACGATAAAAGTGGCGTTGCAAACGCTTCTGTTGATGTACAGAAAGCGGCAGACGAAAAATCTAGTTACTTTGTATATCAATTTGGTCGTGCGCTATTCAATGACCTTGCGTTTGCCGCATGGATGGGCGATCCCAAAATTGTGGGTGACATGAAAAAAGACTTTGAGGAATTCCAGAAGGCTGAGTACGACGACATTCGTGCCGCCATTCCTTCAATACGTGACAAAATCCGCACTGAAAAACAAGCCTTTGCAATTCAGAAAGCTGTGGAAGACATCTTCTTGTTTGACATGCAGACACGCAACGCAGAGTTTTACGCAAAGCGCACCATCCTTGGTTCATACGTTCCGTTCAGCCGCCGTGGTGAGTACCAAGCTAGGCTGGCAGCGTTCAATGCTCAAGGTGACCCAGTACGTTTGGATGAAAACATCCGTGATGCTATGCCCTACTTCCAGTTTGAGACTGAGAGTGAAGCAACCGCTGCACGCGAGGCATTGGAGAATGAGTTTGGCAATGGGCAAGAGTGGACTCTTAAAGATGAGTACGGTGCAGAGATCAAAGTAACTTTGCGTGCCGAATCTTCAGAAGCCTCAGTTAGCCCATCTTTAACTGAAGCCGTGAACTTCAATGAGTTCATCTATGTGCTGAACCGCTTGAACGTAAATATCACGCCAACCGCACGTGAACGTATTGTCAAGACACTGACGAATCAGAACGACCGTGCTCGTAAGAACCTACAGCGTAGTGGGAACCCCGGATGGGACAGCGACATTGTGCGTTCTGTGTCTGAGCACTTAGAGATGGTTGCCCACATTGCCGCCAAGAAAATCTATCGCCATCGCCTTGATGACATCATGCTAAACGAATCGTCATGGCTCGGTGACCCACAGAAACTCAAGGACTTGCAAGCTGCTGTTGATGCAGCCACTACTGATGGACAACGTGTTAGAGCGCAGCGTGCATACGATGAGTATGCGTTCATGTATAAGTACATGGCTCCTAAAGCTGCTGGTGTCACAGTCAATGGTGAACCTACATTGGGTCAAGGCAAACGCTATCTTGAAGAAGCCAAGAAACTTATCCGCTGGTACAACGACTCATCTAATATTAACGACAGCACCGAGGATATGTTGTCGGGCGAGGCTGGCTCATTCTTAAAACTGATTACTGTGTTGATGCAGTTGGGTGGTTCGGTTGCATCCGCAGCCGTGAACTTCGTATCTCTGCTTACCCACAGTACACCATACCTGTCCTACTACAACGCTAAGCGCGGATACGGAGGTGGTTATGGAGAGGCCAAAGCCGTGACCTCCCTCTACCGTGCTGCCCTTGATGTAGGCAGTCCTAAGCTGGAAGATGCTGGGTTCTTAAACGACTTGTTGATCAATGCCAACTATGGTGACTACGGCTTAACCGCAGACGAAACACAATTTTTGTTTGACACCACTGAGGAAGGCACACTGCAAGCGGCTCAGTTCAACGCACTGGTCGGTACAGCACGTGGCAAGATATTTAACAACAAAGCACAGGCGGGTATCAAGGCATGGATGGCTATGTTCTCTTATACAGAACAGGCTAACCGCCGCATCACTGCACTAGCAGCGTACCGACTTGAAAAGGAACGTGCGCTATCACAAGGGTTGAGTGAAGAACAAGCAATCGCTGAAGCTACTGAGGCAGCACGGATTGCGGTCAACACATCGCAAGGTGAGTACGCCATGTTTAACCGACCTGAGATGGCACGTGGTAACGTGGCTCAGTACGTGTTTATGTACAAGCAGTTCGTAATCATCACCGTCCAACTACTGCGCAACATGCCAGTTCGTGGACAGTTGTTGATGCTTGGCTTACTGTTGCTGATGAGTGGTCTGAAGGGCATACCATTTGCAGATGACCTCGCTGATATTGTTGACACAATCGCACAGATGCTTGGTCTAAAGACGGCAAGCATCGAGAAAGCTACTGCTGAATGGATTGATAGTGTGGCTCCGGGGATGTCGCCGTATGCCATGCGTGGTCTGATTGATAGTGCAGTCGGTGCGACTGTCTCGACCCGCTTGGGTATGGGTGATTTGATTCCATTGACTGGTGCGCTTAAAGCTGGCGCAGACCCTGCACGTGAGTTTGGCGACTTTGCTGGCCCTGTATTTAGCGGTATCGGTGGGCTGGTATCAATGGCGGGTGGTTTGGCTAAGTATGGTGCAGAGATAACGGGCCTGCGTGATGACACAACATCCTTCAACACATTGATGCGAGAGTCTCCTGTTGCCTTTCTTCGGTCTGTCGGGGATAGCCTTGCATACTTGTCGAGCGGTGACATTACGAACGTACGTGGTCAGATGGTTGCCAAGGATGCACAAGCGCACGTGATTCTTGCCCGATTACTTGGCTTCTACCCAGCAATCGCCACTCAGCAGAACGACATTGTTCGTATGTCTAAGCAAGTCAATGAGTACGGCAAAGCAATCAAGGCAGAGTATGTTGCTGCTTATGTGAAGGCTCGGGCTGCCGGTGATCAAGAGGCAACAGATAATGTTGTATCCGCAGTAAGCCGGTGGAATGAAGATTCCAAGGGTACAGGTTTGGAGATTACCAAGTTCTTAAAATCTGCCAATCGTGCGTACATTGAGTCTCAGCGTCCAACTGTACTGCGTTACATGAAGTCAGCGCCGAAGTCTATGCGTCCCGAGACTATGGAGTTGTTAAGACTCTATGGACTCGACGACGAGATTGAATAATCAAACTACTTTCATCTGACCAAAGGTTAAGTCAGCGGCAATCTCATCTGCATCACTCAAGATTCCTACGAGTTTGGGGTGATTCAGATTGAGGCCAAGGACATATGCCTGACCCAGTTTGATGGGAGTGTCCTTGCCAAGAAACGCTTTCTCTGACTTGGGTGTAGCAACCACACTCTCAAACTGCATCTGTTGTATGAACGATTTGTAGTCGCCACCGTTCTGTGCCAACCATCTACGGAAGTGGGTGCGGTCAACAAGCACAACACCTCTATCAAACTTGTCTGCCGCAGTGCGTCTGTATGTGTCAAACCGAACACGGATGTCAGCACGTGGCATCCTTGAATAATCCACAACACCTTTGTCTGTGCCTGTGTGCATCACAGTAACAGCGGCTCCAGCACTGTCGTTTAGATAGTTGGAGAATAGATCGAACGCATCCATCTTGTTCTCAACCACACTACGTCTGATTGCACCTAGTTGTTTCAAGACCCACTCAGTACCAAGGGTGTAGTCGTACTTGATGATTCCCCATTCAACACATAAGCGTGAGGCTAAGTCTGACAGGATGATGGCTTGTTCCCAGTAGCGTTCCTGCCCTACAAAGTTGGCTTTGTACTTCTTGTGGAAGTTAGCCGTGGCGTGATCAATCGCAGCGCGTACTCCATCGGCTCCAAGTTCCAACAACTTCTTTACGAATAAGCGTCCGGCATGTCCGTAGTTGGTGTGGATAAACTGGTGAATCTTGCGACCGCCTGTACTGTCTCTTGTAAACAAGTCATGCAGTGGTATATCAATCTCAAGAAGCCGTGCCATTTGTGCGTCAGTCTCAAGCCCAGATGCAACCAGCTTAGATTGCAGAGACTTGTTGGTGGATACAAGCACAGGCATTGCCCATGTCTTTGCGTCACGTTCTTCGGCGTTGCGGTTCAGTCGTGCCTTGTCTCTACCTTGGGACACCCAGTATGCAAAGTCACCTACCTCTTTATCTAGCATCAAGGTAACTTCGTCAATGGTCATCGGCATATGGGAATAGACACCCATGCGCCCAAACAAAGTGTTCTGTGTGAACTTGGCGGCAAAGTGTAGTTTGTCAGGGTCACCATAGATTGATTGCACCCACATCTGTATCAATGATTTGCCTCCACCTGATGGGCCGAACAATGAAACAGTCAGACCCTTAAGGCCAGTGAACGCATACAGGGGGGCAGATAGTCCGACACCAAGTGCAAACATGTGCCAGTGCAATCCTGTTTTCTCAAGCACAGAGGTGAAGTCTGCCCACTGTTGAGCATCCCCTGATACACCATACAACTCGTTGCCAAGTCGTTGAGTGCCAGCGGAGAGGCTGATGTTTTCTTCACTGACTGAACCGTCAGGCTCTCGGCGTAGAAGCGTGTCACCAATCACAAACTGGGAGAAGTTTTCTTTCCATCCCATCGTGGCATACAGATTGGTCATCGCACGTTTCTGCCGCAATTCATCCATGTATGAACGTAGCATAAGTTGGAAGTACTCCGTCTGTCTTTTGTTGTTGAGGACAATGCCTTGATCGGCAATCGTGGAAGCGAACTCTCTATGTCCGTCTGTAAGGTGCGCTTGTCTTAGGGAAAGTTCTTGCCAACCCTTATGCTGACGATTCCAGTGGTAGCGCACAGTCTCGTAACCAAGACCTTCATCACGACCATAGCCCACGGGGTAGATGTCGAACGAACATACGTCAATATCTGTCTCGTCAATGGTCATCTTGATACCATCAGCGGTGCGCTTAAACCCACGTGGCATGGGTACATCAAACGCCGCCTTGTCCAACGCATCCTGTGGCGGTGCAATCTGTTGATACTGCAACCCAAGGGCGGCAGGACTCTTTATCTTGTCCTTAAATTTGCATCCCTTACATCCTCCGGGGCGGCTGATGTCCCACGTATCACAACGTGTTGGCCCATCTGTGTTGTCTTTCCACTGGATCAGCTTTCGCAATGTTCGTTGTGCGTCAAACTTTGGGTGGTTCTGACTCCACTCAATAGCCGTAGCCTCAGGCTCAACACAAAATGCGGCTACTCCCAGTAGGCTGTACCACTGAGGTTCTTTTACTTCACCTTGATTCTCTACTGCCCACTTGATCTGTTGGCATTTCTTGACGACAACCGCACCAATGGTAGGTGGGAACTCAGTCTTGACTGCCATGTCTTGTAGCAACTTACTGCCAGTTGTATTACGTGGCAGGCTCACCTCGTGAGCTAGGTGGGAAACAAGGCAAGACTTCAGCAACTCAGGACTCACTGGCTCAGCGTCCACCAGTAACTTAACCTCGTTACCATTCTTAGGGTTGTGTGTCCCAATGGGGCGTAGCACCAATGCACTGTTGCCAGTTAGCCCTGCATCAATATGAAACTCATGGGCAATCGCCGCTGACTTCATTGCTTCAGCGATTGGTTTCCATCTAGCTGGTTCGAGTTCTTCCGTCAGACACCAGTAGACATGTAGTCCGTTGCCTGAGAATACGATCATGGGCTTGGGCAAGTTCATCGTCTGAATGAATTTACCTAGTGCAACAAGTCCTTCCTTCCACGATGGATACGGCTTGTTGTTCCCACAGTCAACGTCCAAGGCGACAACCTTAATCGCTCGGACATTATCTTGTTTGCGGCTTCCCTTCTCCTTGAATGCGGAGATGGCGAAGTATGTGTTGTTACTTGTTTGGTCAAGGCCAGTTACTGCCTTTGCGAGTTCGTCTACTGTAGAAAAGAATCCTTGCCTGTTGCCATCAGGATTGATGACTGTCGTGACATAAAAACCTTCCGACGGTAGAACCCGCTGGAGATGTTCCAACGTGTTCATGTGCCCCTGTCAGCAAGGGGATTTCTCCCCTTGCCCCTTCAGTTATAGTTACCTAATATCTCAACGAGACGCTCTTTTCTCTGCTTCTGTTCCATCGCAATCACCTCAGGCGCAGGCCACTGGTGTTCGGACATTACTGCTAACAGTTTGCGTAGCATTGCCCTTACCGACTGATCGTTGGACTGGCGGATTTTTTTGCCTCTCACCCATCCATAATAAGTCATGCGGGATACCCCTAACAATTGGGATAAATCCGTAGTTGTCAGGAGCATATGCTTACGAAGCGACTCGACCTTTGTAAAGTCGAGAGGCTGTTTAGGCGTCATCTGCGTTCACCTCGCCTACAAGAGCAGCGATCTCGTCAGCCAAAGATGTTGCTGCTTGTGTGTTGACAGGGGCAGCAGCAGCAGGGGTAGCTTTCGCCGCAGGTTTAGATGCACCAAAACCACGCTTAGGGGTTGCCGCTTGTGTAGATGCAGGGGCAGGTGCAGGTTCTACTGGTTCAACAACCTTAGGAGCGGGTTTCGGGGCAACTGGTTTGGTGGCAATCTTTGGCACTTCAACTGCTTGCCTTGGATTCTCACCAGTAATCTCACGTACTTCAGCAGACCCGAACAACTTGTCAACTGTGTCTTGCGACTCATCGTCAAGGAATCCAGCCAATCCGAATTTTAATTTGGGGAAGGATGCGTCTGTGTCAAATGTGATCGCGGTCTTGACAATCTCAGGTGGGATGCCACGCATAGAAAGTTCTTTGGCGTAAGCATTGAAGCCCTTGAGTGCGGCAGGTGTAACTTGTAAGAGGTACACAGGGCCAGCAGGGTCATCAGCCGACACTACAGCAAGACGTTTCTGATCGGAACAAGCCTTGATTTGTTGTCCGTTCTCAGCAATCTTAGAACCCCATGCGTTCTGTGGGCAAGAAGCACAAATATCATTCTGTGGGTCTGTCGCTGATTGATCGGGGCCGATACCGTCAAGCGAGAAGCAGTCAGGTGCAACTGGCTCGGAGTCTTTTGTCCATGCCTTGGCGTACCAAGTCTTTGACAGGCGGGGGTTTGCACCAACGATCACAACTTCTAGTGTCGTAGTATCTAACACAGTCTCGTTACCGCCTTCGACAATACGGAAACGGCTACCCTTGATGCTGATACGTGGGAACGATTCAGCAGTGCTGATACCGCCTACAAGGGATTGTGCCAACGCAGATGGCACACCGATACGGCGAGCGAGGTGGGCGGGAACTTGGATGTTTGCGGGGATGATGTTGCTCATAGATATTCTCCTTTGGTGAGCGGGTTAAGTGCGGGTAGTTGCACGTTTGGATTTGGCGAAACCGCCTTGCATTGCCACTGCACGTGCTCTCTCAGCGGCAAGGTGTTCTTCTACATACTCGCTGGTCATGGGTTCGATGTTTAGCTTGCGTTTTATTTTGGTGGCAGTAGCGTGTTCTGTTAACGCTTGATGCGTACCTTCATATGCGGCTTGCTTAATCCACTCTCTAATAAATTTCATGGCTCAGTCCTCAACTTTCATTGTTGGTTTACGAACAGTGACATCTATCTTTGTTCCATAGGTCACACCTGCGGGTACGGATTTGTTGCGTTCGATGTATCCACGAACTGCAATCTTGCTTACACGTTTCTCCAGCATGTCGAACGCTTCATTTGTCTTAACAAATTCCAGTACGGCATCCCAGTCGGCTACGTTGGCGTAGTCTGTAGTGGTTAAGAACGCAGTGCCATGCTTACCTTTGAATGAGGTAACGCCCTGTGCATCTGCTTGCTCTTTAAGCCACGCTTCTATCTTGTCCATCTTCGCTTTGAGTCCTGCTACTTGGCTCTTGATCTCGGCTTCAATGGCTTCCTTCTCGTTACGTAGTTTCATGTACGTAGCAATTACGTCGTCTACTCTGACAGTCATGTCTGTTCTCCCATTGATTTCTGAAGAGCGTCAAATTTATGTGTCGGCTCAAGCGACTTAATAAACTCCTCAATGTCTGTGCTACGCCAAGCTACCATTCGCTCACCAAGTCTGACAGGAGATGGAAATTGTCCTCTGCTTACCATTGCCCATAACGTACTGTGCGCAAACGGAACTAATTCTCGTACTTGCTTTTCTCTTAATAGCCTGATTGGTGGGTCTACACCTAACTTGTTTTTCATATGTCACCTTCTTGTCTGTTGTTGGATTAAATCAAGAAGCAATCCTTGAAGCTTTTGTTTGTTCTTCAAGCGTTCGTACATCTTGTGTTCGAGGTCTGTTGCCTCTATGTGTACGACATTGGATACTTGCCTCTTACCTATGCGCTCAATGCGCCCATTCGCTTGAACATATTGCTCGTTGCTATTGATCGGGCCATACCATATGATCGTTGACGCACTCGTTAGAGTAAGTCCATGCGCCATTGTTGCGGGATGGGCGATCAATACATGCGGTGTCTTGGCATGTTGGAAGTCGTGGAAGATTTGGTTACGCTTGCTTGCGGATACCTCGCCATTCACAACTGCAACCGACCAGTGCTTGCTGAGTTCTTTCTCAAGCATGTGCAATGTGCCAGTGAGTGGTACAAATAAAATTACTTTTTCTCCTGCTTCTTCTATCACCTCCTTTACTAAGTTAATACGTGGACTGCAATCAATCCCAATGTTCTGTCCGTCATCACCGTAGGCTACGCCGCAAGCGATCTGAACTAACTTCTGAATCTTGACTGCTTCGTTGACCGCAGTGATCGTTCCCTCTGCGCTCATCTCCGTCACAAAATGTTTAAGCATCTGTGAGTAATGCTTCTTCTGTTCCGCAGTGAGTTCTACTTGACGAGTCTGAATGATTGTGTCGGGCAACTCAAAACATTCGTCCCGTGTATACCTGACCGCAGGTTGTAGGATGTGCTTCACAATCTCTACGCTCTCAGGTCTTGGTACAAATTTCCACTGACCAATCTTCATCATCACTTGTTCTCTGAACGCCGTGTATGTCTTGGTGCAGAATGGTGAACCAACCAACTTGGCAAGTGCCCATGCGTCTGTTGGGTCATTGGGTGTTGGTGTACCAGTCATCATCCACAAACGTGATGACAGATTGTTTGCCATCCATCTACGAAATATCTTGAACCGTTGTGTCGATGGGTTACGTAGCACTGCCGCTTCGTCAACGATCACCAAGTCAAACTTGCCGTGTGCTTCTTCACAGATGATGGGGAATCCATCGTGATTGATGATGTAGAAGTCAGCCTCGGTGTTCAGTAGCTTGCGGCGCTTCTCAGATGTTCCATGAAGCACAACAAATTTACGGTGCACAAACCCTGTAAAGATAGCGTCAGCCCATACACGTTCAAGCGTAGACAGTGGGGAGATGATGAGCACCTTCTTGATCTGCTTGGTCTGTATCAAATAGTCAGCCGCCCACAATGCAGATTGTGTCTTGCCAGTACCAATCTCGTTGAGTACCAACCCGCAATGGTTAAGCGTAAGAAACGCCGCCGTCTGCCGTTGATGCTCGTAAGGTTTGTACTGACCGCACCAGTTGTAGTAGTGCAGTATGGGGGATGGTGCTTTGATGCCAAGATTACGCAGAACCCTGACCTCATCCAGTCTGTGCGGTGTTATCACAAGAGGCACACCACGTACCGTGTAGGGCTTGGCAGTTGGGATACTGTCGAGAACCCTATTCGGATTGTTTAATTTCATAGCAAGTGTCCTTGCCTGTTCCACCACTACCATGTCATCACCTGTAAAGTTTTTCTTCTAATGCTTGCTCAAGCGAATAG
>Ga0255071_1000187_pt1 | contig 12726 bp, 3 predicted proteins | sample Colum_Miss_RepC__FD_188443 | JGI IMG/M metagenome (GOLD analysis project Ga0255071, IMG submission 188443) | Freshwater microbial communities from Columbia River, Oregon, United States - Colum_Miss_RepC_8h | ecosystem: Environmental > Aquatic > Freshwater > River | place: USA: Oregon | collected...
CTACCGCCCGTGGCGGCGCGGGGGGCCGACACGCAGGGAGCGTTTTCGACTGTCTGCCGGTTACCCGGCGAAAATTTCAGCCACCCTGCGAAGGGGGCAGCATGAGGGGGAAAAGTTCGAGGGCGCGGGCGTTCCAGCGCTTGAGTCGGGTCAGGCGTTCGAGGACTTCCGGGGAAGCTCCGACGGCTTGGGCTCCATCGAGGACCCGCTGCAGGGCCGGGGTCGACTGTTCGAGGGCCGGCAGTACTTGGCGGCGCACCAGGTTGACCAACGAAGCGGCCAAGGAAGGCGTAGGCTCCCAGCGTTCCCGCCGCACGCCTTTGGCTTTGACGGACAGGATCATCTCATGGTCTCGAAGGAACTTAAGTCCTTGACTGACAGAACCTTTACTCATTCCGAGTTTGGCCTGGATTTGGTCGAAATCCAGGGCGGTATCGGCCGCATAAAGCAGCGCGTAGATCTGGGCGACCGACCGCGGGACCCCCAAGATTCCCGCCATTTGGACGAAAAAGTCTCCCAGCTCGATCTCATGCGGAGAAAGGCGGCGGGTATCTGGCCGGCGGGGGCGACCAACGGGTGGCTTCTTGGCGGGTGGCTTCATCGCGCGGCCTCGGGGCGGAGGGAGGCTATGTTTCAATAAAAATTGAACTGAGGCAAGGGGCTTCTGCTCAATCGGGGTAAATACCCTGCAAACCACGCTCAGTCATGCCCTTGCAAGCCGGGGGAGCCTCCCTACCCTAGCCGCTCCGATGCGACGACTTTCCCTCGCTTTCTGTGGCTGTGGCTCCCGCGCCCGCACCTACGCCGCCATCGCCGCCGGCATGGCCGACCGCTTCGCCCTCGTGGCCGCCGCCGACCCGGTCCCGGAGCGCGTCGCGGCGATCCGCGCCCACACCCAGGCCCCCGGGGACTTCCGCTCCTACGCCTCCGCCGAGGCGATGTTCGCCGCCGGCCGCCCCGCCGACGTGGTGGTGATCGGCACCCAAGATGCGCAGCACCGCGAGCATGCGATCCGGGCCATGGAGCTCGGGTGCGACCTGCTGCTCGAGAAGCCGATCGCCCACCGACTCGACGACACCCTGGCCGTCCGCGACGCCGCGCGGCGGCTCGGTCGCCGGGTCGTCGTGTGCCACGTGCTCCGTTACACGCCCTTCTACGCCCAGGTCCAGGCCTTGCTGCGGTCCGGCGCCATCGGCGAAATCGTTTCGGCGAACTTCATCGAGGGGGTCCAGCCCTGGCACCAAGCCCACTCTTTCGTGCGCGGCCATTGGTCGGTCGAGGCGAAGTCCTCCCCGATGATCCTCGCCAAGAGTTGCCATGACATGGACCTGCTGGCGTGGCTCATCGACCGACCGTGCGAGACCATCGCCTCGTTCGGCAGCCGGACGTATTTCACCGCGGCCCGCGCCCCCGCGGGCGCGCCCGCCCGCTGCACCGATGGCTGTCCGGTGGCGGCGACCTGCCTTTACGACGCGCACCGTTACGCCCGCCCGGAAGGGCGGCGCTGGCTGGCGATGGTCCATGACCGCGCGAAGGAAGCGAGCGAGGCGGAGGTCTTCGCCTGGCTGCGGACGAGCCCGTGGGGCCGCTGCGTCTACCGCTGCGACAACGACGTGGTCGACCATCAGGTCATCGCCGCCCAGTTCGCCGGCCAGGTCACGGCGACGTTCACGATGACCGCGTTCGACGAAGGCCGTCACCTGGAGATCTTCGGGACGGAAGGGGTGCTGCGCGGCGGGGCCTTCGTGAAGAAGCAACTCGGGTGCGACCTCGTGGTGACCCGGCATGGCTGGGACCAGCCGGCGGAGAAGATCGTGGTCGAGACCCCCGCGGTGGGCTATGCCGGCCATGGCGGCGGCGACTTCGGCCTCATGAGCACCCTGTATGCGGACCTGACCTGCCCGGACCCGGCGGGGATGCGCACCTCACTGGAGGTCTCCCTGCAGAGCCACCTCATGGCCTTCGCGGCCGAAGAATCCCGACGCTCCGGCCGGACCGTGACCTTGGCGGTCTGACGGTCGGCGGGAAAATTGTCCACCGTGGCGCCCCCTTGGGGATTCGAACCCCAGTTACTTCGATGAAAACGAGGTGTCCTGGACCGGGCTAGACGAAGGGGGCGGACGGTGGAAGAGCCGAAAGTAGGAATGAGGGCACGCTGGTCAAGGCTTTTGGCAGAACAAGAAAAAGGGCGGCAATCCGCCGGATTGCCGCCCCTCGGGGACGGGGAAAGCCCGTTTCTCCGTCAGAACCGCTTGCGGTAACTGAAGTTGACGCCCGTCCCGGTGCCTTGGTTCTTCTCGTAGGTCAGGCCCAGGCTGTAGGTCGTGTTTTCGTTCGGGCCGAAGTTGAGCGACGGCGCGAAGTAGTAACCCGAACCGCCCGTGACGCGCAGCGGGGAGGTGTAGCTCGTACCGTTGAGCGCGGAAGCTTCGCCGTTGGTGGCGGTGAAGTCGCTCGTCTCGCCGGAGCCCTGGTTGAGGTAACCGAGGTCGGCCGAGAGGCGGTAGCGCCAGGTGCCGTCGGCGGACTCCCACTGCTTGTGGAAGCCGACGCCGGCGCGGATCGAGGTCTGGGCGATGCTCTTCGCGGTGACCTGCAGGGCGTCGGCCTGACCAGTCTCGGCGAGGTCGTCGACATTGGTCGAGGAGACCTGGACGCCGAGGAAGGGCGTGGCGTAGGCGCCGACGGACTTCAGGGGGAAGACCGTGCCGAGGCGCGCCCAGCCGCCGAGGGTCGTGCCCGTCGGGGACGACGTGTTCGTCGCGCCCGGGGTGACGATGGAGTCGCGGGTAGCCTTGCCGGAGAGGTGACCCAAGGAGACGCCGACGTCGAGGGACATCAGGTCATTGAAGAACGTGGTGCCGGCGAAGACGTCCGCGCGGATGTCGTTGCCCTCGAACTTGGCGCTGGTGTCGCCGGAGGTGGTCACGCGGTTGGCGCCGAGGGTGAAGCCGTAGTTGGCGCCGCCGTCCGTCTGCCGGATCAGGCCCGCGTGGACGCCCATGAGGTTGCCCCTGGTCTTGAGTTCGCCCGAGGCGCCGAGGCGCAGCTGGCGGATGTCGGTGCCGACGAACCATTCGGAGTTGACGATGGACAGGCCGGAGCGGTCGAAGCGGCGCATCTCGAGTCGCTTGGCCAAGGTAGCCTCCGACGTGCGGAAGCCCTCGATCGACAGGGCGGCGACGGACGCCGCGCCGAGGGGCATCAGGTTGTTGATCGCGCCCTGCAGCTGGGCGTCGGTCATCAACGCCAGCTTGGAGCCGAGGAGGTTGAAGGTGGCGTTCGGCGTCGCCTGCCAGACGTCGTCGGCGGTGCCGAGGTTGCCGTCGACGCCGTTGCCGACGCGGACCATATCGACGCGGGCCAGGGTTTGGATGACGCCAATCAACGGCGCGGGCCCCTGGAAGGCGGCGTACTCGGCCGCGGTACGGACCGAGTAGACGGCGATCTCGTTGGCCAGCACCGGGACGCCGATGACGGGCGCCGTCGGGATTGAGAGCAGGTAGGGCTTCGGGGCGGCGCCGACCATGGTGATGGAGGCGGCGGGAATGACCGAGGTGTAATAGGAGGACGCAAGCGTGCTCGGGGTGATCGCGACCGAACCGGTCGGCGCCGCGGTGAGGGCGGCGCTGAGGCTCACGCCGGCGGCGCCGGTAACGGTGCCGGCGGGGACCGCGGTCAGGGTCGTGTTGATCGTGAAGCTGGTGTTGGCGTTGATGCCGGTGACAACGGAATTGGCCGGGAGCCCTCCGCCGGTCACGACTTGCCCGAGCACCAGGCCGGCGGTGTTGCCGGTCAGGACGGTCGAAGTGCCGATCGCGCCGCCCGTCGGGGTGATGGCGACCGACGGGACGACGGCGCTGACGGAGGTGCCGGCGGCCAGACCCGTTCCCGCGAGGCCATCGCCGACGCGGAGGCCGGTGAGGTTCGCGGTGGCGAGGAAGGACTGGCCGGAGACGCCGCCGGCGGTGGCGACGTTGGCCGGGGTGAGGCCCTTGAAGAGGACGTAGCGCTGGCCGGCCGGCAGGACGCCGGGGCCGAACTGCGAGAGCTCGATGCGGCCGGTGCCGCCGCCATTGAGGGCGGCCGAGCCGTAGAACTCGATCCGGTCGTTGAACGTGCCGTTCACGGCGGTGGCGGAAAGTTCCAACTGGTAGGTGCCGGTGTTGACGACGTCGCCCGTGACCGTGATGACGCCGGGCGAATAGCCCGGGGCCACGATACCGGCGTTGGTGAAGTTGGCGCGGGCGGCGAACGTTCCGAGGGTGGCGGAACCTTGGATACGCGAGGTCGCGTCCACGGTGATGCTGCCGGCGATGGCCACGTTGGGCGCGGCGGCGGTGCCGAGCTCCACCTTCGACTGGGCGGTCAGGCTGAGACCACCGGCGAAGCCACCGTCGATCGTGAGCAGGCCCGCGTTGGCCGAGCCGGTGACCTGGATCATGCCGGTGCCGCCGGAGCCGGCGAAGGCGCCGGTGGCGAGGGTCGCCGGGCTGCTGTCCTGCTGGATGTCGAGGAAACCACCCTTGAGGGTGATCGGGCGGTTGCCGAGGATGCTGCCGCCGGAAGCCTGGACGACGAAATGCCCGGCCTCGATCTCGTAGGAGGAGAAGACGGCCGCGGTGACGCTGGCGGTGCGGCCATCCAAGAAGCCCGCCCCGGTCTTGATGAAGCGACCGGCGCCGGCGACGCCGGTGACGGTGCCGTCGAAGACCTCGGGGGAGGCGAGCGTACCGCCGTCCGCGCGGACGGCGATGGAACCCTGGTCCGCGATCGTCGCCGAGCTCTTGGCCAGCGCGATCGATTCACCGCCGAAGGCGGCGCGGATCTCGAGGTGGCCCGCCTCGGCGACCGTCCCGACGGTCAAGGTATTGCTGAAGCCAAAGGCGCCGGAGCCCGGGAAGTTATTGGCGAAGAAGGGATTCAGGAAGCTCGCCCGGCCCGCGCCGACCAAGGTCAGGTTCGTGTCGACGTAGGAATAGACGTCGCCGAGCATGGTCGTGGAGACGGCTTGGCGCAGCGTGACGTTCTGGGACGATCCGACCGGCGCGTCGTTCAGGCCGCTGGCGAGGGTGAAGATGAACTCGCTGTCGGCGTCGCCGGAGACGGCGACCACGTTCGCCTGTCCGGCGCTGCGGAGGGTGACGTAACCGGTCAGGCCGAGGGCGGTCATGGTCGGCTGGGCGTCGAGGCGCACCACGGACCACCGGTTCGGGTCGGTGGGGCTGCCGGTCACGCTCAGTTCGAGGGTCGTCAGCGATCCGGCCGTCGCCGCGGAAACCTGGGTGCCGAGGGAGCGAAGGGTGCCGTTGCCCAATTGGATCCGGAAGTAAGCGCCGTTCGAGATGACCGCCGTCGCGAGGTCGGTGACGCCGCCGGTCGTCGCGCCCGAGCCGTTCACGCGGTCGTCGCGGACGACGAGCTTGCCGCCCTGCACGACGAAATTCGTCGCGGTGTTGTTCGCGCTCGTCAGCCGGACTTCGCCGGCCCCGGTCTTGAGGATGGTGCCGCCGACCGTCCCGGCGCCCGCGCCAGTGCTGGTGACCTGGCCCGCGTAGGTCCAGGCCGCCGTCGGGTCGTCGTTGTTGAAGCCGATGGTGGCGCCGTTGTCGACGGAGAGGTTGGCCGCGCCGAAACCGGCTTGGCTGCCGATCAAGGCACCCGCGTGGATGTTGATGGCGCCGATGGCGTTGGCCGTCCCGAGGCGCGCGAGGTTGAAGGCGCCGGTGCCGAGCTTCTCGATGGTGGCGCCGCCCGTGATGCGGCCGCTGTAGATCGCCGTGGTGGAGGGGGAGGCGTTGACCGTCAAGGTGCCGGACCCGTTGATCGTGGAGCTGGCGGCGCCGGTCACATTGGCCAGGTCCTGGCTGAAGTTGGCGACGTCGAGGGTGGTGTCGGCGCCGAGGTTGACCGCCGAAGCCGAGGCGAAGGCCGCCTCCGTGTTCACGCGGAGCGTGCCGCCGGTGAGGTTGACCGCGCCGGTCAGGGAGAGCGGCACGTTGAGCTCGAGCAAGCCGCCGCCGGTCTTCTCGAAGTTGCCCGCGCCCTTGATGTCGCCCTGCTGGAAGGCGATGTTTCCGTTGAGCGCCACCGCGGTCGGGGCGCTGAGCGTGAGGGTGGTCGCGCCGTCGATGGAGGCGATGGTGCCGAGCAGGCCCGCGAAACCTTGGACGGTGTTGTCGAAGACGCGCATGCCGACCCGAAGGTCCGCGGTCGAGGCGAGGGTGACGACGGCGCCGCCGGCCGTCGACGTGCCGGTGCGGATGTCCCAATCGCCGTAGGACTCGGCGCCGGTGATGGGTCCGTTGGCGACGGTGAGCGTGGGACGGTCGAGGGTCAGGGAGTTCGCGCCGACCGCGACGACCACGGAATTGGCGGCGAGGCCGGTGCCGGCGACGCGCTGGCCGACGTAGAAGCCGGCGCTGGCCGCGACCGGGACGATGGTGCCGGCGGCGAGCTGCGCGCCGGTGGTGGCGGCGACCTTGTCGGCGAAGGTGGCGCCGGCGGCGACGTTGATCACGCCGAAGTCGGCACCATCCGTGGGCAAGGCGTTGACGATGACCTTGCCGGCCTGCACGGACATCGTGCCCGTGGAGGTGAAGGTCCCCCCGATGGTGAGGGTGCCCGCCCCGGTCTTGGAGGTGTTGCCTGGACCGCTGATGGACCCGCTCCAGGCGAGGTCGTTCGGGGTGTTGAGCTGGAAGTTCGTGCCGGTGCGGACGTTGACGATGCCGCCGGTGATGGAGGACAGGTTGCCGGGGTTGAACTGGACCGAGCCCTCGACGATGTCGATGCGGCCGGTGGACCAACCGGTGGTCGTGTTGATCACGAGGGTGCCCGCGCCGAGCTTCTCGAAGCCGCCGATGCCGGTGATGGGACGGTCGAACGACTGCGCGCCGGAGTCGACGTTGATGGCCAGCCCGCCGAGGGCGCCGATGTTGATGCCGGAGGTGTTCGGCAGGGAGTCCCAGTTGACCTGGAGGACGCCGCCTTGGATGCTGGTGGCGCCGGAATAGGTGTTCACGCCCGCGAGGATGAGGCGCTCCGGACCGACCTTGGTGAGCCCGCCGGTACCCGTGATGTTGCCCCGGAAGGCCAAGACCTGCTGGTCGGTGACGGTGAGGACGCGGACGGTGCCGGTGGCCGCGGCGGTCAAGGTCTGGTCGAGGGTGACGATGTTACCGTTGATCGCGGTGATCTTGGCGCCGGCGGGGATGCCCGTACCGAGGAGGGTGCGGCCGACCGCGAGGCCCGTGACATCGGCCAAGGTGAGGGTGGTCCCGCCCTGGGCGCCGGAGACCACGGACTTGGTGACCTGCTCGCCGAGCGCGGAAGCCAGGAAGCCGACGGTGTTCTCGCGGGACATGCCGGAGACGGGGAGGTTCGTGAGCGAACCCGCCGCCTGGGCGGTCAGGGGCGTGTCCAGCGTGAGGACGTTGCCGCTGATGCCGGTGATCACCGAACCCGGCGCGATGCCGGAGCGGATCGCCAAGGTGCCGGAACCGGGTGCCAGCAGGTTGGCGGAGAGGGTGACGGTGTTGCCGTTGATCGCCGCGATGGTGGCGCCGGTCGGGATGCCGGTGAGGGCGGTCAGCGTCCCGGTGGTGGCGGCGGTGGTGGTGGCGCTGAGCGAGATGACGTTGCCGGCGATCGCGGTGATGGTGGTGCCGGCGGGGATGCCGACGCCGGTGACCATCTGGCCCACGGCGAGTCCGGTGTTGTCGGCCACGGTGACGAAGCCGGCGTTGATGGCCCCGGGCACGAGGGACTTGCGGATGGCTTCGGAATAGACGGTCTGGCCGACCGCGAGTTCCGAGGCATTGGCCACGACCAGGGTCGGCTGGGAGGCCGTGAGGCTGCCCGAGGCGCGCGCGGTCAGGACGTTGCTGAGGGTGAGCGTGTTGCCGGCGATCCCCGCGATGGTGGTGCCGACCGGGATGCCCGTCGAGACGGTGAGCAGGCCGGAGGAAGCGGCGGTGAGCGCCGCGGAAAGCGTGACGACGTTGCCGTTGATCGCCTGGATGGTGGTGTTGGCCGGGATGCCGAGGCCGGTCACGGTCTGGCCGACCGCGAGGTTCAGCGCGTTGCCGACCGTGATGGTGGCGGGGAGCACGCCCGCGGCCGTCGAGTTGTTGATGGGCTTGACGATGGCGATCGAGCCGACCGCCTGACCCACCGACAGGTTGGTGACATCGGCCATGGTGATCGTGTTCGTCAGGGCCGTGCCGGCGCCGATCGGCCGGATGATGTAATCGCCGGAACCGACCGGGACCTCCGGGTCGATGCCGGTGATGGGCGAGCCGGCGCTGAGTCCGGCGACGCTGGTGAGGCTGATCGTGTTGGCGCCCGCGGCGCCCCACGGCAAGGTGATGTCGGCGTTGACCGTCGGGGTCGTCTGCAGGTAGTAGGCCGGGTTGGCGTCCGGCGAGGTGCCCGGGAAGTTGGTCAGGGCCGCGTTGAGCTGGGCGATCTGGTCGGTGGTCTTGCCCACGATCAGGGTGCCGCCGTTCAGGTTGATGGTCGAGCCGGCCTGGCCGAAGAGCGAACCGACGGTCTGGTTGCCGGTGGCGTTGAGGGAGGCGCCGGCGAGGAGGACGAGGCCGGCCGTGTTCTGGATGCTGTTCGCGCCGGTGAGGGCGAGGGCGCCCTGCTTGACGACGGTCGCGCCATAGTAGGAGTTCAGGCCCGAGAGGGTCAGGGTGCTGCCGCCCTGCTTGACGAGGTTGCCGGCGCCGGTGATCTTGCCCTGGTAGGTGGTGGCGGCGTTCTGGTTCAGGGTGATGCTGCCGCGGCCGAGCTCGATGCGGGTGTTCGCGTCGCCGCCGAGGTTGTTGACGCGCTGCGTGGTGTCGTTGAAGCGGATGGCCGTCTCGTAGCCCAGCCCGTTGTTGACGTTGTTGTCGCCGAGGCCCGAGGAGAGGGTGATCGAGGCGGCGTTCACGAACGTGTTGTCCTGGCCGAAGGAGAAGGCCAGCGTGATGCCGTTCTTGACGATGAGGTTGCCGAAGAAGAGGTCCTGGCGGTTGTAGACGTCGATCACGCCGAGCTGGCCGTTGCCGATCGTGACGCCGCCGGAGCGGAGGTTGACGATGTTGTCCGTCGGGGCCACGGTCAGGACGGAGCCGGCGGCCCCGTTGATCTGGGCGCGGAGCGTACCGGCGTTGTTCTGGACGATGGACAGGGTGCCGGCGCCGCCGAGCACGACGCGGCCGTAACCGAGGCTCTGCACGTTGGCGATGACCTTGCCGGCGTTGATGTCGATCTGGCCGATCGTGGAGCTGGTCCCCATCAGCGCGATCGCGCCGACGCCCTGCTTCTCGAAGACGCCCTGGCCGCCGTTGATGCTGCCGGTGAACCAACCGTCGAGGTTCTCGTCCTGGATGACGACGAGCCGGGCGTTCGGGGACACGTCGATGCGGGAACCGGTCCCGGGACCCGCGTCCCAGAGGTTGGTGGCGATCTCCGAATAGAGGGCCTGGAGGTTGCGGATGGTCTGGTTGTTGCGGACCTCGAGGACGGGGGCGCCGCCGGTCGGGAGGTAGCCCGGGCGCCACTCGATGCCGAGCGCCGCGTCGGTGGCGAAATTGTACTGCGAAAGCGCGGTCTGCCCGTCCGGGGAGCCGCCGATGAGGTTGACCGAGGCGGCCTGGCGCAGGGCGAGGCCGTTGGGGTCGTTGAGGACGAGGTCGCCGCCGGCGATGAACACGTCGCCCGTGAGTCGGCTGCTGTTGAGGATGGTCAGCTGACCGGTACCCGACTTGTAGAGGCGACCCGCGCCGTCGATGCGACCGATGGAGCCGACCATGCCGGCGTCGAAATGCGCGTTCAGGGCGTAGTCGGCGTCCTTGCCGACGTCCAAGACCGTGTTGACGTCCGTGCCCTCGTTGCCGTTCACGAAGTCGAGCAAAGTGCCGGCGTAGAGGTTATGGACGAAGTTCAGGCGGTAAAGCAGCGGCGCGGAGGGATTACCCAACTGGCTGTCGCCGAGCTGCGGGCCCTGGGCGACCACGTTGTAGGGGGTGTTCTGGAAGCTGAGCGTGGAGTTGCCCTGGACGATGACGGCCTTGGCGCCGACCATGCGCGACGTGAAGCCGACGGGGGCGTTGGTCCCGTACTCGGCCCAATGGTTGAGGTAACCGCTGACCACCAGCGAGCCCTGGTTGACGATCGCGATGCCCGAGAACGCGCCCTGGGAGCGCAGGTCGTTCGGGAGGTTCGAATTGTTGGTGAAGGTATTGTTGCCGAAATAGTTGATGTCCTTGAACGCGTCGTACTGGAGGGTGCCGCCGCCGGTCTTGATGAAGAGGGGCACCACGTCGGCGATCGTGACGTCGGTCACGGGGAACAGGACGGTGGACGTGAAGTCGTTGCTGAGCAGCTTGATCTGGGTGGTCGCGGCGACCTGCTGGTTGAGGACCAGCTGCGTCCGGACGGCCCCGACCGGCTGGCTGAGGTTCAGCGAGGTGACGGTGCGGGTCAGCTCCTGGATCTGCGTCGGGGTCGGCAGGCTGCCGGGGGCGCTGAGGTTGGAGAGGTTGACGATGCCCGTGACGGGGGCGCCGACGAGCACCTGCGCCGGATTGGACAGGGGCGCGGCGTAGTTGACGGTGACGTCGGCCCGGGCGAGGGGGGCGGCCGCGAGGGCGGCGGCCAGGACGAGGAAGCGGCGGGAGAGTTTCATTGCGGAAGGTACGGTGGGGAGGGACGATCAGAAGCGGCGGCGGTAGCCGGCCTGGAAGCCGGTCGTCTGGGTGGAACCGGCCTTCTCGAGCGACAGCGTCAGGTAGTACGCGGTGTCGGGATTCGGGCCGAAGGTGAAGGAAGGCACCAGGCGGAAACCGGAACCGGCGGCGACGTCGGTCTTGGTCGAGAAGGCGCCCACGCCGTCGAAGTTGGCGTCGATCTCGGCCGTCTTGCCGCCGCCGACTTCGGCGAAGGCCTCGAGGTCGAAGGCGAACTTGATCATCTGCCCCTCGTGGACCGAGAGCCACGCCATGCCGGTGCCGGTGGAGGCGCGGGCCGACGTGTAGGAGTAGGAACTGACGTCCAGCTTGGTGGGGTCGCCGGTCGTGTTGGTCTCCTTGAACGACTGGCCGCTGACGCGGACGAGGTCGAGGCCGACGAACGGGGTGAAGTTGACGCCACCCTTGGTCGCCAGACCCGCGCCGAAGCGGGCGAAGGCGCCGTAGGACATCGCCGAAGGCGTGCCGCGCTGCGTCCCCATGAAGGTGACGCGGTCCGACGTGTTGTTGCTGTTGCCGACGGAGACGCCGGCGTCGAGGTAGAAGGTGTCGCGGCGTTCGCCCAGCATGCCCGAGAAGAAGGCGGTGGCGCGGTAGGCGTTGCCGGACACGGAGCCGGCGCCTTCCGCGAGCGTGCTCCGGGTCTGGGAGGCGCCGAGGGTGAAGCCGGCGACGGACCACGGGTTGAGGTCCTTGAGGTAGCCGCCAAGCAGGCCGGTGAGGGTGGAGTTGAACGGCGGGGCGCCCGCGCCGGAACCGCCCTGGAAGCGGGTCGACGTGGCCTCCACGAAGAACTCGTTGTAGTAGACGCTGTAACCGGCGCGGTCGTAGCGGCGCTGGTCGAGGCGACGCTGGAGGGCGTCGGTCTCGGCGCGCTGCTCGAGGGCGACGGTCGCCGGGATGGCCGCGAGCGAACCGGGCTGGAGCGAGCGGATCGAGGAAGCGAGCGTCGCGTCGCCCATGGTCATGAGGGTCGCGGCGAGTTGGCTGAGGTAGTTGGGGTCGGTCGCGACGGCGCTGGGCAGGAAGGTCGTGCCGCCGTTCTGGAGGGCGCCGCCGGCGCCGGTCTTGGTGATGCCTTGCAGGTAGGTGACGATGCCCGCGGCGACGCCGGGGATGGCGTAGCGGTCCGCGCCGCCGACGAAGTAGACGGCGTATTCGGACGGCGAGGTCTCGAGGCCGGGGAAGGAGCCGGCCGCGGCGGGCTGGACGATCAAGTAGCGGCCATTCGCGTCGGTGGTCGTGATGGCGTTCGCGGGCAGGAGATTGGCGAAGCTCTCGGCGACGGTGGGCGTGGCATCGACCGCGGTATCCTTGAAGAGGACGAAGCGGCGGCCGAAGGCCGGGGCCGCCGGGGTGGCCGGGGACGGCGCGGTCCAGCGGGCGATCACGAGGTTGCCGCCGTTCAGGTCGGCCACGCCGGAGAACTGGACGGAGTCGTTGAAGAGCTGGTTTGGGGCCGTCCCGGTCGGGGTGCCGGTCACCTCCATGTTGGCCGCGCCGGAGAGGGTGAAGTTGCCGGCGATGTTCTGCGTGCCGGGCGAATAGCCCGGGGCGAGCGTGGCGCCGGCACCGATGGTGAGGTTGCCGCCGATGTTCGCCGAACCGCTCAAGGTGGAACCATCGGTGATGGCGACGTTGCCGGCGATGTTGAGGAGCGGAACGCCGGCGCTGCCGAGCGCCAAGGAGGTGCCGCCGTCGGCGGTGACGTTGCCGCCGATGTCGCCGAGCACGGTGAGCGTGGCGAAGTCCGCCGGCAAGGTGGTCGGGTTGGTGGTCACGTTCAGGCTGCCGGAGCTGCCGACGACGGACTGGGACTGGAGCGTGCCGCCGGTCGCGGAGACCTCGACGGCGAGGATGCCGCCTTCGAGGCGGAGCGGCCGGCTATTGCCGGAAAGGTCGGGCAGGATCTTGCCGTCGACGTCGAGGGTCACGGCGAGCGTGCCTTCCTTGACGACGTACGCGGCGAAGACCTGGTCGCGCA
>Ga0255071_1000189_pt1 | contig 12640 bp, 10 predicted proteins | sample Colum_Miss_RepC__FD_188443 | JGI IMG/M metagenome (GOLD analysis project Ga0255071, IMG submission 188443) | Freshwater microbial communities from Columbia River, Oregon, United States - Colum_Miss_RepC_8h | ecosystem: Environmental > Aquatic > Freshwater > River | place: USA: Oregon | collected...
GAGATAGTGAATAAGATGCAATTGCTCAATGGGCGGTATGAAAGAGTCCAGGTAAATGATGTCTGGATAAAGAGAAACTGCCTGCATGAGCCCCTCAAGGCTGTCTAGGGAGCCAATTAAATCCAGTTTTAAGGACCAGCTCTCCATCATGTCCCGCATTTGTGCCAGGTTCTCAGGGCGCCGAAAGATCCCGAGGGCCAGATGTCGTTGCTTGCTGGCCCGCTCCTGCAGGCCTAACTTACGTCGCCTCAGTTGTTGATTGAGGGACGTCGCCAAGATACGTCGGTGCCCACCGCGGGTCTTCCAAGCAATTAAATCGCCTTCCTCGACCATTTTTTGGACGGTACCTAAGGATACTTGGAGCATCTTGGCACTTTGTCGGGTACTTAAGTACTGCTGTTCTTGATGGGTGGTTTTCATCGATTTTCTCCTTCTATTAATTGGGATAGAAAGAGCATAAAAATTAATTGAAGAGAATTCTGTCGGTGAAGGATGAATTGCAAGTAGGAAATTTCTTATATGTTTGTAAGAAATAGGGAAGTTGGTTGTAGGCGTCTTGCCATTCTTGTTGCTGTATTCAGCTTAGGATTTTTACTAATCCATTGATATTGGGATGTTTTTTTCTTGATCTCATGTTATTCTTGTGGAACAAAAGGCATTTGCTTTGCGTCCTGCTAGTCGGTTAAGCCGTGTCGCAGATGGTTAAAACCACAGTTTTTTTCGGGATACCCGATGAAAGGTGAGCATCATGATGCAGTCTTATAGAGGTTCTTCGTACCTCTTTGGGGGTAATGCCCCCTACGTAGAAGAACTCTACGAATCCTACTTATTAGATCCCACATCCGTTGCCGAACACTGGCGTGATTATTTTGATAACGTCGTCCAGGTTCCGGCCGCCGATGGTTCAAATGGCAGAGATATTGCTCATGCCCCGATCGTGGCATCGTTTGCAGAACGCGCTAAGCAAGGACCGATTAAAACGATTCAGGATTCCGCGGACTCAGAAATGGGTCGTAAGCGGGTTGCGGTTCAACAATTAATTGCCGCTTATCGCAACGTCGGTAATCGTTGGGCAAATTTAGATCCATTAAAGCGTAATGACCGGCCGGATATTCCCGAACTCAGTCCAGCCTTTTATGGTTTTAGTGATGGCGATATGGATATCGTCTTTAATACCAGCAACACATTCTTCGGTAAAAACAATATGACCCTGCGCGATCTCTTGCAGGCATTGCGTGAGACCTATTGTGGCACCCTAGCTGCCGAGTTTATGTACATCGCAGATCAGAAGATTAAAAAATGGTGGCAAGAAAAATTAGAGTCAATTCGCTCTACTCCTAAGTTTTCGAATGAGCAACGTCGTCAGATCCTTGACCGGGTTACTGCTGCAGAAGGACTTGAGCGTTACCTGCAAGCAAAGTACGTCGGCCAGAAACGATTCTCACTCGAAGGCGGGGATAGTTTTATTCCCTGTATGGATGAGTTAATCCAAGGCGCCGGTAAAAATGGTGTGCAAGAGATTGTGATTGGTATGGCCCATCGAGGTCGCTTAAATGTCTTGGTCAATGTCTTGGGTAAATCACCCAAAGACCTTTTTGCTGAGTTTGATCACACCGCCCCAGAGGATCTTCCTGCAGGTGACGTCAAATACCATCAAGGATTCTCGAGCGACATCTCGACGCCAGGCGGTCCAGTGCATCTATCGCTCGCATTTAATCCATCGCACTTAGAGATTGTGAACCCAGTAGTAGAGGGCTCGGCCCGTGCGCGGATGGAGCGTCGTAATGACGCGAAAGGTGATCAAGTGCTACCGGTGCTGGTCCATGGCGATGCAGCGATTGCAGGCCAAGGCGTGATGCAAGAGACCTTGGCTTTATCTGAAGTTCGTGGCTATTCCACTGGCGGTACTGTTCACATTGTGATCAACAATCAAATTGGTTTCACAACGTCAGATCCCCGCGACTATCGCTCTAGTCTCTATTGCACCGATATCATGAAAACCATTGATTCACCGGTTTTGCATGTGAACGGTGACGACCCTGAGGCTGTTGTATTAGCAACCCAATTAGCATTGGAATACCGTACTCAATTTAAGAAAGATGTCGCGGTCGATATTATCTGTTTCAGAAAACTAGGTCACAACGAACAAGATACACCCGCAATGACCCAGCCTCTGATGTACAGCATCATTGCGCAACATCCCGGTACTCGCAAACTGTATGCCGATCGACTCGAGGCTCAAGGAGTTATTGCACCTGGCGCAGGGGATGAGATGGTCAAAACGTATCGAACCGCAATGGATGAAGGCAAGCAGACGCTTGATCCAGTCTTGAGTAACTTTAAAGGCAAGTTTGCAGTCGACTGGTCGCCGTTTTTAAACAAAAAGTGGACAGACAATGCCGATACCGCTATTCCATTGACGGAATGGAAGCGTCTGGCGGATAAATTGGTAACCCTCCCAGAAGAGTTCAAAGTCCATCCACTGGTGCAAAAGGTGTATACCGATCGTGCTGCCATGGGACGTGGCGAGGTCAATGTGGATTGGGGCATGGGTGAGGCAATGGCTTTCGCCTCCTTGCTAGCCAGCGGATACCCCATTCGATTATCGGGTGAGGATAGTGGTCGCGGCACATTTAGTCATCGTCACTCTGTACTCCATGCGCAGAATCGAGAGAATTGGGACACGGGTACTCACATCCCATTGCAGCATGTGAGCAAAGATCAAGCTCCATTTACTGTCATCGATTCGATTCTGTCCGAAGAAGCTGTGCTGGGATTTGAGTATGGTTATGCGTCTGCCGAACCGAATACTTTAACCATTTGGGAAGCTCAGTTTGGCGATTTTGCTAACGGAGCGCAAGTTGTGATCGACCAGTTTATTGCCTCTGGGGAAGTAAAGTGGGGACGCGTAAACGGATTGGTCATGATGCTACCTCACGGCTATGAAGGCCAAGGTCCTGAGCACTCCTCAGCCCGCTTGGAACGCTTTATGCAGCTATGTGCGGATACTAATATGCAAGTGGTTCAACCCACCACTGCGTCGCAAATATTCCATCTCTTGCGTCGCCAGATGATTCGGCAATTCAGAAAACCACTGGTCATCATGACCCCTAAATCATTATTGCGTCACAAAGATGCGGCCTCACCACTCATTGAGTTTACGAAGGGTGAGTTCCAAACGGTGATTCCTGAGCAGGATGAGTCGATTGATCCAAAAACAATCGAGCGGGTAATCGTTTGTTCTGGCAAGGTGTACTACGATCTTGTTAAACAACGCTCTGATAACAAGCTGGAAAATTCTGCGCTTGTGCGGATAGAGCAGTTGTATCCATTCCCCCATAAAGCGATTGCCAGTGTGATCAAAACTTACCCCAATCTAACAGAACTAGTTTGGTGCCAGGATGAACCACAAAATCAGGGCGCCTGGTTCTTTGTGCAACATAATTTGCTCGAGAACATGAGCGAAGGAATGCGCTTGGGATATGCGGGTCGACCAGCATCAGCGTCACCAGCGGTTGGTTATGCCCATTTGCACCAGAGTCAGCAGAAGGCCTTGCTTACTGCTGCATTTGCCAAGCTAAAGGGATTTGTGATCACAAAGTAAACCGTATGTTTACGAGCAGATCTTTTATTCAAACCATTACTCATTATTTAACCTATTCATAGGACACATCATGGCCTTATTTGAAGTCAAAGTTCCCCAACTCTCAGAGTCAGTTGCTGAGGCAACGTTATTGCAGTGGAAAAAGAAGCCCGGCGAGGCAGTTGCTCAAGACGAGATTTTGATTGAGATCGAAACCGATAAAGTTGTTTTGGAGGTACCCGCACCATCGGCAGGCGTGCTCTCAGAAATTATGGTGGCTGATGGTGGTACCGTTGTTGCTGATCAAGTAATCGCAAAAATTGATAGTGCAGGTAAGGCTAGTGTTGCCGCCGCCCCAGCTAAAGCAGCTGCTCCTGCAACGCCGGTGTTGAGCTCAACTGCAAAAGGTGCGATCGCCGCTCCATCGGCTGCCAAGTTAATGGCGGAGAATAATCTGAATGCTGCTCAAGTCTCTGGCTCAGGACGAGATGGTCGTGTAACCAAGGGTGATGTACTTAATGCTGTTTCTGGAGGTACGAAGACAGGATCGATAGCTGCACCTTTACCAATCTCCAATACATCCCTAGGTGAGCGTACCGAAGAACGTGTGCCGATGACGCGTTTACGTGCACGAATTGCCGAACGCTTATTAGAATCCCAGGCCAATAACGCCATCTTGACGACCTTTAATGAGGTTAATATGTCCCCAGTGATTGCGATGCGCACTCGCTACAAAGACACCTTCGAAAAAACCCACGGCGTTAAATTAGGGTTCATGTCCTTCTTTGTGAAAGCGGCTACATACGCTCTTAAAAAGTATCCCATCCTCAATGCATCAGTTGATGGTAACGATATTGTTTACCATGGGTACTTTGATATTGGCATTGCGGTCAGTTCACCTCGTGGCCTAGTTGTACCCATTCTGCGTAATGTAGATCAAATGACATTGGCTGAGATTGAGAAACAAATTGCGGATTACGGTAATAAAGCTCGTGATGGCAAATTGAGTATCGAAGAACTCACTGGTGGCACGTTCTCTATTTCCAATGGTGGCGTGTTTGGTTCGATGCTGTCAACCCCAATTATTAATCCTCCCCAATCGGCCATTTTAGGTATCCATGCAACGAAGGAGAGGGCGGTTGTGGAAGACGGACAGATTGTGATTCGGCCAATTAATTACCTCGCCTTGTCATACGACCATCGCATTATTGATGGACGTGAAGCTGTCATGGGCTTGGTGGCGATGAAGGAGCTCTTAGAAGATCCCGCTCGTTTACTTCTTGATCTGTAAGGAGTAGACCATGAGCCAAGTATTTGATGTGCTGGTGATTGGAGCTGGCCCAGGAGGTTATATTGCCGCCATCCGCGCGGCACAACTCGGATTTAAGGTGGCCTGTGCCGAAGCAAATTCCTACGCAGATCCCAAGGGGGAGCCTCGTTTAGGAGGAACGTGTTTAAACGTCGGCTGTATTCCATCCAAAGCCTTACTAGCGTCATCGGAAGAGTTTGAGAAGATTGGTCATCACGTTGCTAATCATGGCATCACTGTTGGTAAAGTTAGTATCGATATCGCTAAGATGCTGGCGCGTAAAGACGAGATCGTGACCAAGATGACGGGCGGCATCAGTTTCTTATTTAAGAAAAATAAGGTGACCTCCTTAAAGGGCCACGCTTCATTTGTTGGCAAAGATGCTGAGGGTTATCAGATTAAAATTACTGGTAAAGATGCCGGTACCGTAAGCGCCAAGAATGTCATCATCGCTACTGGCTCGAAGGCTCGTCATCTTCCTGGTATCACCGTCGATAACGTTCTGATCTGCGATAACGAAGGTGCTCTGAAGTTTGATTCTTTACCAAAACGCTTAGGTGTAATTGGCGCCGGTGTGATCGGATTAGAGCTAGGATCCGTATGGCGCCGAGTAGGATCAGAAGTTACTGTCTTGGAAGCTTTGCCGACATTCTTAGGTGCATGTGATGAGGGTATTGCAAAAGAGGCTAAAAAGATCTTCACCAAGCAAGGTCTCGATATGCATCTGGGTGTGAAGATTGATAGCGTGAAGACTGACAAGAAAGGCGTGGTGGTCTCGTATCAGGATAGCGCTGGAAAGCCTCAAAAATTAGAGTGCGATCGCTTAATCGTCTCAGTGGGCCGGGTTCCCAATACAGAGGGACTCAATCTGGAATTGGTTAAGCTGAAGACCGACGAGCGTGGCTTTATTCCGATTAATGACCATACCTGTGCAACCGCCGCCCCTGGCATATTTGCAGTTGGTGATGTGGTGCGTGGCCCGATGTTGGCCCACAAGGCAGAGGATGAGGGTGTCTTGGTTGCCGAGTTACTCGCAGGGCAAAAACCACACATTGATTACAACTGCATTCCGTGGGTGATCTACACCGATCCAGAGATTGCATGGGTTGGTAAAACAGAACAGCAGTTGAAGGCCGAAGGGCGCACCTATAAGGCTGGTCAGTTCCCCTTCATGGCAAACGGCCGAGCCCTCGGGATGGATCGTGCAGAGGGCTTTGTGAAGATCTTAGCTGACGCTAAAACCGATGAGGTTTTGGGAGTTCATATTATTGGCCCTAATGCATCCGACCTAATTGCCGAGGCAGCGTTGGCGATGGAGTTTAAAGCAGCTGCTGAAGATATTGCTCGCGTATGTCATCCTCACCCCAGCTTATCGGAGGTGATGCGTGAGGCAGCTTTAGCTACGGATCAACGCGCACTCAATATGTAACTTGAAAGTCGCTGACTTTTACCATCAAGAGTGTAAAGCGCGCGGCTATCAGCCCGATCCTGCGCAGGAGAGGGCCATTGACCGTTTGCAGCAATGCGAAGATCAGTGGGTTGCCTATAAAGACATTCGTAGTAATGCGTTGACCAAGAAACTTTTTCATCCCGAGTTACCCCGAGGAGTTTATCTTTGGGGTGGAGTTGGTCGGGGCAAATCCTTTTTAATGGATTGCTTCTACGAAGCCTCCCCAGTAACAAAAAAAATCCGGATCCATTTTCATGAGTTCATGCGCGAGGTCCATCGCGAGTTGCACGAGCTTTCTGGTTTAGCAGACCCACTGGATGAACTTGCTTTGCGGATTGCAGAGCGCTATCGCTTAATTTGCTTTGATGAGTTTCATATCAATGATATTGCCGATGCAATGATCATGTACCGCTTACTTAAAGCATTATTTATTGATCGAGTGCAGTTCATCATGACCTCAAACTATCGTCCGGATCAACTCTATCCAAATGGTTTGCACCGCGATCGCTTATTACCGGCTATTCAGTTACTGGAAGATAAATTAGATGTCTTAAATGTGGATGCGGGCAGTGATTACCGTCAATTACAGATGACCCGTATTCAAGCCTATTTGTATCCACTAAGTATTGAGAATGATAAAAAGCTAGATGATTATTTTCATAACTTAATTGGTAAGCAAATAGAGTCCTCGTATCCGGTGCTAAAAATCGAGTCTCGGGAGATTCGGGCCTTGCATTTGGCAGAAGGGGTGGTGTGGTTTGACTTCCAAACTCTTTGCTGTGGGCCGCGTTCCCAAAATGACTATTTAGAGATTGCAAATACCTTTCATACAGTCATCTTAGCGGGCGTGCCCGATATGCCACCCCGACTAACCAACGAAGCAAGACGCTTTATTTGGCTAATTGATGTTTTATATGACCACAGGGTTAAATTAATTATGTCGGCAGAAGTGCCTCCAGACCACCTTTATACCGAGGGGCAGGTGGTGGATGAGTTTGCTCGAACGGTTTCACGCTTGATGGAGATGCAGTCGCGGGACTACATCGAGTCGCCCCGTCGGATCATTAATGCTCATCTGACCTAAAATAGAGGTATGAGCCAAACTGCGCCACTAAATGCTGATTTGCATTGCCATTCAATTGTGTCCGACGGGACCCTAAGTCCCGAAGAGCTAGCTATACGTGCTCATCAAAATGGAGTTCAGCTTTGGTCACTCACCGACCATGATGTCCTAGGTGGTCAGGCGCGTGCTCGTCTTGCTGCTGATAACCTTGGGATGAGCTATCTTGCGGGCGTTGAGATCTCGATTAGCTGGATGAACCAAACGGTCCATATTGTGGGTCTTGGTGTTGATGATCGTAATACTATTTTGGAAGAAGGCTTGCGAGCAACTCGGGATGGTCGTGAGCTACGTGCACGGCAGATGGCAGCACAACTTGAGCAGGTTGGGATCCATAATAGTTATGAAGGTGCGCTGCATTTTGCTGGTAATCCAGATCTCATTGCGCGTACGCACTTTGCTCGATTTTTGGTGGAGAAAAAAATCTGTAAAACGATGGATGAGGTATTTCGTAAATACTTAGTCGCTGGTAAGCCAGGTTATGTCTCGCATCGTTGGGCTAGTCTTGAGCAAGCCGTTCAGTGGATTCGGGGGGCGGGGGGCGAGGCCGTGATTGCTCATCCTGGTCGTTATAAACTCAATACCTTACAAATGGATGAGCTATATGTTTGTTTTAAAGACTTAGGTGGTAAAGGTATTGAAGTGGTTACGGGAAGTCATAGTCCCGATCAGTACACAACCTATGCCAAGGTTGCAGAACGCTACGGATTTATGGCCTCCCGCGGATCCGATTTTCATGATCCCCACGAGAGTGATATTGATCTAGGTAAACTTCCGCATCTACCGGATCACTTAACACCGATCTGGTCGGTCTTTCATTAAATAAGCGACAATCCTTTGTATGTTTGCTGAACGCGTACTTTCTGGCATGCGCCCAACCGGCGCCTTGCACTTAGGGCATTACCATGGGGTCTTAAAAAACTGGGTACGTCTCCAAGCCGAGTATCCCTGCTTTTTCTTTGTGGCCGACTGGCATGCCTTAACGACTCACTATGAGACCCCTGAGGTTATCCAAGAGTCGGTTTGGGATATGGTGATTGATTGGTTAGCTGCTGGAGTGGATCCCAATCAGGCTACTTTGTTTATCCAAAGTAGAGTGCCTGAGCATTCAGAACTCTTCTTGTTGTTAGCGATGGGAACCCCATTGGGCTGGCTTGAGAGAGTACCCACCTATAAAGATCAAATTGAAAAACTTAAAGAGAAAGATCTGCAGACCTACGGATTCTTGGGATACCCATTACTGCAGGCGGCCGATATTTTGATCTATCGTGCTTTGCATGTCCCCGTGGGTGAAGATCAAGTTCCTCATGTGGAGATGACCCGCGAGGTCGCTCGTCGTTTTAATTACTTATATGGTCGTGAACCCGGTTTTGAAGAAAAGGCCTTAGAGGCAGTTAAAAAGTTAGGCAGTAAGCGCGCCAAACTTTATGCTGAACTCCGTACTGCGTATCAAGAGCGCGGAGAAGATGAGGCGTTATTGCAGGCCCAAGCAATGTTGCAAGAGTCCCAGAGTTTATCGATGGCCGATCGCGAGCGTCTCTTTGGCTATCTAGAAGGCGCTCGCAAAATTATTTTGGTAGAGCCGCAGGCTTTACTCACCTCGGCGTCTCGCATGCCCGGGCTTGACGGACAAAAGATGTCTAAGTCCTATGGAAATACGATTAGCATTCGTGAAGCGCCTGAGGAAGTTATTCGTTTGGTGCGTACTATGCCTACCGATCCGGCTCGGGTAAGACGCACTGATCCCGGCAATCCTGTTAATTGCCCTTTGTGGCAGTTTCATCAGGTCTACTCCGATCAGGCCACTAAAGATTGGGCCGACAAGGGTTGTAAATCGGCGAGTATTGGCTGCTTAGATTGCAAGCAACCCGTGATTGATGCTATTTTGAGTGAGCAACAACCAATGTTTGAGCGAGCGCAGCAATATCTAGACGACCCAAGCTTGTTGCGCTCTATCATTGCCGATGGCTCCGACAAAGCACGTAAGGTAGCGCAAGAGACCATGCGGGATGTTCGTGAGGCCATGGGCCTTGACTTTGATTAATCACTAGCCCGTAGTGCACGCAGAACTCGACGTAGTCTCTCCTTGGGTTGCGCACTATGCTGGTTTCATAAAGCCAGAGGCGAGAGTTTTAGATCTGGCCTGCGGTGGCGGTCGACATGCCCGCTACTTGGCGCATCAAGGCCATACAGTTATAGCGGTTGATCGTGATCCAGAGTCTTTAGCCAAGGTTAAACATCCGCTCATTACAACCCATTCACTAGATTTGGAAGGTGATGATTGGCCTCTCCCAGAGTCTCAGTTTGGACGTTGGGATGCCATCGTGGTTACTAACTATTTATATCGGCCATATGTAGATCTTTTACCAACTCTCTTAGAAGAGGGCGGTATTTTGTTGTACGAGACCTTTGCCCTTGGTAATGCTGAGTTTGGTAAACCGTCTAACCCAGCATTTTTACTCCGCCATGGTGAGTTATTTGAGTTGGCTCAAAAACACCTGCTTCATGTGCTTGCCTATCGAGACGGTTTTATAGAGAGCCCCAAACCAGCCATGGTTCAAAGCCTGTGTGCTAGCCGAGGAGCCCCTAAAATACGCCATCCGTTACAATTTCAAGCTTAAGAACCTCAGTCATTTAATTATCCAATACCCATGACCCAATTGATGACCGGCAGTATGGTTGCGATTGCAACCCCGATGCATGATGACGGTAGCCTTGACTATGCTGCTCTGCGCTCGCTATTGGATTGGCATGTCATCGAAGGGACAGATGCGATTGTGATTGTGGGTACAAGTGGAGAGTCACCCACAGTATCTGTGGAAGAGCATTGCGAGCTAATTCGTGTGGCCGTAGAGCAAATTAAAGGCCGCATACCTGTGATTGCAGGAACCGGTGGTAACTCGACCCGCGAAGCGATTGAGTTAACCGAGTTTGCTAAAAAAGTGGGTGCGACCGCAAGCTTACAAGTGGTGCCGTATTACAACAAGCCAACCCAAGAGGGTATGTACGCTCACTTTAAAACGATTGCTGAGAAAGTGGATCTCCCCGTAGTTTTGTATAACGTACCAGGAAGAACGGTCGCTGATTTAGCTAATGACACCACGATTCGTTTGGCAGAAGTTCCAGGGATCATCGGCATTAAAGACGCTACAGGTAATTTAGAGCGAGGCTCATTCTTACTAGCCGAATTAAAGACCAAAAAACTCGATCACTTCACTGTTTACTCTGGCGATGATTTGACTGCTATATTCCTGATGCTTATGGGTGGTCATGGCAACATCTCGGTAACCGCCAATGTGGCACCTCGTTTAATGAGTGCGCTTTGTAAGGCGGCGATTGCAGGAGACGCCGTAACGGCACGGACCATTCAATATCAATTATTGGCTGTTCATAAGATGATGTTCATAGAAGCCAACCCCATACCTGTAAAGTGGGCTTTGCATCAAATGGGCAAAATGGAGGCAGGGATTCGTTTACCATTAACCCCGCTAAGCCATGCCCTCCGCGAGCCCCTAAAGCAGGCACTGCATGGTGCGGGCCTAATTTAGTTATTTGATAATCACATGAAAGACCTAAGAGACTAATGCGTTTAGGAATTCAATCCTCATTGATCGTTGTATTGGCTCTTGGCCTCACTGCTTGCAGTAGCTTTAGTAGTTTGACCGCGAGCGATAAGGTTGACTATAAAAAACAGGGTGAGGTTCGAGGGCCTAATCTAGCTTTACCCCCAGATTTAATAACGGCACAGGCCGACCGCCGCTTTATTGTGCAAGATGGTACTGCAACGATGTCGGAGTACAGCCAAGCGGTTAAGAAATCCTCACAGATGCGCACAAACGTCTTGACTGGCATTCCAGGAATGAAGATTGAGCGTGATGGTGATAAACGCTGGTTAGTTGTTGATAAGTCAGCAGCAAGCCTTTATCCACAAATAAAGGACTTTTGGCAAGAAAATGGATTTTTACTCCTCATTGATTCTCCATCCACCGGAATCATGGAAACCGATTGGGCCGAGAACCGCACTAAGATCCCACAGGACATTATTCGCAGAACCTTAGGCAAGGTCCTAGACTCGCTCTATGACTCAGGTGAGCGCGATAAGTTTAGAACTCGCCTTGAGGTTCAAAAGCCCGAGGTGACCGAGATTTATATTTCTCATAAGGGAGCCATCGAGGTTCCTTTAATAGATGCCGGTACAACGATTTCGACACGCTGGACTGTTCGACCATCAGACCCAGAGCTAGAAGCGATTTTTCTAACCCGCCTGATGGAGCGCTTGGGAATGACCCAAGAGCAAGCAAAGGCTCAGATTACGACCACCGCAGCAGCGCCTAAGACGCCAAAGGCAAAGCTAATTGAGGATGGAGCGGAAACTCGTATTGAGATGACCCAAAGTTTTGATCGAGCATGGCGCGATGTAGGCTTGGCACTCGATCGTTCTAACTTTACCGTCGATGATCGCGATCGCTCTAAGGGGATTTACTTTGTCCGCTACGTGAATCCGAAGGATTTAGGCGATAGCAGAGGTTGGTTTGGGCGTACCTTTGGCAAGACTGATGACGCCGACAAAAAGGCGAAGGTTTATCGTGTTGTAGTTCAGGATCGAGGCCAGAACCAAATCGTAATCTCGGTGCAAGATTCTGATGGCAAACCAGAAAATACGGCGACGGGTAATCAGTTATTAACCACTCTTGATCGACAGCTCATTAAATAGCGAAGCTCATGAGGTTGTAGAAATTACTAATAAAAAAAGGCACTCAAACGAGTGCCTTTTTCATGACAGCAGAGAAATTACTTCTTCGCTGGAGCAGCAGGTGCTGGAGCAGCAGCAGGCGCAGCTGCTGGAGCAGCAGGAGCGGCAGCAGGAGCAGCGCCATCAGCTGGCTTAGCGTCAGCAGCTGGAGCAGCAGGAGCGGCAGGAGCAGCAGCTGGCTTGGCTTCTTCTTTCTTACCGCAAGCAGATAAAGCAACGGCCAACATAGCGGCCAATAGTAGTGACTTCTTCATTATTATTTCCTTTAAATTAAAGACGATTTACATCCGATTTACAGCAATTACCGGTAATTGTTGTAGGACCTAATCAGAGAAACTTTGGGTAAACCCCAACTAAATCCAAACAGGATTATAGCAATCGAATCTAATTTTTTTCATCACCCCCAGGGATAAGAAAGCCCTCTG
>Ga0255071_1000195_pt1 | contig 12457 bp, 9 predicted proteins | sample Colum_Miss_RepC__FD_188443 | JGI IMG/M metagenome (GOLD analysis project Ga0255071, IMG submission 188443) | Freshwater microbial communities from Columbia River, Oregon, United States - Colum_Miss_RepC_8h | ecosystem: Environmental > Aquatic > Freshwater > River | place: USA: Oregon | collected...
GGTCGTCCGTCGCTTCACCGCCGAGCAGGCGTGGGATAGCCTGGTCGTCGCCTCCGTCGGCGCCTCCGTCGATAACGTGCTCCTGCGCCGCGGCGATGACATGAAGCTGATGGCCTTGCCGAAGGGGCCGATCACGGCCGTGGCGGTGCACCGCGTCTACGATACGATCAAGGAGGCCGGGCTCCTGAAGGGCGGCAATGGCGGCAAGAAGACCGCCGGCGGCAGCATGGCCGGACTCGCCTCCGGTTATGACGGGGAGAAGCCGCAGAGCCGGCACGGCCTGCTGCTGGCCCGTTCGAGCGAGCTGCCGCAGCCCTCGCCGGAGAACCACTTCCTCCGCGTCTTCGGCCAAGGGGACCGGCTCCTCGCCGATTCGGCGACCTTTGACGGGAGCGTGCCGCAGGTGCTGCAGATGATGAACGGCGCCGTCGGGCGCACCGTGTCGGACCCCAAGGCCACGGCCGTCGCCACCGCGGCCGTCGCGTCCAGCCGGGAGGCCCAGGTCGACTCGCTCTACCTCTCCTTCCTCTCGCGTCATCCCCGCCCCGACGAGTCGGCCAAGGCCGTGAAGGCTATGGCCGCCGGCCTGACGCCCGCCGACCTCGCCTGGGTCCTGGCGAACACCCGCGAATTCCTCTTCCTCCCATGAGCCGAAACCTCCCCTCCGACCAGCTCCGCGACCCGCTCGCCCGCCGCTCGTTCATCGAACGTTGCGCCAAGGTCTCCTTCGGCCTGTCTGTCCTGCCGTTCTTCAACCAGCTCGCGGCCGCGGCCGACGCCGCCCCCGGCTCCGCGCCCAACGCCGGCCTGCCGGGCTTCGGCAAGGCCAAGCGCGTGATCTTCATCCAGCTCGCCGGCGGGATGTCGCACATCGACACCTTCGACCCCAAGGAAGGGGGCAGCAAGGGGCCCGGCGCGACAATCTCCACCAAGGCCGGCTTCCAGCTGACCGACTACCTGCCGGAGACCGCCAAGGTCGCCGGTCGCCTGGCCGTGATCCGCAACATGACCGCCAAGGTCGGCGTGCACGCCTCGGCCTCCTACCTCATGCGCACCGGCTTCGAGCAGCGCGGCACCGTGCAGCACCCGATGTTGGGGGCCTGGGCCCAGCACTTCCTGGGCGCGAGCAGCAAGACCCTGCCGTCGACCGTCTGCGTCGGCCGTCCGTCCAATCACGGCAACGGCTGGTTCCCCGCCGCCTATTCCCCGCTGCCGATCCTCTCGCCGAACGACGGCCTCCAGAACATCAAGGGGCTCGCCGACGCCGACACCCAGTCCCGACGGCTCGACCTGCTCGCCCAGCTCAACGGCGGCTTCGCCGGCGCGCCCACCGACGAGAACGTCAAGGCCTACAACGAATTCTACGAGTCCACGTTCCAGCTCATGAAGAGCAAGGATCTGGCGGCCTTCGACCTCACGGCCGAGTCCGCCGCGACCAAGGCCCGGTTCGGCACCTCCAAGTTCGGCCAGGGCTGCCTGCTGGCCCGCCGACTCGTCGAGCACGGCGTACGTTTCGTCGAGGTCTCCCATGGCGGCTGGGACATGCACGCCACGCTCGACACCCGCATGAAGGATGTCGGCGCCGAGTTCGACCGCGGCTACGCGGCCTTGATCCAGGACCTCGAGGCCAAGGGTCTGCTCGACTCCACCTTGGTGGTCGTCGCCACCGAGTTCGGCCGCAAACCCGACTTCTCCGGCGGCGGCCGTGGCCACCACCCGCTGGTCTTCTCCACCGTCCTGGCCGGGGGCGGCGTCAAGCGCGGCTACGTGCACGGCGCCAGCGACGCCAAAGGCTACGCCCACCATCGCGCACGCCGCCGGTCTGCCCGTGCAGACGGACATCATCACGCCGGCCGGTCGTCCGATGCAGGTCGGCAACAAGGCCAAGCCGGTGACGGCGTTGTTCGCCTGATTTGGGGCTTTGCGGGCGTTTCCTCGGCGCTAGCCTTCCTCCATGCGCCTCCTCTGCCTCCTCGGGTTCGCCTTCGCCGGCCTCGCCGCCGCGGACAAGCCCGCGCGCGACGTCACCTTCCTCTCGACCTCCGATCCGCATTACCGGCAGGTGGACCATCCGCAGGGGCACCACAACGACCTCAACGCCACGACCATCGCGGAGATGAACGGCATCGCGAAGGTCGAGTGGCCGGCCAAGCTGGGCGGCGGCCCGATCGCCCGGCCTCGGGCGGTGCTGTCCCTCGGCGACCTGATCGACAACGGTGACACCAAGGTCGCCGGCCGCGTCATCGGTCGGGAACAGTTCGCGCTCTACGCCGCGGACTTCGGCGTCTTCCCGGGGGAGGCCCGGCTGGCCTACCCGACCATGGAATGCTGGGGCAACCACGACGGTCCGCCGGTCGGCAAGGAGAAGAGCGGCTTCAGCCTCCAAGCCGAGCTCATCGCCCGCAACCGCCTGCGCCAGTCGAAGGGCGTCCTGACCAACCTTTCGGCGAACGGCCTGCACACGTCCTGGGATTGGGACGACGTCCATTTCGTGCAGCTCGGCCTCTATCCCGCCGACACCCAGCACGCCGCCATCAAGTACAACCGTGTTTGGCACGACCCGCAGTCGGCCCTCGCCTTCCTGCGCACGGACCTCGCGACCCACGTGGGCAAGTCGCGCCGCCCCGTGGTGCTCATGAGCCATTGCGGCTTCGATACCGACTGGTGGCACCCGGAGGATTGGGCGGCGGCGTATGCGGTGGCCAAGGACTACAACATCGTCCTCTACCTCTACGGCCATACCGGGACCGGTGTGAAGGCGTGGGCTCCCGCCGGCGAAGCCAAGAAGTGGGATTGCATCAACGATGGCCACACCGACATCGGTTTCTTCGTGGTGCAGATCGTCGGCGACCGGCTCCGGGCGGCCTACCGTTCCAAGTCCGGGCTGAAGGTCACCAAGGGTAAGCCGGGCGAGCCGGCGAAGCACGAGTGGTCGGGCGGTTGGGAGTGGCGTTTCCTTGTGGACAAGAAGATCGCCGAGTAAGTGCTGCCTGGGTCTATCCCCCTATTATAGCCTGAGGTAAACTATGGCGCACGGCGGCTTGTTGCTCCGTACCCTGACAGTTACCTCTCTTTGCATATGCGCAATCTGCGACGTCTATGGAGTCGGTTCCTTCAGTCCGATCTTTGGGCTTGGCGGCGTCTCCGCGAAGCTCGCTTGCTGTGTCGTGCCTTACGCCGCGACAATGATGGCCTCCGAGCTCGGGTCGCCCGGCTGGAGCATGAGCGTGCTTCGATGGCCCAGGCCGACTATTGGTACCATCGTTGGGACGAGTTGCGTCAACGCCCGGCTTACTTCGCTCAGGATGCAGCCTTGGCGCGTGCCTATGCCGAGCGCGAGCAAGCCAAGCGGGAGCTGCGGTCGCTCCGTGAACTCGCCGCCGGTCGTCCCGCCCAAAGCAGGGTGGATCGCGGCCCGGAGTCGGACCCGTCCGCGGATATCATGCCTAAACGCGGGCCTTGAGCCAGTCGACGGTCACTTGGCCGTTGTCTCGATCAGTTGGGAAGGGGCGACGGTCAGCTTCGCGCGGTGCCGCTCCACCGCGGTGGCGATACGTGCAAGCTGCTCGGGGTACTGGGCGGCGACATCTTGGGACTCCGAAGGATCGACATCGAGGTTGAAGAGCAGGGGAGGTTCGTGCGTCAGGACCTTCGGGTCGCCGTAGGAGCCTTGGGTCTGGAAATGAGCTTTCCATGGTCCCAGTCGGGCCGCGAAGAGCCTCGTGCCGCGGTAGTAGCAGAAAACCTCGCGCTCCAGCGGCTTGGACTCGAGCAAGATCGCGGATAGGTCGGCCCCATCCATCGTCCGACCGGCCGGGAGCTCCACCCCGGCGAGCCGGGAGAAGGTCGGAAACAGGTCCAAGGTGGAAGCCACCTGGTTCGTCACCCCGGGTTTGATTCGGCCGGGCCACCAGGCGATCCCCGGCACCCGCATGCCGCCTTCCCAGGTGCTGCCCTTGCCGTCGCGCAGCAGCCCGGCGCTGCCGCCCGTCTCGGCGCCCATCCAAGTCCACGGACCATTGTCGCTGGTGAAGACCACCAGCGTGTTTTCGGCGACCCCCTGGTCGCGCAGGGCTTGCAGCACGGCGCCGACGCTCTCGTCGAGTTCGCCGACGACATCGCCGTAGATGCCGCGGGCGCTGGAGCCTTTGAAGCGCTCCGAGGCGAACAAGGGCGTGTGCGGGAAGGTATGGGGGAGGTAGAGGAAGAATGGCCGGTCCTTGTGGGCACCGATGAACTTCACGGCTTCCTCGGCGTAGCGACGGGTTAGCCGCGTCTGGTCCGTGCGCGGTTCCAGGAGTTCGCGTCCACGGTAGAGGGCGGCGTTCCACCATTCCGGATCCTGTGCGACCAGGGCGTTGGCCTTCTTCGGCTTCGGCTTGTCGGATGGGTTCATGTCGTTCGAATGCATCAGCCCGAAGTGGAAATCGAAGCCGTGGTCGAGCGGGTGGTGTTGCGGCCGGTCGTTCGCCCAGGCGCCGAGGTGCCACTTGCCGATGATGCCGGTGGCGTAGCCCGCGGCCTTGAGGTGTTCGGCCAAGGTGATCTCCGCCGCCGGTAGGCCGCCGGTCGAAGTCGCGCGGAGTACGCGGAACTGGTCATGGGCCATGCCCGAGCGGACCGGGTAGCGTCCGGTCAGTAGCGCGGCCCGGCTGGGTGTGCAGACCTCCGCGGCCGAGTAGAATTGCGTGAACCGCAAGCCTTCGGCGGCCATCCTATCCAGATGTGGCGTCCGGATCGTGGGATGGCCGTAGCAGCCGAGGTCCCCATACCCGAGGTCGTCGGCGAGGATGACGATGAGGTTGGGCTTGCCGGCGGTGGCGACCATTGGGGCGGCGAGGAGCAAGCTGAGCAGTAGGGTGCGCATGGAGGCAGGAAGCCGGGGCGTCGTCCCGTGGCAAAACGTTTCCGTCCCCGTCCCGGGAAGCGGCTTGAAAATCCCCGTCAATATGGGAGTTTTCTGAAGCCCCCCATGCGCCCCGTCTTGCCCGCCCTCCTGGTCTCCATCGCCGCCTATGCCGCGGAGGACAAGCCTTATGTGCCCGACTTCACGCCGCAGCCTCCGGTCAAGGCGCTGAGTCCGGAGGAGGAGCTCAAGACCATCGAACTCCCCGAGGGGTACCGCCTCGAGCTCGTGCTCAGCGAGCGCGATGGCCTCCGCGAGCCGGCCAACCTGACCTTCGATGGCAACGGCCGCATGTACATCGCCGAACTGCGCACCTACATGCAGGACATCGACGGCAAGAACGAGCATGACCCGCTCGGCGTCGTCTCGCGCCACGAGAGCACGAAGCGCGACGGCAAATTCGACAGGCACGTCCTCTTCCGCGACAAGATGCGGTTGCCGCGCATGGTGCTGCCGCTCGACGACCGGGTGCTGATCAACGAGACCGACACGCTCGACATCTTCGTCTACCGCGACACCGACGGCGACGGCATCGCCGACACCAAGGCGCCGTGGTTCGTGGGCGGTCCCAAGAACGGCAACCTCGAGCACCAGCAGAGCGGCCTGATCTGGACCATGGATAACTGGCTCTACCAGACCTACAACGCCTACCGCCTCCGCTGGAACGGGGCGAAGGAGCCGCTCAAGGAGACCATCCCGAACGGCGGTGGCCAGTGGGGCCTGGCCCAGGATGACCTCGGCAAGATCTGGTGGTCCAACGCCGGGGGCGAGAAAGGCCTCTGGCATTTCCAGACCCCGATCCTCTACGGCGCCTACGACCTCAAGGGCCAGTACCCCGAGGACTTCATGCAGGTCTGGCCCAAGATCGGCCTGGCCGACCACCAGGGCGGGGCCGGGCGCACGCGACCCGACAAGACCCTGAACCATTTCACTGCCTCGTGCGGTCAGGAAGTCGTCCGGGGCGACCGCTTGCCCGCCGACCTCCGCGGCGACGTCCTGATCTCCGAGCCGGTGGGCCGGCTGGTCCGCCGCGCCAAGGTCTCCGTCGTCGACGGCATCACCCGGCTCGAGAACCCCTACGCCAAGTCCGAGTTCATCCGGTCCAGCGACCCGAACTTCCGCATCGTCAATATGGTCAACGGACCGGACGGTTGCCTCTACCTCGTGGACATGTACCGCGGCATCATCCAGGAAGGGAACTGGGTCAAGGAAGGCAGCTACCTCCGCAAGGTCGTGCAGCAGTACTCGATGGACAAGGTCTTTGGCTACGGCCGCATCTGGCGCCTCGTCCACAAGGATTTCCAGCCTGGTCCGCAGCCGCGCATGCTCGACGAGACCCCGGCCCAACTGGTCGCGCATCTCTCCCACCCGAACGGCTGGTGGCGCGACACCGCGCAGAAGCTCCTGGTCCTCAAGGGGGACAAGTCCGTCGTGCCCGCGCTCACCGAGCTCGCCCTGCGCGGGAAGGAGCCGCTGGGCCAAATCCACGCCCTCTGGACCCTCGAAGGCCTCGGCGCGCTGGAAGCCTCGGTCGTCCGCGCCTTCCTGACCTCCCCCGACGCCCGCCTGCGGGCCCAGGCCCTCCGCGCCGGCGAAAGCCTCGTCAAGGCCGGGGACAAGTCGCTCCTGGATGACTTCCGCAAACTCGGCTCCGACCGCGAGCCCACCGTGGTCCTGCAGGCCATGATGACGGCGAAGTACCTCGGCACTGGCGAGGCCAAGGCCTGGCCCGATCACGCCAAGTTCGCCCAAGCGGCGATGTTGGCTTCGCCTTCCAAGGGCGTGAAGGAACTCGGTGCCGTGATCCTGACCGGGACCGACCAGATCGGCGGCCGCGAGTACACCGGCGACGAGAACAAGCTCCTCGCGAAGGGGCAGGCGATCTACCGCGAACTCTGCTTCTCCTGCCACGGCTACGACGGCAAGGGCATGGCCATGGAGGGCATGAAGCCCGGCACGACCCTCGCGCCGCCCCTCGGCAACTCCGCCACGGTGCGCGGCCATCGCGACGGCATCGTGCGCGTCCTCCTCAATGGCATGGCCGGCCCCATCGGCGGCAAGAACTACGATGCCCAGATGGTCCCGATGCCGATGAACGACGACGAGTGGATCGCCGCGGTTTCCTCCTATGTGCGCAACGCCTTCGGCAACAAGGGCGCCGTGGTCTTCGCCAAGGACGTCGCGCGCATCCGCCAGGAAGTGAAGGGCGTCACTGCGCCATGGACCCATGAGACGCTGCAGGCCGCATTGCCGCCGATCGTCCCCGCCGCCAAGGACTGGAAGGTCTCGGCCAGCGACGAGGCCGGGGTCGCCGGCCAGGGGTGCGACGCGGACGGCAAGACCCGCTGGGAGACCAAGGCTCCGCAGAAGGCCGGCATGTGGTATCAGGTCGAGCTCCCGGCCGCGCGTCGGATCGCCGGCGTGCGCCTCGACGCCGCCGGTCGGCCCAGCGCCTTCCCCAAGAACTTCAAGGTCGAGGGTTCGGTCGACGGCGTGAAGTGGTTCCCGCTCGGCACCAGCCATGGTCTCTACGCGCTGTCCGAGGCTTATTTCGGCGCCAAGGAGACCAAGTTCGTGAAGATCACGCTCACGGACGTCACCAAGAACCAGCCTTGGGCGATCCAGGAGCTCCAGCTCATCGCCCAGAAGTAAACGAGGCGTTTTCTCCGTCAGACAAGGCGGCCGCGGTCGCCCTGTCCTGTTCATCCCCATGACTTCCGAGCAGCGAGCGCTCTTCCAGCAGGCCGTCTTCCGCTCCGCGCCTTTGCCGGCGGACTGGCCGGCGGATTTCGCGATCATCACGGCTTACGATCCGGACGGATTGCCGACGACCATGGAACTCAACCGTGCCGCCGACGAGGCTCTTGAGTCCGAACTGCGCGCCGCGGGGTATCGTCTGCATCGCATCACCGGCGGTTCGGCGGATGGGGTCCATCTCGAGCCCGGCTGGGGCGTGCCCATCGGGTTGCCCGGGGCGGTTGAATATGGTCGGCGTTACCGTCAGTTGGCCGTGTTTTACATCCAGGGCGGGGGATTGAAGTTGGTGGACTGCGCCGACGGGGCCTCCGAGGACCTTGGGCGGCCGTTCCGGGCTCTCTGACCATTTTCGGATTGGAACACCAAGGGATTTGGGGACTCTAACCCTCAACCCCACCAACCCTATGAAGCGACTTCTGTCCCTCCTCGCCGTCCTGGCCGCCGTCGTCGGCGTCCGCGCCGCCGACGCCCCCGGCCTCGTCAACGGCAACCCGCCCGACATGCGCACGCTCAAGAGCGGCGACGCCGCCCCGGATTTCGAGCTCCTCGGCACCGACGGCAAGAAGCACAAGCTCGCCGAGTACACCGGCGGCGAGGCCCTCGTCGTCCTCTTCACCTCCAACCACTGCCCGACCTCGCACAGCATCGAGCGCCGCCTCCAGAAGTTCTACGAAGAATACAAGGGCAAGGGCGTGAAGCTCGTCGCGATCAACCCGAACCACCCGGATGGCCTCAGCAAGGACGAACTCGGCTACGGCGAGTTCGGCGACTCCTACGCCGAGATGAAGCCCTACGCCGAGAAGAACAAGTGGACGTTCGACTACCTCTACGACGGCGACACCCAGGCCGTGGCCCGCGCCTACGGCTGCCTCGCGACCCCGCACGTCTTCGTCTTCGACAAGAACCTGAAGCTCCGCTACCAGGGCCGTTTCGACGACTCCCGCTTCTACGACGACAGCACCGTCAAGTCCAAGGACTGCCAGAACGCCGTGGACGCCATCCTCGCCGGCAAGCCCGTCGCCCTGGAACTGACCAAGCCCATGGGCTGCTCCACCAAGTGGCGCGAGAAGAAGGCCCTGCACGACGCCAAGCATGAGTCCTGGGCCAAGACCCCCGTGGTCGTCGAGGAGATCAAGGCCGCCGACATCGCCAAGCTCCGCGCGAACCCCACCAACAAGTACCGCCTGATCAACGTCTGGGCCACCTGGTGCGCCCCCTGCAAGCAGGAGTTCCCGGACCTGGTCGGGATCTCGCGCCAGTTCGACATGCGCGACTTCGAACTCGTGACCATCAGCCTGGATAAGCCGTCCGAGCAGCCCAAGGCCGAGGCCTTCCTCTTCAAGCAGGCCGCGGGCATGAGCAAGAAGGTCGAGAACAGCGTCAAGAAGGAGGGCCGTGCCACCAACCATTACCTCTTCGCCGGCAGCGGCGACGACCTGGCCGCCGCGCTCGACAAGGAGATGCCCGGCCCGATCCCGCACACCGTCCTGGTGGCCCCGGGCGGCGAAATCGTCTGGCGCCACAACGGCGTGATCGACCGCGCGGCCGCCGTGAACGCGATCCTCGACCGCATGAACCGCTTCTATTCGCCCGGCGCCCCCAAGGCCGCCGCGAAGAAGTAAGCCGTTCCCGCGAAGCGAAAGCCCCGGCCGCCGCGAGGCGAGCCGGGGCTTTTTGTCGGCGCCGACCTCCGGTCAGACCGCCAGGGCGAACGTCTGGTCGAGCGGGTTGAGCCAAACCTTGACGCGGGGCATCCAGGAAGGTCCGAGAATCGCGTCGATGTCGAGCGCGCGGAGGAAGGGGCGCATCGGCACCGGGGAGACGCCGCCGCCCAGCACCTCGGGGGCTTCGCCGCAACGCTCGAGCAGGTCGTGGTCGGCCAGCGTGAACGGGACGGTCGCGGAGCGGGGCAGGTCGATGTCGCCGAAGAGCGGACTGAAGTCGCGGAAGCCCGGCAGCGGTTCCGCGCCCGCGAGGAACTTCCCGTCGGTGACGTAGCCGTACTGGGCGCCCGTATCCCAGAGCACGCGGGCTGGCTGGCCGTTGAGCGTCACCGTGAAGAGGGGAATATCGGACATCGGGGCCAGCTCATAGGGACGCGCCACGAAGCCGGCCGGCATCTCGTCGCCGGCCGTCAGCGTGCGGTGGGTGACGTCGAACAGCAGGGTCGTCTGGGCCAGATAGTCCATCCCCAGCAGGGCGTCGACCTGGACGCCGATCTCGGCCGAAAGCTGGTCGAACGTGAAGCCGAAGTAGCCCCCCTTGTTCACCCCGTGGTTCTGGTTCTGCCAAGTGAGGCGACCGGTGGTCGAGGAGCTGAAGGGCGCCCCGGTATCGACCAAGGTGCGACCTTCCGGGAGGTCGATGAACAGGTGGCGATTGAGGAGGTAGAGCTGGTAAGTGCAGACCATGGAGGCGAGGGGAAGCGGGCGATTCATTTGGTGACAGTGTTTTCCATATTGAAGCCAATCATATGGCATACAGTCTACTGTCAACAATGGTTAAGGGTGATTTTGGGCAGGTTCGGCCAACAAAAAGGCCCCGAATCCTGCGATTCGGGGCCTCTAGGCGGCTTTCGGAGGGCTGTTTAGGCCTTCTTGACCTTAACCCACTGCTTGGTCTTAGCGGACTCCAGGACGGCGTCGCAGACGTACTGGGTGCCCAGCGCGTGACGGAAGTCCGGGTAGGCCTTCGGCGCCTTGGGGTCGTCCAAGCTCTTGAGGAACTCGGCCAACTCGTGCGTGAAGGAATGCTCGTAGCCGAGGCAGAGGCCCGGGACCCACCAGTTGCCGGCGTACGGGTGGTCGCCGTCGGACGTGTGGATGCTGGCCCAACCGCGACGGTCGCCGGGGACGGCATGGTCGAAGTAGTTGAGGCGGTTGAGGTCGTGCAGGTCCCATTGCAGGGACTTCTTCTCGCCGTTGATCTCGAACGTGTAGAGCGCCTTGTGGCCGCGGGCGTAGCGGGTGGATTCGAACTGCGCGATCGAGCCGTTCTCGAAGCGGCACAGGAAGATCGCGGCGTCGTCGATGGTGACGGCCTGCTTCTTGCCCGTGGCGGTGTGCACGCGCTCCTTGATGAACGTCTCGGTGATCGCGGAGACCTCGGTGATGTCGCCGTTGATCCAGCGGGCCGTGTCGATGCAGTGCGCGAGCAGGTCGCCCGTCACGCCGGAACCGGCGGCGGCGGCGTCGAGGCGCCAGAGACCCGCGCCGCCCTGGGGCAGCTCGGTGGAGATCGTCCAGTCCTGCAGGAAGTTGGCGCGGTAGTGGAACACGCGGCCCAGCTCGCCGGCGGCCACGATGTTCTTCGCGAGCGTCACGGCGGGGAGGAACCGGTAGTTGTACCAGACGAGGTTCGGGAGGCCGGACTTCTCGACGGCGGCCACCATGGCCTCGCCCTGCGCGCCGTTGAGGGCGAGGGGCTTTTCGCAGAGGATCATCTTGCCGTGCTTGATGCACTCCAGGGCGATCTCGGCGTGCGAGTCGTTCGGGGTGCAGATGTCGACGGCGTCGATGTCGGCGCGGGCGACCAGCTTGCGCCAGTCGGTCTCGTAGGAGGCGTAGCCCCACTTGGCGGCGAAGTCCTTGACCTTGGCCTCGTCGCGGCCGCAGACGGCCTGGCGGACGATGTGGTGGCCGGGGGTCACCTTGTCCTTGGGGAAGAAGTGGCCGACCTGGGAGTAGGCGTTGGAGTGGGTACGGCCCATGAAGCCGTAACCGATGAGGCCGATGCGAATGGCTTTAGACATATGTTTCAGGAGTAAGCGGTGGGCGGATGGCGGTTGGGTGAGATGCTCAGAGGGCCTTCTTCACCTTCACCATCGCGGAAAGGATGGTGTTCCAGGTCTTCGGGTTCTCGAGCGTCGCGTTCGGGAACATGCAGCCGTCCCAACAGATATGCTGCATGCCGCGGCCGGCGGCGCCTTCGAGCCAGACCTGGGAGCAGGCGGTGATGTCCAGCTTGCCGTTGGGGTCGTCGGCCTGGCAGTGGCGGCCGGTCTTCTCGTGGGAGCCGGTGCCGTGCACCGTGCCGTCGTTCTGGGCGACGTGGAAGTCGTAGGTCCAGGGGCGGAGCTTGCCGACCATCTCGCGGTAGGCGGGCCAGAACTGCTCCTGGGTGTAGCCTTCCTTGAGCAGGGCGGCCTCGGGCTCGTTGTAGCCCATCAGGTAGAGGTAGGTGTGGGCGAGGTCGGCCTGGAAGCCGAAGTGCTTCGGCATGCCGACGCCTTCGAGGGTGTCGAGCATGGCCTTCCACGAGTGCATGCCGGCCCAGCAGATCTCGCCCTCGGCGGCGAGGCGCTCGCCGTGGTCGGCGGCGATCTGCGCGGCCTTCCGGAAGGTGTCGACGATGCGGGCGGTGTTCGCCTTCGGGTTCTCGCGCCACTTGGCCACGCCGAACTCGGCGGAGTCCACGCGGATGAGGCCGTACTTGCGGACGCCATGGCGGTTCAGCTGCTGCGCGATGCGGCAGGCCTTCTCGATGGCGAGGAGGAACTTCTTCTGCTGCTCGTCGCTGCCCATCGCGGAGTCGCCGACGGTGCCGCCCCAGACCGGCGCCACGAGGGAGCCGACGTTGAGGCCGCGGGCCGCGATCTGGTCCGCCATCGCCTTGAGGGCGTCCGGCGAGAGGTCGGGGTCGGTGTGCGGGTGGAACAGGAACAGGTCGACGCCGTCGAACTTATGCCCGTCGACGTTGGCGGCGACGGTCATGTCGAGCATGCGTTCGAGGGCGATCGGGGGGTGGTCGGTGTTGGGCTCCTTGCCGACGAGGCCGGGCCACATCGCGTTGTGC
>Ga0255071_1000251_pt1 | contig 10941 bp, 25 predicted proteins | sample Colum_Miss_RepC__FD_188443 | JGI IMG/M metagenome (GOLD analysis project Ga0255071, IMG submission 188443) | Freshwater microbial communities from Columbia River, Oregon, United States - Colum_Miss_RepC_8h | ecosystem: Environmental > Aquatic > Freshwater > River | place: USA: Oregon | collected...
CCAGATGATGTGATTGGCAAGATGGTTAATGCGAAACAGAATCTTCGTAAGTATGAGAATCACTATATTACTGGAATTAGACCAGAAACTTATCAAGTAACTGTTAGTGAGGATGCTACCAAGCAAGGTGGTTGGATTGTTGGATTTGAAAACGTTACAATTCTATGACTATTGAAAAGACTTATAAACTGACAATTAAAGACGTATACTACTATTTGGACGAAAAGGAACTTAATGCATTGTATGAACAATGCCGTATGGTATTGAATATTAAGGATCTTCCTACTACAAATCCTATTAAACCTAATATTCCATATCCATATGATAACTATCCGTGGTATCCATCTAATCCAAGTTATCCATATTGGACACTACCTACTACAACTTGTGACACAATTCCTCCAACTGAAGGTATTTGTGCGTTGAATACAAACTGGAAAACCAATCTTTGTAATACTAATGTTGATAAGAAGTAAGATATGAAGAAAGTTTACATTCAGACGTTGAAGAAAATTTATATTGAGAAGTTGGCAGAAGTGCCAGGTGGTCTGCCTGCGAGAAGTATGGAAGAATACGTTGATGGACAATATCAGGGTGACTCACATAGTATTCCAGTTGAATACAATTTGGAGGGTATTCTTTCATTTCCTATTAAAGTTGGAGAAAGTGTAATTGTAGAACGAACCAAACGTAATGGTGTAGAAGCTTTTGGTATGTTTAGCACATCAAGGGTAACCGAGGTGGGCAACAACTATTTCAAGACAAAGAATAGCGTATATAGTTATAAGTTTTTATGAGGGCTGTTAAAATTACAGATTTACCAAATGGTGCATGGAAGCAATATGCTTTAGAAGCGCAACGGCGTGGAATTGAAATACTTGGACACGATATATTAAATGCGACTGACATAACGCTTATTGGTGCTATTGATATGATCAGAGAATTGACGGAGAAGATTGAAAAGAAAACTGAATAAGTTTTTATGAATATCATCGATGCTAAAGATGTTCATTGCGTATCTCAAACTAGTATTTGGAAGGGATTTTTTTGAGGCTCATTTTATGATTGGTGAAGAGATAAACCAAAAGTATCCTATCCAAAATAAAAAGTGGAAGTATTCAAATTATAAGCCAGTAACAGGTGGTAGTGGATATGGATATTACTATTCATTTTATAGAGATTGGGGAACTCAAAAAGTAAGTGATCCGTGGTTTAGAGAGTTAAAAAATTTAAATCCAATTAAAACAAGTGAAATGGAAACTGTGTTTTCCACAACAGTGGAAGGCAACAAAGTTATATTGGTAATTTATCAGACGACATATGTTTGACTTGGTTTAAATTCTGTGGTATCATAAGACTATGAATATTACCGCAACAAAAATGTCTGGTAAAGAAATACACGAAAAGTATCCTATAATAAATACTAAGTGGAAATATTCAAATTATAAAAGTGAATGGAATGGTTATGAAGGATTTTACTATTCATTTTATAGAGATTGGGCTACTGAAGTAATGACTGATCCGTGGTATAGAAATCTTATTAATAATGGTTATCCGATTAATACAACTGAATTAGTATCGATTTTATCCACAACAGTGGAGGGTAACAAAATTAAGTTGATAATTTATCTAAAGACATACGTATGATTAATTATAAAAATTGGACAATTATATTGACTCGGACGCATGATATGGATACTGGATTAAAATTGATAGAGGTATTTCCGTGTTGTTCATTATATGTTGTTGGCAAAAGTTATGGGGTAAGTTTGGCTTGGTTAATTTTTGAAGTTATTATTCATCGTGAAAACGCTTGACTTTCTATAATTTCTGTGGTAAAGTAAGAGTATGATTAATTATAAACAACATTTGATTGACCGAGCAAACAATTTGGGTGTATATGATATTGCTTCTGTGGTAATTGCAGATCCACGATTTGAATTGTGGAGTGGTAGTAGCAAAGAACATCAACATCACTATGGTATGGGTGGTTTGATACAACATACTTGTGAAGTGGTTGAATTGTGTTTTGCTAATTATAATTTATTGAAATTAGATATTGACCCAATTGAATTGTATTTGAGTGCATTATTTCACGATTGTGGCAAAATGTGGGATTATGAACCAATCAATGAAGAATATACAAAATGGCAAGGAACTGAACACAAACGAACTATTCATCATATCAGTCGTAGTGCAATTGTTTGGAATCAAGCGTGCGCATTTCACAATTTCAAGTATGGTAAATATGCTGACAGTGTTACCCACAACATTTTGTCACATCACGGACAGCGTGAGTGGGGTAGTCCGGTGATGCCAAAGACTAAAGCTGCGTGGTTGTTGCATTTGTGTGATGGTATCAGTGCGAGAATGAATGATGCGGACAAGTGGGATTTTGTAAAAAACAATGATTGACTTTCAGAATTTCCCGTGGTAAAGTGGTGGAGTAATAAGAAACAACTAAAAAATAAAAAATTATGGGATGTGACATTCATTTGTATATTGAGTATAAGTCTAAAAAGACTGAGTTTGATGGATATGATTCTGGATGGCAAAGTTTTGGTAAAAGTATTAATCCCGGCCGTAATTACGCAATGTTTGGTTTGATGGCAAATGTTCGCAATTGTTATAGTGACGGAAAATTGCCTGTTTTGGTTGAACCTCGTGGTATGCCTGATGATGCGGGTTATACTGCAACGGATGATAACCGAATCTATATTAGTGAAACTAAAAGTGAGGACTATGTTTCTATGGAAACTGCTAAGCGTTGGGTTGAGTCAGGCAGTAGCAAGTTCATCAACGATAATGATGGAAATCCAACTTGGGTAACACAACCGGATTGGCATAGTCATAGTTGGTTGACAACCAGTGAGTTTGAGAGTGTCTTGAACAAGTATCTTGAATTGGAATCTGGTTGGCATAAAGTGCGTGTTGAGGAACATAACAAAATGGTTAAGGAAGAGAATATTCAGCCTGATAGTTGGGCTTATGCTCCTCCCACTATGGTTGATGAACCCGAGTATCAAGTTGTATTGGCTAGTTTGAAGCGGTTTGAAGAACTTGGATATGATGCTCGTGTTGTGTTTTGGTTTGATAATTAATTTATATGAAATTTAAAGTAAGTTATTACGATTACGATAGTGATAAATATGTAACGAAGGATTGTGATAGGATGGATTTTTCTAATGGAGAATTTTATTTTTATCCTGTAGATAATCCTGTTAAGATTTATAAGGCTATAACTATTGACCATCCCAAAATTAAAGTTCAGCAAAATCAAAGATGGGGTATCAAAATTATTGTTACAGGATATCAATGTATGAAAGATGGTGATTATTGGAAAACTGATACAACATTTGAAAGTGTAAAGGAAGATTGATATGACTGACCAAAAAATTAATAAAGCTATTGCCAAATATCTTGGCTGGAAAGAGTTTAGTTCTTTTTCTGATTGTAAACAGATCATTGGAAAGCGTCCTAGTTTTCACAATGGAAAGATTGTATCTTATACGGTAGATCAATATGTTCCTAATTATTGCCGTGACCTCAATGCCATGCACGAGGCGGAGAACTCACTAACGACATCTCAGATGACCACAATGAGCCAATATCTATACAGACGACTTGGTATGCTGTGGGGATTTGCAACTGCATCCCAACGTGCAGAGGCGTTTCTTAGAACCATTGGTAAATGAAAAGATTGATATGAATAAAAAATTAGAATTAATGGTAGAATTAATGTATGTAATGGGACAATTTGGCAAAAACTTGACCGCAGAAAAAACTGCGGAAATTATAGAACGAGATGGTAGTGTTATTACAGGTTTTGTTGTGACGGACAAATATGGTAATGTTGGCATCATTGACAAAGGTGCGGTAAAATGGATTGACAAAGCTAAATTTTATGGTATGATGCAAGGAGATGAATAAAGACATTGAATTTAACGGAGATGATTTGGTTAAGAGTGTAGAATCATTTGCTTCAACACTACCAACCAAAATTGAATATTTTGAAGTTGGAAATTGTGGTTGGGGTTGTATTTTACGCCGAGAAATAGATACAAGTGATAAGAATTACATTAGTCATACAGATGATTCTGTGACTTTTACTGATAGTTTTACAGATATTTACTATGAAACTCAGTATCATGATGTAACTCATACTCGCAAGTTTAATGTGATTCGGGATGAACTAATTGCGTCTCATAAGAAGAAGATTGAGGAACTACAAAAGGAAGTTGAAATCCTAGAAGCGTCTGATACATTTGATAAATACAATGACATTGTTTACAAAAAGTAATATGAAGTATCAAATTATAGAAAGATTTGCGTGGTATTTTCCAGATAATGATATTGAAGTAAGCGTTTATCGTAAACAAAGTTATTTTCGTAGATTTATTATGTGGTTATTTTTTGATGCTGAACTACGGACCTACTACAAGACACTTGACACTTTTCAGGCAAAAACTTTTCAGGCAAAAAAAGCAAAAAAAGATTGACTTGGGTGAATTTTCGTGGTAGACTATTGTTATGAAAGTTAAAGAATTGATTGAAACATTGTCACAAATGGACCCTGAATTGATGGTTGTGGTTGCTGGTTATAAAGGTGGTGTTGATGAAATGGATAAGTATGAATTGTGTGATGTTGAATTGAATGTCAATACTGAGTGGTATTATGGCAAACACAAAATATTAGAAAAGGGAGAGGAACCCAAAAAGAAAGATTCAACTATTGTCAAGGGAATTCGTTTGATTGGTGACTGGAGTTAAAAATATATATGAAGACTAATAAAGCGTTTACATTGGTTGAGTTGTTGATTTCACTTGTTATTATTGGACTTGTATTAGCAATGGTGGCTGCTTTTGTGAATATCTTCAAACTTTTGTTTTGGGCATTAGTATATTTTGCTATACCCGCTATTATTTTTGGTGTAGCACTAAAGTTGAACCAAAAATATAAGTGGTTGGTAAAGAAGCGGTATGACAGGAGTTATTTTCGTTATGAATGGAAGAATGGTGACATTATTAATAAGGATCTTATTCAACTTGATGTGTGGGTATTTATGGTTACTTGGCCACTTTATTTGCCTGTTATGTTGGCTATTATTGGTGGTAAAGAAGTGTATCATCGTTATTTGAAGGATCGTTTTAGTATTCCAGAGGGCAAGTAATATGATACAAGAATCCACAGTAAATGAATTGATAGATAATATCAAAAGTCTACATGAGGAAAATGCTAGACTATATCAAGAAATAGATAAGCTTAAATCGTTCAACAATCAATTGGCCGATGTTAATCAAAAATTGGCTCAAGAACGTGATGATCTAAATTTGGAGAAAAATGAATTAAATCGGAAGCTAAAAAGCATACAAGCATTATTTTTATGACAACATCACAGTTAATTGAACAATTGAAGAATTACCCACCAGACTTGCGTGTAGTTAGTCGTGGTTATGAAGGTGGATATGACGACGTTGATAGTTTTGAACAACTCAAGCTTGTTCTTAATTATAATAAAGAATGGTATTATGGTAAACATGAGGATGCTTCTTTCATCCGTAATGAAGAAGTAAAAGTTAATGCTGTTGATGCATTGAGAATTGGATAAATATATGCTTACAAAAACTATTGAAATAATTGGAGTTACAATTCTATTTTGTGTTGGATTGACTATTACAGCTTGGGTTATAAACAAAATTGGTAACTTTTTTGCTGTAAAACTCAAGATTCGTAACAAAGAAGATTGACTTTCTTTAAAGTCGTGGTAAATTGATTGTATGAAGATTGACATTCAAAAGGTTGACCTCACCCAATTTATGGTGCATGAACATTCACTTAATGGTGAAATTGTCCATTTGATTCAGCCACAACATATCGGAACTAAATGGACTCAAGACAACAAGCACATGCGTAGTGTGGTTGTGAATTATGCCGGTGAAGTTATCAGTGCATCGATGCCAAAATTTACTAATTGGGGTGAAAATCCTGAACACTTTCCCGTTCCTACTTCACTAAAGAATGCAACTGTGGTTGAAAAGCTTGACGGTAGCACTTTAATTGTTAGCAAGTATAATGGACAATATATTCTACGAACCCGTGGAACTGTTGATGCTTCTACTATGGCTAATGGTTTTGAGTTAGAATTGTTCAAGTCAACTATTCTAAATAAGTTGCAGGATAATAATGATACTTGGGGTTATTCTATCATTTGGGAATGGCTGTCTCCAATCAATAAAATTGTGCTATCGTATGGCGATGAACCTATATGGAAGTTGATTGGTTTTATTAATCATATCAACTATTCACTTGCACAACAAGATATGTTGGATGCTATGGCTAAGAAGTATGATTTACTTCGTCCAGAAATCTATACTTTTACTGATATATCTGATATGTTACAGATTGTAGATAAGTGGCAGAATAAAGAGGGTGTATGTTTATATAGTAAGAATGACCAAGTTATTCATAAGATTAAAGCATCCAAATATCTCCTGTTACATCATCTAAAGTCTGAACTTAGTTCACTAGAAAAAGTATTGGATGTCTGGCTAGAGCAAGGTATGCCTGACTATCAGACTTTCTATAACTATATCTTTACCACCTTTGATTACGAATTGGCTGAACAATGCCGTGGTATGATTAGCCGTATTGTTGATGCCAAGAAGGAAGTTGACAAGATTGTGTGGGGAATGAACTTGTTTGTTAATACCAGACTTCGTTTATTGTCCACTCGGAAAGAACAGGCTGAACAAGTAATTTCAGCTTATGGTAATACTAATAGAGCTTCGTTTTTGTTCAAGTTGCTTGACGGTAAGTCGTTAGGCAAGGAAGAATATAAGAAGTTACTATTTCAAGTATTGAAGAACTAAAACAAGACCCCGCCGATTATAATAAATTGGTGGGGTTTTTTATAATTTTGTCTATTTATTGACCGATGAAAACTCCTTGTAAAAGAATATGTGTGTTGGTTGATAATAAAATGTGTGCTGGTTGTGGTAGAACTTGGGAACAAATCAAAGACTGGACATATTATACCGACAAACAACGTGATGATATTATGGAACAACTGAAAGACTTCAAACCAACAGTAAAAAGTAGGTTTGATTAATAAAATCAAAACCCACATTTGTTCAAAGTTGATCGAAATAATCATATAGTTAATATGTATTGTAAGATATGATACCATTGTTTTATCCTTATATACCCAAAGAAAAGATTCTATCACAAATCAGTGACTCCCTCGACGGAAGATGGCTTGGTCAAGGTCCAAAAGTAAACAAGTTTGAACAACGTTTTGGTGAAGTCTTTGGTTACAAATACCCATTGATGCTTAATTCTGGAACCTCAGCATTGGAATTGGCATATCATATGATCGGACTCAAAGAGGGTGATGAAGTAATCGTTCCAATATTGGATTGCACCGCTGGTCAAATGGGATTGAAACGTAAGGGTATAAACATTGTGTTCGCCGATGTGGATGACAATCTCAATATCGATCCAGAAGATGTTGAACGTAAGATCACATCAAAGACCAAGGCAGTTGTTGGTGTTCACCTTGGCGGTATTCCATTCAATGCGCTTTTGAACGAAGTTTGTAAACAACACAACATTCCTTTGATCGTAGATGCGGCTCAACACTTTGATCATTGTGAAGGAGATTATATCTGTTATTCATTTCAGGCAATCAAACACTTTACTACATGCGATGGTGGTATGCTTGTATTGAACAATGAAGAGTCTTACAAACGTGCAAGACTACTAAGATGGTTTGGTATTGACCGTGACCTCAAGGAAAAGAAAAACTACCAAGCATGGCAACGTCGTGAAATGACATTCGATGTGTTTGAAGCTGGATTCAAGTTTCAACCAACCGACATTGATGCTTGCTTTGGTTTGGCTGCTATTGAGGATCTTGATCAAATCATCAAACACAGAAAGACATTGGCTGATCTTTATGTCAAGTATCTGCCAAAAGATTGCAAACCAATTTGTGGTGGCACATATTGGTTGATGGGAATATTGACAGACAGAAGAGATGATCTCGCAGAGTATCTCACTTCTCACGGAATCGACAACAACTTGGTTCATTTGAGAAACGATATCTATCACATATTTGGTGGTAAGAGATTGGATCTACCAAAGATGAACAATATTGAACCTAGATATCTTTATTTGCCACTCAATACCAAGGTCAAGGAAAATGATGTGTTGTTTATCTGTGACAAGATAAAAGAGTTTTTCAAGAAAGAGTAATGATTACGTTTCGGCCAATTGAGTTCAACGATTGTTCGTTTCTGAGTGAAGTTAGAAACGAATGTGTCGAGGAGTATTTACATAACTCTACACAATATTCACTTGAACAAACACAAAGATGGTTCTATAGTCTTGAAATTCCATACTACATAGTGTTCAACGATCAAGATAAAATAGGATACTTTAGGTTGTCCAACTATTCCAAGTCTAATCGTAACATCTGCATTGGAATGGACATACACAAAAACTTTCGTGGTAAAGGATTGGCATATGAATCATACTGTAAGTTCATACCTTATTTGATTGAGACATATGATCTACATAAGGTTTCATTGGAAGTGTTAGGAACCAACCACAGAGCTTACAACCTATATTTGAAACTAGGATTCTTCACCGAAGGTATCAAACGTCAAGAAGTATTTAAGAATGGAAAATACGTTGACTCTATAGTGATGTCAATTCTAAGATCCGAAGTTGAAAACATCCAAAACAACTACAAAGTCTGACCATTTTATTTTGACACATTGATTTTTGTGTGATAAAGTAAAACCAGATATGAGGTGTTTTGAGTGTGATAGTGAAAATAATATAATTCGTCATCATGTAGTTCCACAAAGTGTAGGCGGAATCAGAACTGTTCCTTTATGTCAAGTTTGTCACGATAAAGTGCATGGTATCAAACCAAGAAACATATCAATATCTGAATTAACAAAACGAGGATTGTCTAAAGCAAAAATGGATGGTGTGAAACTGGGAAATCCTAACATTCAAAAAATTTCCACACAGGGGTTAAATGCCAGACAGATTAAAGGAGAACAATTCAGACGTAACATAAAGCCATTAATACTCAGTTTGTTGGCAAGTGGCATGACAATCACTGATGTAGCCGACCATCTCAACAAACTCAACTATAAGACGGTTAACAATAAACCATGGTCCAGAGTCACAGTGAGTTACATTGTAAATAATTAAATTCAAGTTGTTATGATTGGTAAAGAGATCAACGAACGGTATCCAGTTACAAATGGTATGTGGCGGTATATGGATAATATGACATTGGGTGAGTATTTGGCATCATTGGGAGTTGATAATAAGAGTTATGGTTTTATTAAGGGATATCCCCGTAGTTTTTATTTGCGGGTAGGTTTATATGAGCCTGGATATGTAATAACTACCAATAGTCATTTATATGATAGTCTTGTAACAGTTAGAGATAATGATCCGTGGCATAGAAAGTTCAAGGTGTTTCCTGTAGGAAGTAATTTATATGGAAATGATGTTTATTATTATTTTTCTTTAATGGCTAAGGGATTGAGCAGTTATGGTAGTGATATTTATAATTGTTATGTGCATGTAACTACAGTAAATGGTAAATCTGTATATTGCGTGGATGTTTTAACCTAGTTTGTATATTTATTCTATATGACCAAAAATGATCTAAGAAAACTCGTCCAAGAAGTTATCCAAGAAGTTATCAAAGAAACTTTGACCAATGAAAACTATGAGGATCGAATCAAAGATGCTAAAGACAGAATGGCTTATTTGGCATTGAGAAAGCAAGAAAAAGATTATATTAGCAAGAGTAAGCAAAGTAGTAGTCCAATCAAGAAACAACATTATATGGATATGTCCAAGCAAGTATTGGATAAAGCACTTGACATTCTAAAGAAACATAAAGTTGTTGACGAAGCTAATACCAAAGAATTACAAAAATTGGGATTTAAGCCAGTAAATGAAGTAAAAGGATATGTGCTTGGACCAATGGATCAAGCAAGCACTTGGATTGCTTGGAATAAAAAACCAAAGAACAAGAATGGCAAACAAATGTATGTTGTATCAGCTGCTGAATTTCAAAAGCAATTTCCATCTATTCAAATGAAAGAATTACCAGCTAAACCAAGTTCTGGTGCTGATTATTATATTATTGATGGTGAAGGCGATCTGTTTCCATATTCACAAGCAAATATTGGTAGTGGATTGGATTGATACAGATATTTATTATCATTAACCACAACAAATTATGACAAAGAAACATCTCAAAGATTTGATCAAAGAAGTATTAGACGAAGTTGAAAAACTAACTCCAGAAGAAGCGGCATATTCTTCAAATGTCGTTATCAAACAATTGTATACAGCATTAAAAGCTAATCCAATTTATAAAGGTGTCAGAGTATCATATTTGACAAATCGCAGTGATGGCGGTGGTGCTAGCACATTTGGATATATTGGAAACGCGGGTGATGGTAATCCATATGTTTTCATTTCTACTTCTGCCGACGGCCCAATCCGAGTAAAAATTAGTGATGGTTCTGTCAGAAATACATCAGAAGAGTTTACCAATGTTAATGATGCTATTGAGTTTATCAAGAATCCATTAGCCGCATTAAAGAAGTCATATAACCCACCTGGATTAAAGGGTGCAACTGTAATTCAAGTAATGGAAAAGAATGGTGAAGTATATATTCGATTGAAAGCTGCAAATTCAGGAACACTATTTGACGCTAAGCTCGTTTAAACCTGTAACAAACTAATCTAACAATCCCCACTTCAGATTTGAGGCGGGGATTTTTTGTTTTATGTGTGTGAAGTAGATACTTATAATCAGTTCTTGTAGTCAGACTAGTTTTGTATAATCTAACCGTTATAGAACGATTATTCTGGATACAAGAACTATGAAAATCTATAAC
>Ga0255071_1000252_pt1 | contig 10929 bp, 11 predicted proteins | sample Colum_Miss_RepC__FD_188443 | JGI IMG/M metagenome (GOLD analysis project Ga0255071, IMG submission 188443) | Freshwater microbial communities from Columbia River, Oregon, United States - Colum_Miss_RepC_8h | ecosystem: Environmental > Aquatic > Freshwater > River | place: USA: Oregon | collected...
GAACTCAGCCGTCAGGTCGCGGCGCACGGGCCGGCCAAGCTCCTGCTGCTCGACCAGTGCGAAGTGCTCCTCTATCAGGCCGAGCAGGAACTCATCGCCGCCGGTTACGGCGCCCTCATCACGCCGCTCGTCGGTGACGTCACGGACCTCGCGCGGATGACGGCGGTCTTCGCGGCGCATCGCCCGAGCCTCGTCCTGCACGCCGCGGCGCATAAGCACGTCCCAATGATGGAAGCCCAGCCGGGCGAGGCCTTGAAGAACAACGTCGAAGGCACCTGGGTCGTCGCCCATCTCGCCGCCGAATATGGTGCGGAGAAGTTCGTGCTCATCTCTTCCGATAAGGCGGTCAACCCCACCAACGTCATGGGTGCGACCAAGCGGCTCGCCGAGCTGATGCTGCGTTCGCTCCAGGCCCGGACCGGCGGCCGCACGAGTTTCATGGCCGTGCGCTTCGGCAACGTCCTTGGCTCGTCGGGTTCGGTGATTCCCATTTTCCGCCGGCAGATCGCCGCGGGCGGCCCGGTCACGGTCACGCACCCGGACGTGAAGCGCTATTTCATGACGATTCCCGAGGCGGTCGGGCTCGTCCTCCAGAGCGCGACGCTCGGCCAGGGCGGCGATATCCTCGTCCTCGAGATGGGCGAGCCGCTCAAGATCATCGACGTCGCCCGTCAGCTCATCGAACTCAGCGGCCTGCGTCCGGACGTCGACATCGAGATCCGGATCATCGGGCTGCGCCCCGGCGAGAAGCTCGTCGAGGAGCTGCAGTGCGAAGGCGAGCAGTTCCGGTCGACGACCCACCCGCGGGTCTTCCGTTTCGTGGCCGCCGGCGAGACCTCCCTCCCGCCCGAGGCCTTACGTGCGCAGGTGACCGACCTCCTTCGCCTGGAACCGGCCGACTGCAAGCAGGGCATCCGCCGGCTCGTCCCCGAATACGTCCCGTTCGCGGAGTAGTTTTTTCGCTTCGGGCTTCACAGGCGGGGGAGCCTCCGACACGCTTCGGTCATGGCTCGCGCGCTTTCCTCCGCACCTCAGGTCGGCATCATCATGGGTTCCCAGTCCGACTGGGAGACGATGGTCAACGCCGCCGACACGCTCAAGAAACTCGGCGTCGCCTTCGAAGCCGAAGTCGTCAGCGCCCACCGCACGCCGCTGAAGCTCAAGGATTACGCCCTGGCGGCCCGCCGCCGCGGCCTGAAGGTCATCATCGCCGGCGCCGGCGGTGCGGCCCACCTGCCTGGGATGGTCGCCGCGATGACCTCGCTCCCCGTCATGGGTGTCCCCGTGCAGTCCAAGTCTCTCGACGGCATCGACTCGCTTCTCTCCATCGTCCAGATGCCCGCCGGTATCCCGGTGCACACGTTCGCGATCGGCCGGGCTGGCGCGATCAACGCCGCCCTCGGCGCCGCCGCGATCCTCGCCCTTTCTGACGCTAAGCTCGCCAAGAAGCTGGATGGCTACCGTGCCGCGCAGACCAAGGCCGTGCTCGATAACCCGATCCCCGGCCGTAAGGGCAAGAAGCGCTAAGTCATGGAGCGCCCCCTGCAGCCCGGCGGAACGATCGGTATCCTCGGCGGCGGCCAGCTTGGCCGCATGTCGGCCATCGCCGCCCGCCGCCTCGGTTACAAGGTGCGCACGTTCGATCCGTCCGCTGGCGCCTGCGCCGCGGCGATCGCCGATGAGCATGTCACCGCCGACTGGAGCGACACCGCCGCGTTGACGCGTTTCTCCCAAGGCTGCGGCCGCGTCACGCTCGAGTTCGAGAACATCCCGCCCGCGACGGTCGAGTTCGTCGCGAAGTCCGTGCCGTGCCACCCGTCCGCCGCCGTCCTGGCGACCTGCCAGAACCGCCGGCGCGAGAAGGAGTTCCTCCGCGCCTCCGGTATCCCTTGCGCCAACTTCGCCGTCGTCTCCTCGCTCGCCGAATTGCAGGCCGCGGTGAAGACCATCGGCTTCCCCTGCGTGCTCAAGACCGCTGACTTCGGTTACGACGGCAAGGGCCAGGTCAAGCTGCCGACCGCCGAAGCCGACCTCGCCGCCGCGTGGGCGAAGATCGGTGGCGCCGTGGGCGTCCTCGAAGCGTGGGTGCCGTTCCTCCGTGCTCGTCGCGCGCACCGTCGATGGTCGCACTGCCGTCTACGATCCCGCCGAGAACATCCACCGTAACCATATCTTGCACCTCTCGCTTTCGCCGGCCCGCATCTCCGCGGCCACCGCCGCCGAAGCCCGCGCTCTCGCCCTGAGTATCGCCGAGAAGATCCAGCTCGTCGGTCTCCTCGCCGTCGAGATGTTCGTCCAGGACGGCCGCATCGTCGTCAACGAGCTCGCCCCGCGTCCGCACAACAGCGGCCACCAGACTTTCGACGCCAACGAGACCAGCCAGTTCGAACAGCACGTTCGCGCCGTGTGCGGCCTGCCGCTCGGCGGCACCAAGCCCCTCGCGCCTTCCGCGATGGTGAACCTCCTCGGCGATGTCTGGCGTAATGGCCAGGAGCCCGACTGGACCAAGGTCCTCGCCGATCCCTCCGCGAAGTTGCACCTTTACGACAAGGGCCAGGCTGCACCGGGCCGGAAGATGGGCCACATCACCGTCACCGCGCCGACCCTCGAAGAAGCGATGCGTCGCGCCGAGGCGCTGCACGCCGCGCTCTGATCAGTCGAGCAGCTCCGGCTTACGGCTGAAGAGCTCGAGCGGAATCTGGCCGAGGCACAGGAACAGCAGCACCGCCTGGAAGACCGGGATGCGCGCCTTCATGCCCGCGGCCTGGGCGACGTAGTTCTTGGCCATGACTTCGGAGATCATCGCGAAGGCGAAGATGAGCGAGGCGACGCAGAGCACGACGAAGAGCCGGTTCCAGACCTTCGGCGACGTGATGCGGCGCCAAGGCAGGAAGAGCAGGCCGGCGTAGGCGATGAGGAACCAGCATTCGGCGCGCAGGGCTCGGGGGAAGGTCACGATCGCGGGATCCCAGCGCGGCGGGATCCGGGCGAAGCCGAGGTTCAGGCCGCCGAGCAGTTCGTTCAGGGCCATCAGCAGGCAGAAGACGCCGAAGCCGAGGGCGATGAAGCGTCCGTAGCGGATGCGTTGGGCGGTGTTCTCGTGCATGCGGGAAAGGTTGGGCGCGGCGGCGGCGGACGCAAATCCTCAGAGCGGACGGAACAGCGCGACGTCGCTCCACTCGCCCATGATGCGGCCATCCGCGCGGGTGCCGGCGCCCCAGGCAGCCTGGCACTTCGCTTCGAAATGGGCGCGGACGGCGTCCTGCTCCTTCGCGAGGATGCCGCTGAGGGCGAGCACGCCGCCGGGGCTGACGGAATCGACGAGGTTGTCGGCGTAGATGCAGAGGACGTCGCTGATGATGTTCGCCAGCACGACGTCGGCTCGGCCGGTCAGGCGGAAGCCCTCTTCCAGGCCGGCGTGATGGAAGGCGACCGCTTCGTCGGCGATGCCGTTCTCCTCACGGTTGGCGATGCTGACGCGGACGGATTCCGGGTCGCGGTCGAAGCCGGCGATGCGACCGCAGCCGAGCTTGGCGGCGGAGAGGGCGAGGATGCCGGAGCCGCAACCGGCGTCGGTGACGGAGACCTGCGCGGCCGGATGCGTCTCAAGGAAGTCCAGCATGCGGATCGCGCAGAGGCGGGTCGTCGGGTGGTCGCCGGTGCCGAAGGCCAGGCCGGCGTCGAACCAGATCACCGCGGCGTCGGCCGGGACGGCGTGCTTGCCGCGCATCCAGGCCGGCACCCAGTGGAGACGTCCATGGTCCCACGGCTTGAGGTGTTCCTTGTACGCTTCCTTCCAGTCCTTGTCGGCCATGACGGTCTCTTCGTAGGCCTCGGGCAGTTTCTTGAAGGCCTTGCGCAGTCCGGCCCAAGCCTCGTCGGCTTCGGCCTTCGTGTCGAAGTAGCCCATCACGAAGTGCGGCTTCCCGGGGCCTTCATGGAAGAGCATCCAGGAGGAACGGGTGAGTTCGCAGAAATGGTCCTCCAACGGCTGGACCATGTCTTCGTGGATGGGGCACTTCAGTTCGATCATCAGGAAAGCGTCTCGCTCAGGCGGGCGATCACCGCGGGGAGCAAGGCGTGCTCGGCGGCGTGGATCTTCTGCGCGAAGGTCTCGAGGGTGTCGGCCGGTTCGCGGGCGACGCGGCTCTGGCCGAGGTGGGCGCCGCCGTCGATCTCGGCGTTGACCCAGTGGACGGTGCAACCGGCTTCAGGTACGCCGGCGTTCCAGGCCTGGCCGATACCGTCGAGGCCGGGGAAGGCGGGCAGCAGGCTCGGGTGGAGGTTGATGATGCGGCTGGCGAAGGCGTCGAGCAGGGGGGCCTTGATCACGCGCATGAAGCCAGCGAGCACCACCAAGTCGACCTGCGCGGCCTTGAGGGCGTCAGCCCAGGCCTGCTCGCGTTCGGGCGAGAACTTCGTCTTGAAGGGGCCGGTGTCGAGGAAGCGGGCGGGCACGCCATACTTCGGGCCGAGCTCCAGCATCTTGCAGGTCGGGACGTCGCACCAGATCCCGACCACCATGGCCTTGCCTAGCCCGCCTTCGGCCTGGGCGCGGAGGACCGCGTCGGCGTTGGAGCCGCGACCGGAACCGAGGAGGGCGACGCGCATGAAGAGGAAGGTGTCGGCGGGGACCGTCGCCTGCAAACGGATTTTCGATTTCGGACTTTGAACCGCTCGGCGAAAAGCCGAAGATGCGGTCACTGCTTCCCCATGGACCGCCGCGACTTCCTTCACCTCACCGCCTTGGGTTCGCTGGGCGCTTACGCTCTGTCCGGTTGCGCCGGCGGCGGTGGCGGCGGTTCGGTCAGCGTGCCCTCCGTGCGTCCTGCTTCCTCGGGTGGCGCGCCGACCGGCCGGGTGATGCTCGGCATCGACGTGCTCGCGGCTGAAGGTTTCGCCCGCCTGCAGGGTCTCCGCTGCGGACTCGTCACGCATCGTGCCGGCGTCAACGGCGCCGGTCAGCGCACCGCGGACGTGCTCGCTCGCGCGCCGGGCGTGAAGCTCGTGAAGCTCTTCGGGCCGGAACACGGCATCGACGGCGTGGCCAAGGCCGACGTCAAGGTGGGCCATGCGAAGGACACACGCACCGGCCTCCCGGTCTACTCTCTTTACGGCGCGACGCGTAAGCCGACCCCGGAGATGCTGTCGGGCCTCGATGCGATCGTCATCGACTTCCAGGACATCGGCGCGCGTTCGTATACCTACGTCAGCTGCATGCGCCTCGTGATCGAGGCCTGTTTCTCCCTGCCCCGCCCGGTGCGCGTCATCGTGCTCGACCGGCCTAACCCGCTCGGCGGCGAGAAGGTCGATGGACCGTTCCTCGACCGTAAGTGGCGTAGCTACGTGGGCTCGTACGAGACCCCTTACGTCCACGGCCTCACCATCGGTGAGCTTGCTCGCTGGGCGGTCGCCACACCAGGCGTCCTCGAGATCGACGAAGCCACCCGTCGTCGCGGCCAGCTCGAAGTCGTGACCATGCGCGGCTGGCGCCGGTCCATGACGTGGAACCTCACCGGCCTTAACTGGACGGCGACCTCGCCGATGATCGATAGCCCGCAGGCCGCGCTCGGCTATGCCATGACCGGCCTCGGTTGCATGGATTCCGGCTTCAGCCACAGCGCCGGCACCGGACGTAACTTCCGCTTCCTTACCTATCCGCGACGCAAGGCCGCCGAGCTCACCGCCGCGTTGGGTGCGTCCGTTCCCGGTCTCACGCTCCAGCCGCAGCAGCTCGCGGACGGCACGCAGGGCGCCTACCTCGCCATCTCGGATTACGCCGTGTTCCGCCCTACGGCGATCTCGCTGCATCTCTTCCGTCAGGCCTGCGTCTGGGCGCCGAACCCGTTCGCCGGGCTCACCGGCGGCAAGCGCGAGCTCTTCATCAAGCACCTCGGCAGCGAGGCGTTCTTCGAAGAACTACGCACGCAGGGCGCGCGGATCGACCTCGCCCGCTGGATGCGTCGCTGGGACGGCGACGCGGCGGCCTTCCGCGCGCGCACCGCTCCGTTCCGGCTCTACGCCTGATCAGTAGGAGCGGCCTTCGCGCTTCTCCCAGTAATTGATGTAGGCCTGATTGAGCACGCCGAGACCGCCCGGCGTCGGGTAGTCGCCGGTGAAATACCAGTCGCCGCGGCTCGAAGGGCAGGCCTTGTGCAGCGACGCGATCTTCTGGAAGACCAGGACGAGCTCGCCCTTCCAGCCGCTCTTCGCGGGGTAGACGAGTTCGGCCGCCTTGGCGGCGATCTCTTCTTCGGTGAAGGCATCGTAGATGCGCTTCACGTGGTTGCGCATCTCCTTGGTCGGCTTCTTCGCCTGCGCGACGCAGTCTTCGTAGACTTCGCGGAGGAGGTCGGCCATGCCGCGTTCCTTGCAGAGCGCGACGGCGGCCTGGAAGGCGAGGAACTTGCCCATCTCGGACATATCGATGCCGTAGCAGTCCGGGTAGCGGATCTGCGGGGCGGTCGAGGCGATGACGATGCGCTTCGGGTTCGGGCGGGCGAGGATGCGGAGAATCGACTGGCGCAGGGTGGTGCCACGGACGATCGAGTCGTCGACGCAGACGAGCGTGTCGCCTTCGCGCACGGTGCCGTAGGAAATGTCGTAGACGTGCGAGGCCATCTGCATGCGGTTCTTCTCCTGGGAGATGAACGTGCGCAGCTTGACGTCCTTATGGGCGACCTTCTCGCCGCGCGGCCAGCCGCCGAGCACGAGCTTCTCGATCATGGCCTCGTCGAGTTTACCGGCGCGCTGCGCGGCGATCAGCTTCTCGCTGACCTGCGCACGGCGGCGTTTGCGGAGTTCTTCCATCAGGCCGTACCAGGCGATCTCGGCCGTGTTGGGGATGTAGGAGAAGACCGCGTTGTCGTGGTCGTCGCGGATCTGGGCCAGGACGTCGTCGGCGAGGGCGGCGCCCAAGGCCTTGCGTTCGGCGTAGATCTCGGGGTCGTTGCCGCGGGAGAAATAGATGCGCTCGAAGGAGCAGTGACGGATCTCGCCCGGAGCGTGGAAGGACTCGATCGAGTGGCGACCGTCCGCCTTCATGATCAGCGCGTGGCCGGCCGGGAGCTCGTGCACGTCTTCCTGGCTCACGCCGACGATGGTCATCAGGGCGACGCGCTCGGAGGCGACGGCGATGAGGTCCTCGGTGCGGGCGTACCAGCAGGGGCGGATGCCGTTCGGGTCGCGGATCACGAAGCTATCGCCGTTACCGACGAGGCCGGCGATGGCGTAGCCGCCGTCCCAGTTCTTGGCGGCGCGACGCAGGACGTTGCCGATGTCCATGTGTTTGGAGATCTCCGCCTGCACGGCGGCTCCTTCCAGGCCCTGGTCCTTGAACGCCTTGAAGAGGCGGTCGTGTTCTTCGTCGAGCCAGAAGCCGATCTCCTCGAGGATGGACTGCGTGTCGGTCGAGTAGATGACGTGCGCGCCGCGCTGCGTGAGCGAGGCGTTGAGCTCGGCGGTGTTGGTGAGGTTGAAGTTGCCGGCGACGAGCAGGTTGCGGGTCGGCCAGATGGACTTACGCGCGTAGGGGTGGCAGGAGACCGAGTCGAAGTTGCCGGAGGTGCCGTAGCGCAGGTGGCCGAGCAGGAGCTCGCCGCCGAAGTCGAAGTGACGCTTCACCGTCTCGGGGAACTCCGGGACGATGACCGCCTCGCGCATCTTGTCGGAGTACGCCTTGATCTGGCGGGTGAAGATCTGGGTCAGGCCCTGGGCGCCGATCTCGCGGTCGCGGAAGAGGAAGGCCTCGCCGTTCTCGGAGCCGATCTTGACGCAGCCGATCCCGGCGCCGTCCTGGCCGCGATTGTGCTGCTTCTCCATCAGGAGGAAGAGCTGGTTGAAGCCGTGCAGCGGCGTGCCGTATTTCTCCTGATACCACTTCAGGTCCTTGGTCAGCCGGACAAGGGCAATGCCGCATTCGTGCCTTAAAGAGTCGCTCATCGCAGGCCTCGGAGTTTGCCCGCCCGGCGCGCGTCCTGTCCAGCGCTTACTATTAAGAGCGCAACAACCGGTCGAGCCGGGCGAGGCTTTCGCCGATCAGGCCGGCCATGTCGGTGTGCTGCCGGAAGGCCGGGTCCCGGTGGTATTCGGCCAGGCCGTCGGCGAGTTCCTTGGCTTTTTCGGGCGAGGTCAGGGGATTGGACCGCATGGCGGCCAGCAGGTCCTTGACCCGGTCGGGCGCGGCGAGGTGGCGGCGGTGGATCAGCGACTGCTCCTCGCGGCGGTACTGGGCGGCGGAAGCGGCGTTGATGTGCTTGGCGCAGAGCTGGGCGAACGGCCGGTTCTCCTTGAACGAGCCGGGGAGGTAGAACCGGAGGCGGCCGTCGTAGCTCTGCTGGTCGAAGTCCATGGCGCGCACGCGGATAGCGGTCGCGTCGAAGTCCGGGGTGACGGCGATCACGAAGTTATAGGCGCGCATGTCGCCGAGCAGGCGCACGAGGCAGCGTTCCTCAAACTTGATCAGCTCCTTGGCGAGGCGCACCGGGTGGTGGCCGTCGGCAGCCAGCCATTTTTCGGCGAAGATGTCGCCCGGGATGCCGGTGACATGCTCCTCGACCAGCGTCTCGCCCCAGGTGAGGTAGAGCATGCGGTTCGGCGAGAGCAGGTGCTCAAGCTCGAGCCCGCAGACGCGCGAGGCGTCGCCGACCTTCACATAGAAGTAGTCGTGGTTCTCGTTATACGCGTTGACGATGCGGACGCGGAAGGGCTGCGAATTACCGAAGGAGCAGAAATCCACGCGGTCGACGTAGACGTGGCTGAAGACCTTCATGCCGCCTTCGCCGCGCAGGAGCGCGTAGGTCTCGAGCAGGCCCTGTGAAAGCCGGCCCATCTCTTCCGGCGGATAGGCGACGGTCTCCCAGAGGGTGTCCTTGCCGCGTTCGAGCAGGGGCATCGCCGCGGTGAACTCGCGCAGCTGGGCGTAGGAGACGGGCAGGGGGACTTCGCGACCTTCGCGTGACAGATACGCGCGGAGCTCTTCGCCGATCGGATACGCCGGCTTGCGGTTGGTCCGCTTGAACTCGGCTTCGCTTCCGGCGGCGTCCATCGTCAGTCGAGGTTCGGCTTGGTGCTGGTCTCTTCGACCACGACCCGCAGCGGCGCGCCGGGATGGCATTCGGCGCGGTAGGCGATGAAGCCGCGGCGGTGTTCGTCGTAGACCGGCCAGAGCAACGTGCGGTCGGTCTCCGGCACGGCGACATTGCCGAGTTCTTCGCGCGCGAAGAAAGCGAAGCGGCCTTCGTCGATGGTCGCGGGCAGGGTCGTCAGCGGCTTGCGGCAATCGAAGAGGAACATGAGCCAGTGCGACTGGCCTTCGTAGCCTTTCTCGGAGATCATGCCGAAGAGATGGAGGTCTTCTGTCGCGACGTTCACGCCGGTCTCCTCGAAGGTCTCGCGTACGGCGCATTCGAACGGCGACTCGCCGAGGCCCATCTCGAGCTTGCCGCCGATCGGGCTCCAGCAGCCGAGGTTCGGGGCCTTGGTGCGTTGGATGAGCAGGAGGCGGCCCGCCTCGTCGCGCAGGAAGACGAGGACGCTGATCTTGAAGGGCAGGGCGGCGCCGGCGGTCATGGCCTCACCCTTGCGGGAGGAGTCCGGCGGCACAACCCCGGAGTGCGTTCAGGCGGCGAGGATGGCGTCGATCTGCTTGAGTTCCGCCGAGGCGAACGGCGCCGACGAAGCCGCGGCCACGCATTGCTCGAGCTGGGCGACCTTGCTGGCCCCGATGATGGCGGACGACACGCGGCGGTCCCGCAGGACCCAGGCGATCGCCATCGACGCGAGCGGCTGGCCGCGTTCGGCGGCGACTTCCGCGAGCCGGCGGACTTTCTCCATGCGCGCGGCGTCGAGCTGCTCGGGACGCAGGTAGCCGTGCGCCTTGCCGGCGCGCGCGTCGGCGGGGATGCCTTGCAGATAGCGGTCGGTGAGCATGCCTTGCGCGAGCGGCGAGAAGACCGCGCAGCCGAGGCCTTCCTTCTCCACGACGTCGAGCAAGCCTGCCTCGGGCGTGCGTTCGAAGAGGCTGTACTTGGGCTGATGCATGACGCACGGCGTGCCGAGCTCGCGCAGGAGAGCGCAGGCCCGCGCGGTGTCCTCCGGATTATAGTTGGAGATCGCGGCGTACAACGCCTTGCCCGAGCGGACCGCCTGGGCGAGCGCGCCCATGGTCTCCTCGAGCGGCGTGTGCGGGTCGCGCCGGTGGCTGTAGAACACGTCCACGTAAGGCAGGCCCATCCGCTTCAGCGACTGGTCGAGCGATGCGAGGAGGTACTTACGGGAGCCGAAATCGCCGTGCGGCCCGGGCCACATGGTGTAGCCGGCCTTGGTCGAGATGATGAGCTCGTCACGGTAGGCGCCGAGGTCTTCGCGCAGGATGCGTCCGAAGGTCTCTTCGGCGCTGCCGGGCACGGGGCCGTAGTTGTTCGCGAGGTCGAAGTGCGTGACGCCGAGGTCGAAGGCGCGCAGGGCGATCGCGCGCGCGTTGGCGTAATCGTCGACGCTCCCGAAGTTGTGCCACAGGCCGAGCGAGATCTTGGGCAGGTGCAGCCCGGATTTCCCGCAGCGGACTTGGAAAGACGGATGGGCGTAGCGCGCGGGGTCGGCCGGATGCATACGGGACACTCAATCGCGGCGGACCGCCGAGACCAGCGGAAAACCACGCGCGGCTTGCGCGGCGAGCGGTCCTCCGCACGGTGTCCGTCGATGCCCGAGCTCGCCGAAGTCGAATATTTCCGCCGCCGCTGGGACCTCGGCCTGGGGCGCAAGGTCACCGCCGTCCGTCTCAATCCCAAGGCGCGGATCGGTCGGGGGGTCGCTCCGGCGGCGCTGACCAAGGCCTTGGCCGGGGCGAAACTCGTCGAGTCCTTCGCCGCGGCGAAGCAGATGGCCTTCCGCTTCTCCGGGGGCGCCTGGCTCGGCGTCCATCTCGGG
>Ga0255071_1000271_pt1 | contig 10322 bp, 9 predicted proteins | sample Colum_Miss_RepC__FD_188443 | JGI IMG/M metagenome (GOLD analysis project Ga0255071, IMG submission 188443) | Freshwater microbial communities from Columbia River, Oregon, United States - Colum_Miss_RepC_8h | ecosystem: Environmental > Aquatic > Freshwater > River | place: USA: Oregon | collected...
GTGCGGATTATCGGGGCTTCCGCAATCCCCGCTCCGCCGCGCCCCCGGCCGGCCGTGAGCAAGACCAACAACTGACGTTTGCGCCTCGGGAAACCCTCGGATTTTGTGCCCATCCGCTTTCTAGGGTGTTTTCTCATCAAAAAACCGTCAAAAACCACCCCTGTGAATAAAGTTACTTACCCAAGTCCCCTTAGGACAAAGGTTTGCACATAAACACTAGATGTAGCGGAGATTTTCATTTGCAGCCCCTACATCTAGTATTATCACCCAGCCATACCACTTGAACGGCTGCCGCCCCCGGCGCCACTTCCACCCTTTTCCCCCTACTCTCCCGCCCATGGAAACCATCACCATCAAAGTCGGTCCGAAGACCTTCAACCTCGACAAGACGAAGGCCGAGGAGGCCTTCGCCAACAAGCGCGTCATCAACGGTCGCGAGACGATGTTCTTCAACATCCTGCCGCTGAAGTACCAGTGGGCCTACGACCTCTACAAGACGATGAAGAACAACCATTGGGAGCCCGAGGACATCCCGATGCAGAAGGACTGCGAACAGTGGCGCGACCAGACCGGCCAGATCAGCGAGATCGACCGCTGGATCGTCAAGATGGCCATCGGTTACTTCTCCGCCGCCGAAGGCATCGTCGGCGACAACATCATCCACGTCGTCCGCGAGGTCGTCACCGCGCCGGAGCTCAAGCTCGTGCTCGGCCGCCACGCCCATGAGGAGAACATCCACGCCGACTCCCTGGTCTACATGATCTCCTCCCTCGGCATCAACCCGCACGAGTGCGAGGCGATGTTCGAGGATATCCCGACGATCGCCAAGAAGGCCGCCTTCGTCGTCAACAACTCCCGCGCGCTGCGCCGCAAGCTCGACCTCACCAAGCTCGAGGACAAGCAGGCGCTCGCCCACAACATCTTCCTCTTCGGCCAGTGCATGGAGGGCACCCAGTTCTACGGCCTCTTCGGCATGGTCCTCTCGCTCGCCCGCCAGAACAAGTTCCCCGGCATCGGCCAGATGTTCCGCTACACGCTCCGCGACGAGTCCAACCACATCGACCTCTTCCGCAACCTGCTCGCCGAGCTCGTGAAGGAGAATCCCGACGTGTGGACGCCCGCCTTCAAGGAGGAGCTCCGCCAGCTCATGGCCAGCGCCGTGGCCCTCGAGAAGGACTTCATCCGCGATTGCCTGCCGCTCAACGGCCTCGGCCTCTCCTCCAAGGAGTTCGAGCTGTACATCGACTTCATCGCCGACCGCCGCCTCCGCAACTGCGGCCTCGAGCCGCTCGTCGCCGAGACCGTCAACCCCTTCCCCTGGCTGTCCGAGATGATGGACCTCAAGAAGGAGCAGAACTTCTTCGAAGGCCGCGTGACCGAATACCAGAAGCAAGGCGCCCTCGGCACCGTCAACGACGACGAACTTTGATCCCCGCCGGTCGGATCCGGGCGTCACCCCCTCCGCGCCCGGGTCTGGCACGTTTCCTGTTTACACTTACTCCCAGCACCCTCCCAACCACCACCCAGCGCCGGCCTCCGCCGGCGCGACTCCCTCCTTCTTTCCCGCTCCCCACCTTTTCACCCGCATGAAACCCGAACTCCCTTTCTTCCGCGAAGACATCGCCCTCAAGAACGCCGTCCGCGCCCCCGCCGCCGCCAAGCCGCGCTTCAACTGGCGTGAGTCCCTGCCCGCGGTGACCGCCGGCGGCGCGACCCCCGCCGGCCTCGACCCCGCCCAGGTCGCCGACATCGTCGGCGCCGCCCTCACCGACCTCCTCGTCGCCCGCCAGGAGCAGGAGATCTTCACCGAGTCCAACCGCCAGTTCGTCGCCGCCGTCGCCAGCGACGTCGTGCACCGCCTCTCCGGCGTCCAGGTCGCCGACGGCGTGATGCTCCAGGCCATCGAGGACGCCCTCGTGCGCTACAACCGCCACGACGTGGCCAAGAGCCTGCTCTTCTCCCGCGGTCCCGCCAGCCCGGCCGCCGGCGAGACCCCGACCGTCACCACCCGCCTCATGCGCCGCAACGGCCATGTCGTCCCGTGGATCCCCGAGAAGATCGCCGTCGCCGTGCGCATGGCCTTCCTCTCCCTCGACCTCGACGCTGCGCCCGCCGAGCGCGTCGCCGCCGGCGTCACCCGCCGCGTGGCCGACCTCGGCCAGGCCATCATCGGCATCGAGGAGGTCCAGGACCTCGTCCAGGAGGAGCTGATGCGCCAAGGCCACTTCAAGGTGGCCCAGAACTACATCCTCTACCGCGCCTACCGCGCCCGCGTCCGCGAGGAGCAGGCCGCCCAGCCGCCCGTGGTCGACGACCGCCAGGAGTCGATGATCCTCGTCAAGGCCGGCGACGGTTCCACCTACCTCTGGAACGGCGAGGAACTGCGCAAGCGCATCGCCTTCGCCGCCGCCGGGCTCGAGCTCGTCCGCACGCCCGACGAGATCGAGGCCGAGCTGCGCCGCGGCCTCTTCAACGAGATCAGCGAGGCCGACCTCCGCAAGACCATCGAGCTGAACGCCAAGAGCCTCGTCGAGGTCGACGCCGACTTCGCCAAGTTCGCCGCCCGCATCTGCCTGTCCTACATCTACGAGGAGGTCCTCGGCTGGAGCATCGTCCGCGACGGCGTCGCCCAGCTCAAGGAGTTCCACCGCGCGAAGTTCGCCGCCTACGTCGAGCGCGGCATCGCCATCGGCCGCCTCTCGCCCGACCTGCGCAAGTACGACCTCGCCAAGCTCGCCGCCGCCCTCGATCCGATGGCCGACCTCGACTTCGAGCTGCTCGGCGTGCAGACGATGTACGACCGCTACCTGATCATCGACAAGACGGTCAAGCCGGCCCGCCGCCTCGAGACGCCCCAGTTCTTCTGGATGCGCGTCGCGATGGGCCTCTTCCTCCGCGAGGAGAAGAACCGCGAGGACTGGGTCATCCGCCTGCACGCGCTCTACAAGTCCCGCCGCTTCTGCAGCTCGACCCCGACGCTCTTCAACGCCGGCACGCTCCACAGCCAGCTCTCGTCCTGCTACCTCTACCAGGTCAACGACACCATCGAGTCGATCATGATCCGCGGCATCGCGGAGAACGCCTTCCTCTCCAAGTGGGCCGGCGGCCTCGGCGGCTCCTGGACCTCCGTCCGCGGCACGGGCTCCTACATCAAGGGCACCAACGGCGAGTCCCAGGGCATCATCCCCTTCCTCAAGCTCCACAACGACCAGCTCGTCGCCGTCAACCAGGGCGGCAAGCGCCGCGGCTCCGGCTGCGCCTACCTCGAGACCTGGCACAACGACATCGAGGACTTCCTCGAGCTGCGCAAGAACACGGGCGACGACCGCCGCCGCACGCACGACATGAACACGGCGAACTGGATCCCCGACCTGTTCATGAAGCGCCTCAAGAACCGCCAGCCCTGGACGCTCTTCCTCTCCAACGAGGTCCCCGACCTGCACGAGACCTTCGGCGCCGACTTCGAGCAGCGCTACGTGGCCTACGAGGCCCTCGCCAAGCAGGGCAAGATCTTCGGCAAGGAGATGCCGGCGATCGAGCTCTGGAAGAAGATGCTCGGCATGATCTTCGAGACCGGCCACCCCTGGATCACCTTCAAGGATCCCTGCAACGTGCGCTCCCCGCAGGACCACGTGGGCGTCATCCACTCCTCCAACCTCTGCACCGAGATCACGCTCAACACGAGCGCCGAGGAGACCGCCGTCTGCAACCTGGGCTCCGTCGTCCTCGACTCCCACCTCAAGGCCGACGGCAGCATCGACCACGCGCTCCTGCGCGAGACCGTCACGGTCGCCGTCCGCGCCCTCGACAACGTCATCGACATCAACTTCTACCCGACCAAGGCCGCCGAGGTCTCCAACCTCCGCCACCGCCCGGTCGGCATGGGCGTGATGGGCCTGCAGGACTGCCTCTACCGCCGCGACATCTCCTTCGCCAGCGAGGCCGCCGTCGAGTTCAACGACGAGATCATGGAGGCCGTGGCCTACTACGCCTACGACACCTCCGCCGACCTCGCCGCCGAACGCGGCACCTACAGCTCGTACAAGGGCTCCAAGTGGGACCGCGGCCTCCTGCCGCAGGACACCATCGACCTGCTCGAGCGCGAGCGCGGCGAGCCCATCGAGGTCAAGCGCGGCGGCCGTATGGACTGGGCCCCGGTGCGCGCCAAGATCGCCCAGCAGGGCATGCGCAACTCCAACGTCCTCGCGATCGCCCCGACCGCCACGATCTCCAACATCGTCGGCAGCTCGCCCTGCATCGAGCCGACCTACAAGAACCTCTTCGTGAAGAGCAACCTCTCCGGCGAGTTCACCGAGCTCAACGGCTACCTGGTGCGCGACCTCAAGAAGCTGGGCCTCTGGAACCAGGACATGATGCAGCAGATCAAGTACTTCGACGGCGAGCTCAAGGACATCCCCGAGATCCCGCAGGCCATCAAGGACAAGTACCTCACGGCCTTCACCATCGAGAACAAGTGGCTCATCGACGCCGCCGCCCGCCGCCAGAAGTGGATCGACCAGGCGCAGTCGCTGAACCTCTTCCTGCCGACCCCGGACCTGAAGATGCTCTCGCACATGTACCAGTACGCCTGGCGCACCGGCCTCAAGACGACCTACTACCTCCGCACCCTCGGCGCCTCCAACATCGAGAAGGCCACGGTGGAGAAGGCCCCGAAGGCCGCGAAGAAGGAATACACCGCCGAGGAGAAGAACGCCTGCTCGATCGAGGCGATGCGCAACGGCGGCACCTGCGAGGCCTGCCAGTAAGCCCGACCCGCGGGCCGGTCCGACGAGGGCGTCCGCCAGGACGCCCTTCTTGTTGGGGGCGCCGCCCGCCCGCTTGTCCGCTTGTCCTCGTGTCCTCCGGCCCTCTATCCTCGCCCCCATGGCCCGCATCATTCCCACGCTCGCCGGCGACGTCCACGTCCTGCCCCGGGACGCCGCCTTCGCCGAACTCGCCCGCCGCCTCAACGCGCAGGTGGCCGCCCGCCCCGTAGCGGTGGGCCTCAGCGGCGGTTCGACCCCCAAGGCCTTCTACGCCTGGGCCCGCGCGCAGTCCGCGCTCTCCTTCGAGACCCTGGTCCGCACCGATTGGCATGTGAGCGACGAGCGCTGCGTGCCGCTCTGGTCCGACGACTCCAACTTCGGCCACGCGGCCCGCGGCCTGCTTGACCCGCTCGGGGTCCCGGCCCTCCGCCGCCATCCTTGGCCGATCGAGTTCACCCCCGCGGTCGCCGCCGAGGCCTACGACGACGCCTGGACGCGCCGCTCGCCCCGCCGCGCCTTCGACCTCTGCGTCCTGGGCCTGGGCGACGATAGCCACATCGCCTCGCTCTGGCCCGGCTGCCCGCTCATCGGCGCCCCGGGTCTTCCGCGCTTCGCGGCCACCGAATGGCCGGGCCGCGGCTGGCGTCTCACGATCACCGAGGCCGGGCTCGCCCAGTGCGGCGCCATCGTGGTCCTGGTCAACGGCAAGTCCAAGGCGGCGGCGCTGCGGGCCGTCTGCGAGGGCGATTTCGCCCCGGCCACTCACCCCGGTCAGGTCCTGCGCGCCTGGTCGGTCAAGGTGACCTGGCTGGCGGACGAGGAAGCGGCCGCGCTGCTCTGAACGCCTTCCTGGGCTTGCGGACTTCCGGCGTTCCCACAGGCTCCGGTCCGTGCAAACCTTGATCGAAGGCGCGGGCATCTTCCTCTGGCCGCTGGGCTTCTGCTCCTTGGCGGCCCTCTTCCTGCTCCTGGAGCGGGCTTGGGTGCTCCGCCCCGGCAGCGTCGTACCCGAGGCCCTGCTGACGGCGGTCCGCGCCGGCCGCGCGGCCAACCTCGACCCGGAGCTCGCCATCACGCCCGCGGGCCGGCTGGTCCGCCGCTGGGTGGAGGGCGCCGCCGGCGAAGCCCTGAAGGCCCACGCCCGCGCCGAGATCGTCCGCCTCCAGCGCGGCCTGCATTGGCTCGACAGCATCGTCGCCGCCGCGCCCTTGCTCGGCCTGCTCGGCACCGTCGCCGGCTTGGCCACGCTTTTCCCGGCCCAAGGCCTGCCCGACTCCGCCACGCTCACCCGCGGCGTCGGCCTCGCGCTCAGCACGACCATGATCGGCCTCTGCATCGCGATCCCGGCCCTCGTCGGCGCCAACTGGCTCGCGCGCCGCCTCGAGGTGATCAGCTCCCGCCTCGACGTCCTGGTCGAGACGCTCGAGGGTTCCGCGCGATGAGCCTCGTCGTCGCCCGGCGCCGGCGCGCCGACATCAACGTGGTCCCGCTGATCGACGTGATGGTGGTCCTGGTCTTCTTCCTCCTGCTGGCGGGGCGGTTCGACCAGACGCATTCCCTGTCGATCGTGCCGCCGTCCACCACGACGGGCGCCGCCCAGGCCGCCGTGCCGTCGCTCGTGCTTTCCGTCGACAAGGACGGCAAGCTGTTCCTCGAGGGCAAGGAGGTCGCCCGCGCCGCGCTCGAGCAGGCGCTCGCCGCCCAGGCGGCCAAGGCGCCCGCGAGCGAAGTCCTCATCGTCGCCGACGAGCGTTCGCTGACCGGCGCCTCCGTCGCCGCGCTCGACGCCGTCGCCAAGGCCGGCCTGCGGCCGCGCCTCCTGACCCGCCCCGCCCGCTGATTTCCCATGACCACCCGTCCCTCCGATTCGGTCCGCCTGCTCGAGGAGTTTTCCCAGGCCCACGGCACCTCCGGCCACGAGGACGCCGTCCGGGCGATCTTCCTCCGCGAGCTGCGCGGCCGACGTTTCACCGCCGACGGCCTCGGGGGCGTGCTGGCGGCGCCGGCGGCCGAGGTCGCCGGTCCGCGCGTCGTCCTCACCGCCCACATGGACGAGGTCGGCTTCCTGATCCATGACATCACCCCGGACGGTTTCCTCCGCCTCGTGCCGATCGGCGGCTGGCCCGACGGCGTGCTGGCGGCCCAGCGGCTGCGCGTCCTCGCCCGCGCCAACGGCCGCGAGTTCATCGGGATCGTCACGGCCTTGCCCCCGCACCAAGGCGGCGCCCAGGCGGCTTCGCCCGACAAGGTCTTCGTCGACCTCGGCGTCCGCTCGGCGCACGCCGTGCGCGCGCTCGGCCTGCGCGAGGGCGACCCGGTGGTCCCCGAGGCCCCGTTCATCCCCTTGGCGGAGCCGGGCCTCTATGCGGCCAAGGCCTTCGACAACCGCGCCGGCATGGCCGCGTTGACCTTGGCGATCCAGCGCCTCGACGCCCAGCCCCCGGCCTGCCAGGCCCTCGCCGTCGCCACCGTGCAGGAGGAGGTCGGTTGCCGCGGCGCCGTCGTCGCCGCGCGCCTCGCGCAGCCCGACGTCGTGATCGTCCTCGAAGGTCCGCCCGCCGACGACGTGCCGGGCGCCCCCGGCGGGACCCCGCAGGGCGCGCTGGGCGGCGGCGTGCAGGTCCGCGCGTACGACCCGACCGCGATCATGAACCCGCGTCTCGTCGACCTCGCCCTCGCGACCGCCGCCGAGGCGGGCATTCCCTGCCAGGTGGCGGTCCGCCGGACCGGCGGGACCGATGCGCGTTCCTTCCAGGCCCACGGCCTCGGGGTTCCGGTCATCGTCCTCGGCGTCCCCGCGCGCTACATCCACACGCACAACGCGGTGCTCGACCTCGCCGACCTCCACGCCTGCGTCGACCTCGCGGTCGCGCTCACGCGTAAGCTCGACGCCAAGACGGTCGCGGGCCTGACCCGCTACGTGTGAACGCGCCGGCCTGCCGGCTTCGGGTCAAGGTCGTCCCCGGCGCCGCGCGCACGGAGGTCGTCGGCCTGCTGGGCGCCGCGGTGAAGGTCCGGGTGGCCGCCCCGCCGGAAGGCGGCCAGGCCAACCGCGAGGTGTGCGCGCTGCTCGCGGACCGGCTCGGGCTGCCCTTGGCCCAAGTGACCGTCGTCTCGGGACCGGCTTCCCCCAACAAGGTCATCGGGCTCGTCGGAATCGCCGAAACCGAGGCCAAGGCCCGGCTTCTCGGCTGAGCCGGCACAATCCGCTTGAGGGGGGAAGGGGTCGGGGAGACAGTAAGCCCTCTCCCATGTGCGCGGACAAGAAACCCACCCCGGCCTCCGGCAAGGAATCCTTCGAGGCCGAACTCGCCCGGCTCGAGCAGCTCGTCGAGTCCCTCGAGTCCGGCACCGTCTCGCTCGATGAACTTGTCGCGAAATACGAGGAAGGCGTGCGTCTCCTAAAGTCCTGCCAGAAGAGCCTCGAGGCGGCCGAGCTGCGCATCGAGCAACTCGGCAAGCGCGCCGACGAAGGCCAGGGCTGATGGCGCTCCTCGCGAACATCCGCGGGCCGGAGGATGTCCGGGCCCTCCCCGGCGACCAGCTCCCCGCGCTCGCCGCCGAGATCCGCGAGCGGCTCATCGCCGTCACCGCCCGCAACGGCGGCCACATCGGCCCCAACCTCGGGGTGGTCGAGCTGACCCTCGCCCTGCACCGCGTCTTCCATACGCCCCGGGATAAGTTCGTCTTCGACGTGGCCCACCAGGGCTACGTGCACAAGCTGCTCACCGGCCGCAACGGGGCCGACTTCGACGGCATCCGCACGACCGGCGGCCTCAGTGGGTTCCTCAACCGCGAGGAGAGCCTGCACGACGTCTTCGGCGCGGGCCATGCGGGCACGGCCCTCTCCGCCGCCGTCGGCCTCGCCAACGCGCGCGACCGGCTCGGCGAGGACGCGCACGTGGTCGCCCTGATCGGGGACGCGGCCCTCACCTGCGGGGTCACGATGGAGGCCCTCAACAACGCGGCGAAGTCGACCAAGCGCCTGGTGATCGTGCTCAACGACAACGAGTGGTCGATCGACCGCAACGTCGGCGCGGTGGCCGACATCCTCAGCCGCCTGATCGTCACGCGCCCCTACAACCGCTCGCAGCAGGGGCTCAAGCGCCTGCTGGGCCGCACGCGCCTCGGCACCAAGGTCCTCGACTTCGGCCGCAGCTTCAAGCGCCACGTGAAGAACTGGTTCACCCACCAGTCCTCGTTGTTCGAGCAGTACGGCGTGCGCTACCTCGGGCCGATCGACGGCCACGACCTGCCGACGCTCGAGAAGTACCTCGCCTTCTGCCGCGACGCCACCGGCCCGGTGATCCTGCACGTGCGCACCGAGAAGGGCCGCGGCCTCGGCGCCGCCCTGCGCAATCCCGAGAAGTTCCACGGCACCGGCGCCTTCGACCCGGAGACGGGCGACTCCCTGGCGTCGGGCGCCCCCGGCGCGCCCAAGGCCTGGCAGGACGTCTTCGGGGCCCTGCTGCTGCGCGAGGCCCAGGCCGATCCCAAGGTCGTCGGCATCACCGCCGCGATGCCGTCCGGCACCGGCCTCAACCAGCTCAAGCAGGCGCTGCCCGCCCAGTACCACGACGTCGGCATCGCCGAGGAACACGCCGCGCTCTTCGCCGCCGGCCTCGCCGCCCGCGATCTCCGCCCGGTCTGCGCGATCTACTCCACGTTCATGCAGCGCGCCTACGACATGGTCATCCATGACGTCTGCCTCCAGCGCCTGCCGGTGACCTTCTGCATGGACCGCGCCGGCGTCTCGCCCAGCGACGGCCCGACGCACCACGGGCTCTTCGACATCGCCTACCTGCGCTGCGTGCCGAACCTGACGCTGATGCAGCCGAAGGATGAGGATGAGTTCGCGGACATGCTCCACACCGCCCTCAAGTCCGGCGCGCCCATGTTCATCCGCTACCCGCGCGGCGCCGCCGCCGGCCAGCCGATCAAGGCCCAGCCCGCGCTGCTGCCGCTCGGTCGGGCCGAGGTCCTGCGTTCCGGCGTCGATATCCAGCTCTGGGCGCTCGGCCCGATGGTGGCGGAGGCCCGCGCCTTGGCCGACCAGCTCGCCGCGGAGACGGGCCTGTCCGTCGGCGTGGTCAACGCGCGCTTCGCCAAGCCCCTCGACGAGACTTTGCTCGTCGCCCAGGCCAAGGCGGCCCGGCTCGTCGTCACCTTCGAGGACGGCGCCGTCACCGGCGGTTTCGGCACCGGCGCCCTCGAGGTCCTCGCCGAACACGGCGTCCGGACGCCCGTCCTCCGCTTCGGCTGGCCCGACCGCTTCGTCGGCCACGCTACCGACGTGAAGACGCTCCGCGCCGCGCACGGGCTCGCCCCGGCGCAGATGCTCGCCGCGATCAAGGCGAAGCTGGGCTGAAGAAGCGGGGGCAGCGTTTAGCGGTTAGCGGTTGGCGGTTAGTCGAGGACCTGGCTAGGGCAGGGCTGAACGCTGCCCACGGATGTCGTTCGCAACGCGCTCAAACCTCGCCGTAACCGAGGGGATTTTTCGGCCTCAGGTATCGGATATCCTGCCATCCGTCCTACGCCATCGGCACGCCCCTCCCT
>Ga0255071_1000289_pt1 | contig 9969 bp, 6 predicted proteins | sample Colum_Miss_RepC__FD_188443 | JGI IMG/M metagenome (GOLD analysis project Ga0255071, IMG submission 188443) | Freshwater microbial communities from Columbia River, Oregon, United States - Colum_Miss_RepC_8h | ecosystem: Environmental > Aquatic > Freshwater > River | place: USA: Oregon | collected...
ACCCCACGCCCTACGATTTCAGCCCGGCGGCCCGACGGGACCCGGCGAAGCTGGCCGCCTTGCTCGCGGACACGCGGGCCCGGCTGTTCGACGGCCGCTGGGAGGAACACCTCGCGAAGCTGCAGCCCGGCTTGCGGACGGCCTTGCTCGCGACCAAGGCGGATCCCGAGGGCAAAGCCCAGGAGGAACTTTGGCGCGACCCGCTCTTCGCGGTGGGCGCCGGCCAAGCGCTGCTGATCGCCCGCGCCGGCTCGGCCGAAGGCTTCACGACCCGGACCGGCCCCGAGTCCCTGCGCCGCCTGGCCGAGAGCGAAGGCCTCGCGGGCTTCCTCGAGGACCTCCTGCGGCGCCCCGATTGGATGGAGACGTTCCTCGCGCAGGTGAAGCCGGAGGATGAGGTGCCGGCGGCCCTCAAGGTCTGGGCGCTCGCCTGGAACGCGGACCCGCTCCCGCTGCGCGGCAAATACCTCCGCCTGCAGGTCGCCTTCGCCCTGGTCTTCGACCGCGAGCGGACGCTCGCGCAGGCCCCCGAGGAGGCGATCAACCCGCTGACGCGCTACGCCTTCTTCCGGAGCGCGGCCGAGGAAGGCCGCCTGAAGATGGACGTCACCCAACTGCCGGTCGACGCACTGCTCTGGGTCGCCGGGAGCGAGGCCGGCGACCCCGACCTGCACTGGGCGCTGCAGGAGACCAAACTCCGTCGGCTCGGCGCGGACGACTGGGCCAAGGCCTATGCGATCGTCGGGCAAGGCGGCACGCTCGGCAAGAAACTCGCGCCGCGGAACCAACCCTCGGGCAAGATGGCGGCGCCGAAGCTTACGCGGACGCAGCAGGAGATGCTCGACGCGGTGGACGAGGGGTCGCTGGAGTACGCCTTCAAGTTCGGCGGCGATCCGGTCGGCTTCGCCGTCGAGTCCGCGCGCGCCTTCGGCATCCCCGCCGCCACGCTCACGGGCCGCGCGGCCGGGCGGGCGGAGCCGCCCAGCTGGGCCGCGTTCCAGCTGGACGCGCGACGTTGGGAACTCGGCCTTGGCCGGCCGGTCGGCGGCGGCGCCGGCGCCACGGCGCTGGACCCGCAGACGCGCCTGCCCGTGCATGAGTTCGAGTTGGCGGCCTTGGTCGACCGGTCGCGGAACGGGCCGGGCGCCGAACGCTGCACGCGGCTGCGCCTGATGGCGAAGCTGGCCGCGCAACTCGGCGAAGCCGGGCGGCAGCAGGCCTGCCTCGCCGCCGCCTGCCGGGCCTACGACCGCTCGCTGCCGGCGTGGCGCGAACGCTTGGCGGCGCTGGCGACCGACGAGGCCGCGCCGAGCGCGCCCTGGGCGACGACGCTCGCGGAGCTCCGCCGGGCCTTCGATGAGTCGGCCGACATGCGCGACCTGGCGGACGAGCATGAGACGCGCTTCCTCCTCGGGCGCGCGCCGGCGACCGAGGCGGTCCGGAAGATCCAGGAACGCCTGCGGCAGCTGCTCCGGGAATTCCCGGGTCGCCGCGACCTCTACCTCGCGGGGATCGCCCGCGCGGCCAAGGTGCTCGCCCGGGACCGGACCGCCAACGGCAAGGAGATCTCGAGCCTCTACCGCGAGGCGCTCGAGGAATGCGCCGGCGACATGACGGAGTTCCGCGGGGTCTTGGCCGACTACTACGCGACGGTGAAGGGGGAGGAGCCTTTGGAGCGGCGCTTCCTCGACGACGCCGAGCACGCCTTCCGCCGCAAGGTCGACCTGCCGCCGGCGGAGTTCTTCGAGATGACGGAGGAATTGTACGTGTATTTCCGGAAATGCGGCCAAGGCCAACGCGGGCTCCGGCTCCGCAAGGAAGGCCAGAAGGCGAAGGACGCGGCGGAGAAGGGCTCGAAATAGCGACGCCCCCGCGTTTCCGCGCGATTCCGGGACGATTTCCCCTTGGACCGGAGGTTGGATTTTGACCCGGCGGGGCGAAGCGCTAAGATCGGCCTCCTAGACATGCGCGCGCCGCTCGAACCCAAACCCCTGCCTCCGAAGAAGCCGTCGTCCGACCGCGGCCAGGGCGAAGCCATCCTCATCGGCATCCTCCTGCCGGTGCTCGTGGCCGCGGCCTGGTTCGGCTACGCGGTCTACGATCGCACCCTCCACCCGCGGGAACTCGCGGGACCGGACGGCGCCCCGAGCCTGATCGACGACGTGGCCGGCTTCTTCGGCGGCAAGGCCGCGCCCGCCACGGTCGCCGAGACCGTACCCGGGGCCACCGCCGGCACCGGACCCGCCGTCGAGCCGCCGATCAAGCCGACGGGTCCCGCCACCGCGGTGACGCCGACGGTGAAGGAGGAATTGCCCGCCCTGGCCCCGCGCCCCTACCCGTTCGATTCCATCTCGCGCCGCGACCCGAAATGCCGCGCGACCCTGCTGGCCGACGCCAAGGCCCGCGTCTACGACGGCAAGTGGGAAAGCCATTACGACCGTCTCCGCTACGGGCTCTACCCTGCGCTGACCGCCACGTCGGCGACCGACGGGGCCCGCCGCTTCGACGACCTCTGGGAAAACGAGTACTTCGCGATCGGCATGACGCAGGCGGAGTTCGTGCGCCAGGTGACGCCGGCCACGCTGCGGCAGTTCATGACCGACGAGCAGGTCCAGCCTTTCCTCATCGCCCTGCTGGCCGACCCCGAGCGCCTCGAGCTCTTCCTCGCCAACCTCAAGCCCGAGGACAACCTGGGCAACGCGCTGCGCGTGTGGGCCCGCCTGGACGCCGACGACGCCAAGGAGCTCAAGGGGAAGTACGCGAACCTGCAGGTGGCGACCGCGCTGGTCTTCGACCAGAAGTTCACCTTCGCCCGCGCCCGCGACCCGAAGCATGAGCGCTTCACGGTCGACGCGCTGGAGCGCTACCGCTACTTCCGCGACAACGCCCAGCGCCAGCGGCTGGAGACGGACATCAAGAAGCTCGCCCCCTACGAATTGGTCTGGGTCGTCAGCGCCGAGGCGACGAACGAGGAGATGGAGTGGGCCCTCAAGGAGAACGACCTGAAGAAACTGAAGCTCGCCAACGGCGACCAGCAGAAGGATTGGAGCGAGGCCTACCCGATGATCAATTACCGCATGGACTTCGTCACGGGCGCCAAGCCCCCGAAGGCCCCGCCCGGCAAGAAGGCCTACAAGCCGCTGGCGGAGAGCTTCACCCGGGGCACGCTCGAGGAGATCCTCGAGGTCGGCGGCATCTGCATGGACCAGTCCCACTTCGGCACCACCGCGGCGCGCGCCTACGGCATCCCCGCGGCCTCCGTCGGCGGCGACGGCAACCGCGGCGGCCACGCCTGGTTCGCCTACCTGATGCCGAACCACCAGTGGAACATGGGCAACGGCTTCCGCCCCTTCAACGAACCCCGCAACCTGCCGGGCACCGGCCGCTACGCGGACGGCTACGCCAACGGCCACACCCGCGACCCGCAGACGGGGCGCGGCATCGGCGAGTTCGAGGTGCAGATCACCGGCGACCCCAAGCGCCGGATGAAGTCGCACTACGAAAAGGCCTTCCGCCTGCGCCTCGCGGCCCGCGTCCACGCCGCGAACAGCGACCAGGAGGGCCGCTACGCCTGCCTGCGTTTCGCCACCCACGCGGCCGAACTCTCCCTCGACGGCTGGAAGGAGGCCGCCGCCTGCCTCGCGGACCTCGGCGCGAAGGCCGACCACGAGCGCTGGCGCGGGTTCCTGCGGGACATGCGCGTGGCCTTCAACGTGTCGGACGAGGACAAGCGCTGGCCCGACATGCTCGCGATCGCCGACGGCTACGCGGAGAAGCATGTCTGGACCGACCCGAAGATGACCCCGGAGCAGATCTTCAAGGAATGCCGCCAGTCCTACGAGGTGTTCATGCGCGAGAAGAAGCGCCTGCGCGGCGATACGATGGACAAGACGCGGTACGACCTCATCGTCGTCGCCGCCGAGCGCACCGCCCGCCAGCTGGCCAAGGACACGACCCCCAAGGGTCAGGAGAACCTCTTCTTCTACCTACGCCATGCGCTGCAGGATAACCGGGAGCACCTGCCGACCTTCCGCGGCCTGCTCGACAACTTCTACGCGGCCGTGAAGGGGAACAAGAAGCTGGAGCGCTTCTACCTCGAGGAGATGCGCCGCATCTACGTGCGCGAGATGGAGGACACCGGCAACGACGTCTTCCGCATGAAGACCGTGCTCGGCCTGATCGACGTGATGCTGCCCTACTTCAACAAGTGCGACGAGCCCGAGCTGGGCCGCAAGCTGGTGCACGACAAGGAGAAGATCCAGAAGGAGCTCGAGAAGCTGAAGAAGCAATGAGCCGACCGATCCTCCTCGGGGTCAACATCGACCACGCCGCGACCGTCCGCCAGGCCCGCTACCGCGGCAGCCACGCCTCGCCGCACGCCGAGCCGAGCCCGCTGGCCTTCACCCGCGAAGCCCTGGCCGGCGGCGCCGACGGTATCACCGTCCACCTCCGCGAGGACCGCCGCCACATCCAGGAGGACGACGTCCTCGCGATCGCCCGCCTGCCGGGCGTGCGGCTCAACCTCGAGATGGCCTGCACCCCCTGGATGACGGACTTCGCCCGGCGGCTCCGGCCCGCCGCCGTCTGCCTGGTGCCCGAATCGCGCGAGGAGATCACGACCGAAGGCGGCCTGGAGGTCGCCGGCCAGCGCGACCGCGTCGCCGCCACGGTGGCCGCGCTGCGCGACGCCGGCATCGAAGTCTCCCTGTTCATCGGCCCCGAGGCCACCCAGATCGACGCCGCCCACGCCGTCGGCGCGCCCGTCGTCGAGCTGCACACCGGCGCCTTCGCCAACGCCTGGCTCAGCCCGGCGGCGGACGCGGAATTGGCGCGGCTGCGCGCCGGGTGCGAGCACGCGCACCGGCTCGGGCTGGTGGTCAACGCGGGCCACGGCATCAACTACGACAACATCCGCGCCATCCTCACGCTCCCGCACCTGCACGAGCTGAACATCGGTCACACCATCGTGGCGCGCTCGCTCCTCACGGGCGTCCGCGCGGCGGTCGCGGAGATGAAGGCCCATCTCCGGGGCGGCGCATGAACCTCCAGGGCGGCAACGTGATCGGCGTGGGCGTCGACCTGACCGAGGTCGCCCGCATCCGCGCGGCGCACGCGCGGCATGGCGATGCCTTCCTCGCCAAGGTCTTCACCCCGGCCGAGCAGGCGCTGTGCCTGGCCAAGGCCGACCCGCTCCCGTCGCTGGCGGCGCGCTTCGCCGCGAAGGAGGCCGCGAGCAAGGCCTTCGGGACGGGCATCGGCGCCGAGCTCGCGCTGACGAGCGTCGCCATCCTCAGCGGACCCGAAGGCGAACCGGTGGTCGAACTCGACGACCGCGCCCGCACGTTGCTCGCGAAGCGGGGCGCGACGCGCCTGCTGGTGTCGCTCACCCATACCGACGACCTCGCGCAGGCCTTCGCGGTCCTCGTGCGCTGAGATGGAGCCCACCGCCCTGCCGGTCCTCTCCTGCGCCGCGGCCGCCGCGGCCGAGGCGGCGGCGATCGGCGGCGATGCCGAACGCTCCTTCGACCTGATGATCCGCGCCGCGGCGAACCTCGCCGTCCGCTCGGCCCAGCTGCTGCGCCGACCGGCCCGACGCGTGCTGGTGCTCGCCGGCAAGGGCAACAACGGCGCGGATGCGGTCCTCGCGGCCAGCGTGTTCGCCGATGCCGGCGCAGAGATCACCGTCGTCTTCGCGCAGGGCGCCCCGAAGGCCGGCCAGCCCGCCACGGTCTGGCGACGCTTCCGGAAGGGCATGCGCGTGGCCGCGGCCGCCGACCTGCCGCGGCTGGCGCGGAGTCCCTTCTGCCTCATCCTCGACGGCGTACTCGGCCAAGGCTTGCGCGGGAAAGTCCCCGCCGACCTCGTCCGCTTCCTCCGCGCCACCGAGGCGCTGCAGGGGTTGCGCGTGGCGGTGGACCTGCCGAGCGGACTCGGGGACGACGCCACCGGGCCGGCTTTCCGCGCCGACGTCACCTTCGCCCTCGGCTGCCTCAAGCGTCCCTTGCTCGCGCCGCGCGCCCGACGGTTCGTCGGCCGGCTCCGCGTCGTCGACCTCGGGCTGTCCTTCCCGGAGACGGCCGAGTCCTGCTCCACCGACGCGGTCTTGGCGCCGCTGCGCCGACCCCGCGCGGCCGACACCGAGAAGCGCCGACAGGGTCGCCTGCTCATCGTCGGCGGATCCGACGACTTTCCGGGCGCGGTGCTGATGAACACGATGGCGGCGCTGCGGGCGGGCGCGGGCTTGGTCACCACCGCCCTACCGCGGACGCTGGTCCCGCGCGCCGCCACCGCCCTGCCCGAGGCCATGTGGCGCGGCTTGCCCACGGACCGGCGGGGCACGCTCGCGGCCACGGGTTGGGCGCGGCTGCGTCCGGCGCTGGCGAACAAGGATGCGTTGCTCGCGGGCTCGGGCATGGGACCGGCGGCCGAGGCTTTCCTGCGCCGGCTGGTCCGCGCCTACGCGGGCGCGCTGGTGCTCGACGCGGATGCGCTCCGGCCCGCCGTGGTCGCCGCGGCCCGCCGCACAGCCCCGCTGGTGCTGCTCCCGCACGCCGGCGAATTCCGCCGCCTCTCAGGCCACGCCGCCGGCGTCGCGGCCGCCCGGGCCTACGCGCGGCTGACCGGCGCGATCGTCGTGCTCAAGGGACCGCTCACCTGCGTGACGGACGGGCGGCGCACGACGCACATCCCCTTCGGCGGGCCCGTGCTGGCGCGCGGCGGCTCCGGCGACCTGCTCGCCGGGATCGTCGCGGCGACGCTCGCCCGCCGGACGGAGCTCGGGCTCGGCGCCTTTGACGCGGTGGTGCTGGCGGCGACCTGGCATGGCCGGGCGGCCGACCTCCTGGGGGAAAGACGGGGGGAGGAAGCGGTGCGAACCACCGAGCTGCTGACTGAGCTATCCCCGGCGTTGCTCGATTGACGGCGCCGACAGGATGGCGGGATGTTCCCGATTCCCGCGGATCCGCTCGCGCAACGCCTGCTCCTGAACGCCCTCCCCGGCGTGGGACCCGCCACGGTGCGGCGCCTGCGCGACGCGTTCGGCGGCGACCTGGCGGCCGCGCTGCGGGCGCGCCCGGCCGAACTCGCCCGCCTCAAGGGCGTGGGAGCCAAGCTCGCCGCGACGATCGCGGCGCGCGATTTCGATTGGGCCGCGGAGTTGGCGCGGGTCGAGGCGCTCGGCTTCCGCGTGGTCGCCGAAGGCGCCCCGGACTGGCCGCTCGCGCTCTACGCGGAGGGCGCGACGTTGCCGGGGGAACGCGCGGTGGCGATCATCGGCTCGCGCCATTGCACCGCCTATGGCGCCGGGCTGGCCCGGCGTTTCGCGCGCGACCTCGCGGCGGCGGGCTGGTGGATCGTGAGCGGCTTGGCGCGGGGCATCGACACCGCGGCGCACGAGGGCGCCCTCGACGCGGAGGGACGGACGGTGGCCGTGCTCGGCCACGGCCTGGACCTCACCTACCCGCCGGAGGGCCGCGCGCTGCGCGCCCGGATGCGGGAGCGCGGCGGCGTGCTGAGCGAATTCCCGCTCGGCCGACCGGCGGACCGGCAGAGCTTCCCGCAACGCAACCGGATCGTCGCCGCCCTCGCGCGGGCGGTCGTGGTGATCGAGACCGACGTCGATGGCGGCAGCCTCATCACCGCGCGCTTCGCCGGCGACCTCGGCAAGACGCTGTGCGCGGTGCCCGGCCGCGTGGACAGTCCGGCGAGCCGCGGCTGCCATGCGCTGCTGCGCGACGGCGCGACGTTGGTGACCGGCGTCGACGACATCCTCCGCGAACTGGGCGAGGCGCGCGACCAGGCGGCGTTACCCTTGCCTTCGCCGGCGGCGCCCGCCCCCGAGCACGCGCGGTGGCTGCGGCCGTTCGCCGGCGGCACGGCCCACGACGCCGAATCGCTGGCGGAGGCGACGCACTGCGCCCCGGCCGAGGCCGCCGCCATGCTGGCCTTGCTGGAGATCCGCGGGCTGTTGCTCCGCCGACCGGACGGGCGGCACGAGGCGGGTTGATCAGCGGTGCGGGACGTTGCCTTCCGCCGGCGGCACCGCCGTCGCCAGCGGCTGGCCGGCGACCCAGTCGAGGAGCGCCTTGGGCTTGGCCAGGACGTCGCGGCCGGCCGACCACCACGCGCGCCAACCCGCCCCGAACTCGGCGGCGTAGGCGGTCGCGGAGAGGCCGAGGCGGTCCGCGATCCAGAGGGCGCGGACATCGTGCCAGCCTTGCGAGACGAAGACGACGTGCGCCCCCGGGTAAGCGGCGTGCGCCCGGACCGCGGAGTCGAGCGTCCGCCAGCCATAAGGGTCCTCGACGATCGGCGTGCGGACGCCGGCCGCGACCAGTTGGCGCGCCATGGTCGCCGCTTGCTCCGGCGTGCCGGACGCCACGACGAGACGCGGGCGACCGCCGGCGCAAAGCCGGACCGTCGCCTCGATCCGCGCGCGGTACGTCCCCGAGGGCGTCCGCTGATCCGCCAAGAGCTCATTCGTGCCCAGGAGGACCACGATGCTGCCGGCCGGGAGCTCCGCCGGGTCCGCATGGAAACGTCCCCAGCCGGCGGACCAGACCCAGGCATTGGCCAAGCCGCCGAAGGCAACCACGGCGGCCAGGAGCCAGAGGACCAGCCGTTTCACCCGTGAGGCCATCCTTCGACCCTAAGCCCCCCAAAACCCAAAGCAAGGGGGTGTATGCCTTCTTTATGCCTAAAAATAGACAAACCTAGGTTGCGGCGAGCCTGTTACTACTCATTATCCATGGCTGTTCGGGACTGGCACGAAATCTGCCTACTTTTACTCATCATGAGCCTACCTCCCGCCGCCACGGCCGCCAAAGTCCTGGTCATCGACGATGACAAGGACCTGCGTTACTCGCTGCGGCGAGCCTTGGCCGGGCTAGGCCACCAGGTCCTCGAGGCGGACAGCGGCGAGACCGGCGTGGCGCTCGCCAAGCGCGAGCAGCCCGACGTCATCCTGCTCGACAACCGCATGGGCGGGATGAGCGGCATCGAGACGTTGCAGATGCTGCGCGGCGCGCAGCCCCAGGCGATGGTCATCCTGATGACGGCCTTCGGCACGACGCAGACCGCCATCGAGGCGATGAAGTTCGGCGCCTACGACTACGTCATGAAGCCGTTCGACCAGGCGAAGCTGATCGCCCTCGTCGACAAGGCGCTCGGCGCCCGGCGCGACCTCGCCAACGCCGGCAAGGCGGGCCGCTCGCTCGTCAACCCGGCCGACTACAAGGAAGGCATCGTCGGCAGCTCCGAGCCGATGCAGGAGGTGCTCAAGTCGATCGGCCAGGTCGCGGCCAGCGAGGCCACCGTGCTGATCACCGGCGAGAGCGGCACCGGCAAGGAACTCGTCGCCCGCTGCATCCACCAGCACTCGCTGCGCGCCAAGGGCCCGTTCGTCGCCGTCAACTGCGCGGCCATCCCCGAGAACCTCATCGAGTCCGAGCTCTTCGGCCACGAGAAGGGCGCCTTCACCGGCGCGACCAACCTCAAGCCCGGCAAGTTCGAGCTCTGCGACGGCGGCACCATCTTCCTCGACGAGATCGGCGACATGTCCCTGCCGACGCAGACCAAGGTCCTCCGCGCGATCCAGGAAGGCGAGATCCAGCGCGTCGGCGGCACCACGACCATCAAGGTCAGCGTGCGCCTCGTCGCGGCCACCAACAAGGACCTCGAGGCGATGGTGGCCTCGCGGCAGTTCCGCGAGGACCTCTACTACCGCCTCAACGTCTTCCGCATCCGCCTGCCCGCCCTGCGCCACCGCAAGACGGACATCCCCCTGCTCGTCGACTACATGCTGCAGCGCCAGGCCGCCGCGAAGAAGCAGCGCCCGAAGCGCCTGACCACCGAGGCCCTCGACGCGCTCCTCGCCTACGACTGGCCGGGCAACGTCCGCGAGCTCGAGAACGTCGTCCAGCGCGCCAACGTGCTCGCCAAGGGCGAGACGATCCTCGCGAAGGACCTGCC
>Ga0255071_1000306_pt1 | contig 9711 bp, 9 predicted proteins | sample Colum_Miss_RepC__FD_188443 | JGI IMG/M metagenome (GOLD analysis project Ga0255071, IMG submission 188443) | Freshwater microbial communities from Columbia River, Oregon, United States - Colum_Miss_RepC_8h | ecosystem: Environmental > Aquatic > Freshwater > River | place: USA: Oregon | collected...
CGCCAAGATGCCCCGGGCCGGCGGCCTTTCCAATCTTTTCCGAACGCACCGGCTACAAAGCCGCGGCGCGGTTATAAGGCCCCGTGTCTCGCTTGCCGAACGGCGTCCGGCCGCCCTATCCTGCCGCATGCCTAAGAAACCCGCCGCCCCCCGCCGAAGCCGGGTCAAAGAAGCCCACCACGTGCTCGAGGACGCTTTGCGCAAGGCCGGCGAAGACCGGCCGGGCGATCAGGCGCAGGTCCACGGACAGGTCGCGAAGTCCCTCGGGGTCTCGCCTTCCATGCTCTATAAATGGCGCGAGCCGGCGGACCAAGGCAGCGGCCAGCCGAATCCGCTCCACCGCACCGCCCAGCTGATCGTGCTCACCGGCGACACGCGCATCCTCGACTGGCTGGCGGAGAAGGCCGGCGGTCAGTTCACGCCGGTCGAGACGGAGCCCGCCGCCGGCGCCCTCGACCAGGCCGCCAATACGCTCGTCCGCGAGTTCGGCCTGCTCATCGCCGACGTGGCCGACGCGATCGCCGACCGGCGCGTGACGCCCGACGAGACGCAGGCCCTGCGCGCGAAATGGAACGGCCTCCGCAAACGCGCCGAGACGTTCGTCCGCCGTTGCGAAAAAGGCGACTACGGCGCCGACAAGTGAGCGTTTTCGCTTTCCCCGCCCGCGCGAAAAGGTAACCAGCAAGCATGGCCGAATTCACCATCCGCCCGTATGGCGACCCGGTCCTCCGGGCGGTGGGCGAACCCGTGCGCGAGTTCGGCCCGCCGCTGCGCACCCTCGGCGACGCGATGCTGCGCGCGATGAAAGCCGCCAAAGGCATCGGCCTGGCCGCGCCGCAGGTCGGCCTCTCGCTGCAGCTTTTCGTGATGGACGTGCATGACGAGGATTTCGCGCCGGTGCTCGACGGCAAAGAACGCCAGCCGGCGGACATCATGCCGATGCTGCTCGCCAACGCGACCGTCACCGTGCCCCCGGGCGAGCCCGACACCTACACCGAAGGCTGCCTCTCTTTCCCCGGCGTCACCGGCGACGTCGAGCGCGTGGAGCGCGCGATCGTGCGCTACCGCGACGTCGACGGCGCCCCGCATGTCCTCGAATGCGCCGGCCTGCTCGCGCGCTGCGTGCAGCACGAGCATGACCATTGCCAAGGCGTGCTCTTCATCGACCGGATGACGCGTGCGCACCAGCTGCTCACGGCGGCGAAGGTGAAGAAGCTCAAGCGCGTGACGACCGCCGAGATGAAGGCGGCGCGCAAGCAGGCCTGATCACTTCGCGACGGGCGCGCCGACGCGGACGGTGAGGAGACCGACCGGCACCGCGGTGCCTCCGACGGGCACGCCTTCCACCTGGAAAGCCAAGGCTCCGGCGGGCGCTTCGGCCACGATCGCGCGCCACTTGGCGCCCACGACGCCGCCGGCCGGACCACCGCCGGCGACGATCGCCACATAGGCGTCGGCCGCGACGGAAAGCTTGGTCTGCGCCAGGCAGAGATGCGCGAGCAGGGCCGAACCGATGGGCTGGCTGTCACGTTCGAAACCGAAGACCCACGGAGTGCCGCCCAACGTGAGGCGCGGGACGAAACTGCGTTCGTCGCGGAGGACGAAGGCGCAGACGGCCGGCGTGGTCGCGGCGCGCAGGTCGACGAAGACGACCTCGGAAGCGACGAGCTGGAAAGAATGGGCGTCGGCGAGACGCAGGAAGAGCAACGCCTGCGAACCGTCGGCGGTCAGGGCGTACTGCTCGGCCCACAGCACGGCGAACTGCTTGGGCGCGCTGGCCGGCTTGAGTTCCTTGGACAAAGCGGGCGCAGCCGGAGCGACGGCGGGCACGTAGGCATAACCTTCGGCCGGGACGGCGGCCAAAGTGACGCCGACGCGACGCGACCAGGCGGCGCGCAGGTCGGCGGTAAGATCGGCGGGGCGTTCCAGTCCGGCGGAGCTCACGCGCAAAGAGCCGATGAGGTGAGCGGAAGTGTAACCGAGATCGACAGCCTGCTTGTGCAGACGGCCGACGGCGGCGTCGAGGGCGACGGCCGGAGCGGTGCCGGCGAGTTCCGCGGCGTATTCGACCGGCTTGGTCTTCTCGGCGACCCGCTGGGCGGCGGCCAGACGGAGCCGAGCCAAGGAGGGGGCGACCTGGCGCACCTGCGCGGTGCCCTCATCGATAATCTTCTGGGCGCGAACCTTGATCTGCTCGGGGGTCTCGGAAAGACTGCCGATCTTCGGGCCACTAGCCACGGCGGCAGCGTTGGTCGTAAGAATGCTCTGTCCTGCCTTGATACGCCCTTCTCCCAAAGCATTGATACGCATGGAGTTGTGCCATTCCGCCAACTCGGCTGGCTTCAAATAGCGCACCACCTCGGCATCCGGCACCGGGGGCGGGGGCACGGGCTCGCCGACGGCGAGCAACAGAAGGGAGGCGAGGAGCGCGTTCATGGGGACTTAGGATTCGTCGAACTTACGGGCAAAAAGGGCTTCCATCTCGCCCAAGAGGGCGGCGGTATCCTTGCCGCGGACCGAAAAACGCAGCTTCGAGCCCTGCCCGGCCGCCAGCATCATGAGGCCCATGATGCTTTTGCCGTTCACCGACTCATCGTCTTTAGAGACGGTGATTTCGCAGTCCGGGTAGCGGTTGGCCAGCCGGACGATCTGGGCGGCCGGACGGGTGTGGATCCCCATGCGGTTTTGGACGGTGAATTCGCGGGCCGAAGCCTCGTGGGTTTCTTCCATAGATAAAGGGGGAGCCTAAGAGAGGACTCAAAGGATAGGGCAAAGGGGAGGCCCCCTGCAAGTCGGGTCAAGGCAAATTGAGCCGAAGGGAGGGGACGCTTGACCTTCCTCGCCAGACCCCTCCAATCGAGCCAAACGAACTACCGTGGCCAAGCCCGCTGTCCTTACCCACCCCGAATCCCTGAAGCGCCCCGCCGGCCCTTCTGAGTATGCCAAGGATCCGGTCAACGCCTCCATGTCTAAGGCCGAGAAAATCGCCCTTTACACGAAAATGGCCCGTATCCGCCATTTCGAGCAGCGCTGCATCCGCATCTACCAGCAGGGTAAGATCGGCGGCTTCCTCCACCTCTACGTCGGCCAGGAGGCCGTCGCCGCCGGGACGATCTCCCTCCTGGGCAAGCACGACCACATCATCACCGGCTACCGCGACCACGGCCACGGCCTGATGGTCGGCATGGGCATGAACGAGTGCATGGCCGAACTGACCGGCCGCGTCACCGGTTGCTCCCAGGGCAAAGGCGGCTCGATGCATTATTTCGCCCCCGACAAGAACTACTGGGGCGGCCACGGCATCGTCGGCGGCCAGGCTCCGCTCGGCACCGGCCTCGCCTACGCCGTGAAATACATGGGCCTCAAGGGCAGCTGCCTCGCTTACATGGGCGACGGCGCCGTCAACCAAGGCGCGGTCCATGAAGCCTACAACCTGGCGGCCCTCTGGGACCTGCCGATGATCTTCGTCGTCGAGAACAACGGCTACTCCATGGGCACCTCCCAGGAGCGCTCCACCGCCCACCCGGGCTGCCTCGCGAAGCGCGCCGAAGGCTACGGCATGGCTTGGGACGTCATCAACGGCCACGACGTCTACGAAGTCCGCGCCAAGACCGCGATCGCCCTCAAGCGCGCCCACGAAGAATCCAAGCCGACGGTCCTCGAGATCTTCACCTACCGTTACTTCGGCCACTCGATGGCCGACCCGGACAAGACCTACCGCGACAAGGAAGAGATCAAGGAATACCGCGAGAAGAAGGACCCGGTCCTCGCCTTCGAGCAGGAGCTCCTGCGCGAGAAGGTCCTCACCCCCGAGCTTTCCCAGAAGATCAACGACGCCGCGATGGCCGAAGCCGACAAGGCCGCCGTCTTCGCCGACGAGTCGCCGGACCCCACCGTCGCCGACATCACCAAGCACATCTACTGGGAAGAAGACAACCGCGGGCCGGATACGACCAGCCGCGGCACCATCATCTTCGAATAATCCCTCTTCGCACTTACCGTCATGGCCGTCATTTCCTACCGCGAAGCGCTCCGCGCCGCGATGCGCGAAGAACTCAAGCGCGACGACAAGGTCGTCATCATGGGCGAAGAAGTCGCCCAGTTCAACGGCGCCTACAAGGTGACCGAGGGCCTCCTCAAGGAGTTCGGACCGAAACGCATCGTCGACACCCCGATCTCCGAAGCGGGCTTCATCGGCCTCGGCATCGGCGCTTCGATGCTCGGCATCCGCCCGGTGATGGAACTGATGTTCTGGTCCTTCTCGTACGTCGCGTTCGACCAGATCGTGAACAACGCCGGCAACATCCGCTACATGTCCGGCGGCCTCATCAACTGCCCGATCGTCATCCGCGGTCCGGCCAACGGCGGCACCAACGTCGGCGCCACCCACTCCCACACGCCCGAGGCCATCCTCGCCTCGCACCCCGGCATCAAGGTCGTCTGCCCGGCCACCCCGTACGACGCCAAGGGCCTGCTCAAGGCGGCCATCCGCGACAACGACCCGGTCTACGTGATGGAGAACACCATCCTTTATAACGATAAGGGCGAAGTGCCCGACGAAGACTACATCGTGCCGCTCGGCCTGGCCGACGTGAAGCGCGTAGGCACCGACCTGACGATCGTGGCCCACGGCCGCGCCGTGATCACGAGCCTCAAGGCCGCCGAGATCCTCGAACAGGAACACGGCGTCAGCGTCGAGGTCGTCGACCTCCGCTCGATCCGCCCGCTCGACGAGGAGACCATCCTCGCCTCCGTCCGCAAGACGCACCGCGCCCTGCTCGTCGAAGAGAACAAGCCCTTCTGCGGCGTCGACGCCCAGGTGGCCTACCTCATCCAGTCGCGCGCGTTCGACGAACTCGACGCCCCGATCCACCGCGTGTCCTCCATCGACGCCCCGCAGATCTACTGCAAGCGCATGGAAGACCAGCAGCTCCCCGACGTGAACCGCGTCGTCCGCGAAGCCCTCAAGGTCCTCGCCTGACCCCCGCACCCCTTACCCTTCAACTCCGATGGCTGAAATTATCGATATGCCGAAGCTCTCCGACACGATGTCGGTGGGGACTTTGGTGAAATGGAACATCAAGGAAGGCCAAGTGGTGGCCTTCGGCGACATCCTGGCCGAAGTCGAGACCGACAAGGCCACGATGGAGCTTTCCTGCACGGTGCCGGGCACGATCCTCAAGATCTACGCCCCGGCCGGCCAGCAGCTGCCCGTCGGCGCTCCCATCTGCGCCATCGGCAAGAAGGGCGAAGCCGCCCCTGCGCCCACCGCCGCGCCGGCGCCCAAGGCTCCCGCGACCGCCGTCCCGGCGATCCCTGAGAAGACCGACGTGAGCTGCATCCCCGCCGCGCCTGCTTCTTCCGGCTCCGTCGCTCCGCAGTCCGACGGCTCCCGCACCAAGGCTTCCCCGTACGCGAAACGCATGGCGGAAAAGGCCGCGCTCAACGTCGCCGCCCTCGCCGGCTCCGGCCCCGGTGGCCGCGTCGTCGGCCGCGATGTCGCCGCCGCCGCTTCGGCTCCGGCCGCCGCCGCTCCTTCCGGTCCGCTCAACGTCGCGGTCGCTCCGCCCGCCGACGGCAAGGGCATCCAGCCTGACGCCGACGTCCCCGTGGGCGGCATGCGCCAGACGATCGCCCGCCGGCTCCTGGAGTCCAAGATCACCGTCCCGCACTTCTATCTCGAAGTCGAAGTCGACGCCGCGCCGCTCATGGCGATGCGCGAATCGCTGAACAAGCGCCTCGCCGAGACCGGCGCCGACGCGATCAAGCTCTCGGTCAACGACTTCATCCTGAAGGCCTCCGCCGAAGCCCTCCGCCGCGTCCCCGCGGTCAACGCCTCCTGGGCCGGCACGAGCATCCGCACCCACGGCGCGGTGCACCTCTCCTTCGGCGTCGCCCTCGAAGACGGCCTGGTCACCCCGGTCATCCGCGACGCGCACGCCAAGACGCTGAAGGATATCGCCGTCGAGGCGAAGTCCCTCATCGGCAAGGCCCGCTCGAAGAAGCTCACGCCGAACGAGATGTCGGGCTCGACCTTCACGGTCACCAACCTCGGCATGTACGGCGTCACCGGTTTCTTCGGCATCATCAACGTGCCCAACGCCGCGATCCTCTCCGTCGGCGCGACCATCAAGAAGCCCGTCGTCGACGCCCAGGACCGCCTGGTCATCGGCCATCGCATGGTGATCGGCCTCTCCGGCGACCACCGCGTGGTCGACGGCGCCAACGGCGCCCAGTTCCTCCAGGCGCTCAAGCAGCTCCTCGAAGAACCGGCGCTGATGCTGATCTAAGCGAAGCGCAGGCTCTCCCGAAACCCGGGCCCGCGAGGCGCCCGGGTTTTTTGTGCCCGCGTCAGAACGTGCGCACCGCCGACAGGCCGCCGTCCACGTGCAACACCTGGCCGGTCATGAAGCGCGCGTGCCCGGAGAGAAGGTGCGCGACGAGCGCGGCCAGGTCTTCGGAGCGACCGACCTGCTGGAGCGGGTGACGCTTGCCGGCGGCTTCCTTCTTGAGGTCGGAGTTGAGCAACGCGCCGGCGAGCGGCGTGTCGGTGAGCGACGGCGCGATGACGTTCACGCGGATGGTCGGCGCCCATTCGGCGGCGAGGCTCCGGGCGAGCGCTTCGACGGCCCCCTTGGCGGCGGCGATGCTCGCGTGCATGGGCATGCCCTGCGCGACGGCGACGGTGGAGAAGAGCACGACGGACGCATTGCCCGAGGCCTTGAGCGCGGGGAGCGCCGACTGCAGCGCGGCGATGGCGCCGAAGAGATTCACCTGGAGGTCGCGCTGGAAATCTTCCGCCGTGAGACGGTGGAACGGCTTGAGCGAGATGGAGCCGGGGAAATACACGAAGCCGTCGAGGCGCTCGGGCCAGACGAGCGGTCCGGGCGCGGCGGCGTCGAACGGCTGCGCGCCGATCCCGAGGTCGGCGAGCTTCTCGGGCGAACGGCAGGCGGCGTGGACCGTATGGCCGTCGGACTGGAGCTGCGCGACGGTCGCGCGGCCGATGCCGGAAGTTCCGCCGATGATCGCGATGTGCTTGGACATGGGCGTAAGGTTGCGGGCCGGCCTGCCGGGTCAAACGGCCGGCGTCTTTTCCGGGCACGAAAAAGGCCGGAGGCGAACCTCCGGCCTGATGCGGGCGACCGGCGGGTCGCTTACTTCTTCTTCGGAGCCTTGCGCGGGGTCTTCTTGTCGAGGTTCGCCTTGAGTTCTTCTTCGGAGAACTTGGAGACGACGCCGGCGGCGGGGACTTCGGCCTTGGCGGTCCAGACGATCGCATTGAGGACGAGGGTGCGCTGGCTGTCGTTCGACCAGCCGGCGTGATAGTGTCCGCCAGTGAAACCGAAGCCACGACCGCCGTCCTTACGCTCGACGGCCCAGGCGACGACCGCGGGCTTCTTGTCTTCGAGGACGAGCTTCTTGACGTCGGGGTTGCCGGAGTGCGGGCCTTCGTTACGGCTCATGGTCTCGGCCGGAGCGACCGCGGACAGGAGCGGGGTGACGCCTTCCATGCCGTCACGGAAGCGCATGTTGAAATACCACTCGTCGTTGGAGCCGAACGGCTTCACGCCGCGGCTGGCCGGGTGATCGGGGATGACCTTGAAGTCGGCGGTCCAGTGCGGGTTCACGGACCAGTGCTGCTCGAAGTAACCGCCGAGCCAGTCCTTGAACTCGAGGGCGCCCTTGCCCTTGGAGGAACGACCGGCAGGGGGCGGGCTCACGGGCTTGCCGTCGACGCTCAGCCAGCCGGCGCGCTCGTAGGCGGGCTCGACGGCGTAGTGGAGACAGACGAAGCCGGTGCCGGCCGCCATCTTCTTGGCGAGCTGGTCGAGGTGCGGGAGGGCCGGGTGTCCGCCGCCGCCGTCGGAGTAGATCACGATCGTGTCCGCCTTGGCGACGCGCTCGTCGGACGGCCATTCGCCGTTGAGGGCGACGTCGACGTTGACGAGTTCGGCGGCGGACTGCTTCAGGCCGGCGGCGAGGAGCTGGATGCCGGCGTTATGCTCGTGCTCGCCGGGGCCATGGCTCGGACGACCGGCGATGAGGAGGACGTTCTTCTTGTCCGCGGCCGAGACGAACGCGGCCGAGAGCAGGAGGAGACCGAGGAGGGATTTCTTCATGAGTGGTTATTTGATTTCCTTGAGGACGAGGTCCTTGAACTGGACCACCATGGGCGGGCCGGCGTGGAGCTGGAGGGCGAGCAGGCCCTGCTTGGCGCCGACGGCGGTCTCGTCGGTGACGTCGACGGTCTGGACGCCGTTGATGAAGTGCTGCAGGTGGCCGCCCTTGGCGACGACGCGGTATTCGTTCCAGTCGCCGGCCTTGATCTTGGCCTGGATCTCGTCGGTCTTGCCGAGCGAGCCGGTGATTTCGATCTTCGGCTTCTTGGCGTCGGCGCCTTCCTTGATCACGACCTTCTCGCCACGTTTGGCGAGGATGCCGCGGCCCCTCTCCTCATAGAGGATGCCGGAGTAGGTCTTGCCCGCTTCGAAGTCGCCCTGGTAACCGGAGATCACGAAGCCCTTCGCGTCGACGAGCTTGCTGCGGTACTGGACGCCGGAGTTGCCGCCGACGATCTTGTACTGGAACGTGAGCTCGAAGTCGGCGACTTCGCCTTCCCATACGAGGAAGGTGTTGCCCTTGGTGGGCTTCTCCTTGGTCGTGCGGCCGGTGATGACGCCGTCTTCGACGGACCAGAAATCCAGGCCTTTCCAGCCCGTGAGGTCCTTGCCGTTGAAGAGGTTCTTGTCCTCGGCGGAGACCGACGCGCAGAGCGCGGCGAGCGCGAGGAAGGGGGTGAGCAGCTTCATGAGAGGAGGCGCGGGCGGCTTACTTCTGCTTGCCGAAGAAACGGTTCAGGTTCTTCAGGCCCTTGACGGCGATGTCGTCGCGGTGCGGCTCCATGGCGCGCCAGATGGCGGCCGCGCGGGCGATCACCTTGACGTCGGTGGTGAAGGACTCGATGACGACGTCCTGCTTGTAGCCGATCTTCTTGAGCGCGGCGACGATGGGCTTCCAGTCGAGGGAGTCGCCGCCGGGGGTGCCGCGATCGGTGCCGCAGGCATGGAAGTGGCCGAGGTGCTTGCCGGCCTTGAGGATGGCGGCGGCCTGGTTCTTCTCCTCGATGTTCATGTGGAACGTATCGAGGTGGAGCTTCACGTTCGGGAGGTTGATCGCCTTGACGAGGCGCAGGCCCTGGTCGCAGGTGTTGAGGAAGTCGGTCTCGAAGCGGTTCAGGGGCTCGATGTCGAGCTCGACGCCCTTCTTCTGCGCGTACTTGCCGATGACCTTGAGGTTCTTGACGACGAGCTTGAAGTGCTTGGCCTTGGCCTTGTCGTCATGCGCGCCGATGAGGCCGACGACGGAATAGAGCGGACCGATGATGCGCGGGCAGCCGGCGACGGCGGCCTGGTCGATCAACGCCATGATGTACTTGCGGCCGGCGGCCTGGTCCTTGGCGGAACCGCGCAGGTCGCGACCGGGGCCCATGCAGGCGCAGATGGAGCCGATGGCGATGCCGGCGCTCGCGGCGGCGGCCTTCAGGAACTTCGGGTCGGTATGCGAAGGATCCTCGATCGGGATCTCGACGGTGTGGAAGCCCCAGTTCTTGAGCTTCTTGAACAGGTGCACGCTCTCGTTGGTGAACGGAGAGGCGTAGAGGAACGTATTGAGGCCGAAACGCATGGGTGTGTGGGTGATTGGGGGAGG
>Ga0255071_1000307_pt1 | contig 9693 bp, 10 predicted proteins | sample Colum_Miss_RepC__FD_188443 | JGI IMG/M metagenome (GOLD analysis project Ga0255071, IMG submission 188443) | Freshwater microbial communities from Columbia River, Oregon, United States - Colum_Miss_RepC_8h | ecosystem: Environmental > Aquatic > Freshwater > River | place: USA: Oregon | collected...
GGTCTTGGCTTTGGTAGTGGCTCTCTATTAGCAATAGCTGCAGCCTTCTGGCCCAAGGATTGACTAGTTGTAAGTCCTAGTGGCACACCTTTGGTGGTAACCGTAGGTCCTTTAGGCATTGCAGGTTTTACTACTTTAACCGGACCAGCATTAGGAGCTTCTACAGTCGGAGCAAACTTAGAGATATCATATTGATTTTGACCGACCCTAGCCATTTCCTTGATGTCAATGCCTTCACCAGCTCGCTCACGTATGTAGTCATACATGGCAACTGGATTAGCACCTTGTTTGGTTAGCTGATCAAAGGTGTAATTTAATGTCTCTAAATTATCGGTAGGCAATAATCTGGAACTTTGGCCACTTAGGGTTGTTCCAAGTAAAACTGAAATATAAGGATTAAGAGGAGACCCAGTAAGCCCACCCCTGGTGGGAACGTCTTGCATCAACAAAGCAGCCTCTCCCAAGCCTTGTACTTTGTTGGTAGCCATACCAAGGTTCTCTACCTCATATTGTGTCTGAGGTCTAAATGGATTCTCAAGACTACGACCAGCAGCCTGGTTAGCTCTAGCATATTCCTCTCCTGCTGCTGCTATATTACCAGGGGCACCAGAAGCAGAAGTTTCAAAGTGCCCAAGGTCAAGCTTCATACCCAACCTTCTACCAACCTCTTGAGCAACCTTTTGGGCATTGGTCCATTCTCTTCCTTCTAGTTTACTTAGGTCTTGAGCAGAGAATCCTTGGTTTGCTTTATTCCAAGCCTCTACTAACGCTGGGCTTTGAGCATCCCTAAACTTTCTACCAATAAGCTTGCCTTTGTTGTCGAAGAAAGAGCGAGGCAAGGTAATGCCCAACTCACTAAGTGCCTGTTCCTTGGTTCTACCAGCAGCCATTAAAGCCCCTACAGCATCCGACACTTCATTAGGTGCATTAAACTCAGAAGGAATTAAATTAGCTGCTTGGTATTGACGCATAACATTAATCTGCCCTTGTGGGTCAGTAGTTGTATACGTCCCCTCACCTAGTACTTTTTTAATCTCACGACTTTGCTGACTACGCACAGGCATTTTACGTGGAGCCATTACTTAGCTCCCGACAACAGCCGACTCACCACGCATACGACGCTTACGTTCCTCTTCCATCTTGGCCATCATTGCTTCACGACCTGCACCAGGGCGTTGACGAGGCTTTTCGTCACGTTTAGCTTTAGGAGGGTTAGGCTTATTATTAGAGTCCATATAGGTACCAGAGGTTTTTGCCTTACTATAGTCCTTAGACTTTTGTGCCTTCATGCCAGTGTCAACATCAGTACGGAAGTTCTCAGCCTTAACCGACTTAGCCCGTGTACCAATAGGGTTTTCTTTAATGTCTTGTGAGGTTACCTTCTCACCTTTCTGACGGCGTTGAGATGCTTCGATCATTTGTTTGATCTCTTCACGCATCTCTTTAAGTGTTTTCTTTTTGTCCATGATTAACGAATGTGTGCTAGGATTAATGTTTCCCTATTGGTAGGGCCAAATGTATCTCTCATCCATTGTAACCAATTTCTACTGCCTTTAGCCTGATTACATTTCCTACAGCTGGGTACCAGATTTGATGTAAGGTCTTCGCCACCAAGACACTTAGGGCGAACGTGATCAAGTGTAAGTTCATGTAATTCATAAGTTTCTCCGCAATAAACACATTGACAGTTAAAGTATTCTTTAATTGCACGACGGTGTAGCCTTTTTGCTTCAGAGCTTGTCATCGTTATTAGGTTATGGAGGTAGTGATCAGGACTAGGCAGTAGTGGAGTCATATTACCGGATCAATGGATCAGCCATACTTCTTACCCTTACGTGGGCGTGTACGGTTAGCCTTAGGAGACTCTAACTTACCTTTATTAGGACCTGTATGGGAAGCATCCATACCATCCCCGTTACCATAAGTACCAAGCTTACGGTTTAACTTATTGGCATTAGTACGGATCTTGAGACCTTCCTTAGTCTTATTGTACTTAGCCTGTTGCTCAAGGCGCTTAGCCTTTGCCTCAGGATTAGCCTTATAGTATTTAGATGTGCGACTTGCCATACAACCTCTTTTGGATAAGTTCAGGGTCTACCTTAGGCATGATGGTAGCTAGTTTGTCAAGGGGGTTACCCTGATACGCGCAACCCGAAATGTCATTTTTAGATAGCCAATCTGTGCAGGCTTTTAAATCTGCAGTACTAGCCTCACCAGATTTAATGCGGCGAAGAAACTCTTCGGTAACTAGGTTATGTAATTCGTTAAAAGCATCTTCCGTAGCTTTCTGTTTAGGTGCCATAGTGTCCGTTAGTAAGTAAATAAGTCAAGGCTTTAGATAGTATTGTTGGGCTATCTTTTAAGTAACCAAGTCCACGGTTGCAGTTATTGCAAAGTAACCCACGAACTTCATTCGTTTCATGGTTATGATCTACTCTAAAACGTTCTCCGGGACCTCCAGGGGTATCTGTACCACAAATAGAGCAAAGGCCATTCTGCTGTTCGTAGAGTAAATCGTAATCCTTTAAAGTAATACCGTACTGAGTTCGGTACTTCCAAGTTCTTGCTCTTTGAGAATCACGAGCTTGCTGGTTTCTGCATTCCTTACAAGTGTTACGTTTACTCTCAAATTTGTCCAACTCTTTTTCTATCCCGCATTTAATGCAGGTTTTCTTAGCCATTTCTCAATACAATCTGGTCCAGCTTGTTCTCGATTCTGATCATGTGATCCTCCATCTTTTGTAAGGCGTTAGCTAGCTCTTGGCGAGGGACGTACTTCTCAGCAAACCTCAACTCAATGGAATCAATACGTTTGTCTAATTGATCCATACGTGTGTTCGATTTACTATTAATAGCTGCAATACCGCCACCTATCCCAATCACCAGAGAAGCAACACCTGTGATAACCGCTTCAATCATTTCTTTTGGTTGATGATGTTAATCAGTTTAGTGCTATAGTTGGGATCAGTGGCGTACCCCTCCTTGACTAAAAGTTTGCAACACTCCTCTACAGAGGTTGCTCTATTTACACCTTTATATGTCTTGTAGTCCTTGTACCAACGCTGTGTCAAATAGGAGACACACGACTGAAGATCCGGGAAGTTAATGAACCCAGCAGTAATCGTGATCCACTTACCATCGATGAACTCTTTAGTCTCATGGTCAGTACCAGAGCCCTTAAGTCCAAAGTAGTTATGTGTACCAGAGGTATGCTTACCCCATCCACTTTCTAATGCCCACTGTGCTGCTACTACTTGTGGGAACTTAGCACCTGCTACCTTAGCAGCAGTAATAACTCCCTCCCAAGTGTTAGCAACGGTAGCTACAGGTTGCGGGGTGTTGACAGGCCTGAAGGTCATGAACCAACCAGTACCACTACCCTCTACTTCCCAACGCTTAAGCCAGTTCTTCCAAGAGTAACGGACACTACTACCACCACTACCAATAGTGACATAGCCTCCGTTAACGTTATCCATCTCACCGTATGGGTCATGGAAGACACCACGTTCACTCTCATCACCAATCAATAACATCCAATGCCCACCACCCCTAGGAGCAGTAGCAGGACCTTTATGTAGGATACCAGTAGCAACTGGATAGCCAGCCTTTAGTTCATTGATCAAAGCTTGCTTAGTACCCTTTTGGTAGAAGGTAGCTAAGATACCGTACTGCTGACAAGCCTTGATGTGTGATGTATATTCAGTTGTATCTCCATACTTCAATACAGTACGGAGGTAATCATCATCGGCGTTACTACCCTTTAATGCATCAGGACGGAGATACTTGATGGCCATAGCACATGTTGAGCTAAAGCACATCCGATCCCCGTGACCTGTTGCACTATCTGTCTGGGGGTAGTACTGCTTAACTTGCAGCAGTACCATTACTACTTACCTCGGAAGGTACGACGAATCTTACGTACAGTGTCATCCTCAGTACGTGTCTTACTAAAGTAAGCAGCAGCCATAGAGATGGCTTGAGTAACGCTATTAGCCTTACGCTTCTTAGTTACACCAAGATACTCAGATGCAATAAAAAGAACAAAGAAAGCAAGTGTCTCATAGGACACCTTAATACCAAGAATAGTGATCATGGTTAGTTAAAGGTAAGGGTGTCATTACCAAAGCCACCAACAATAGAGGTAGCGGTAAAGTAAGAACCACTTGTTACACCGTCGAAGCTAATGGTGTCATCAGCTTGGGTAATGGGTTCGTCTTTTGTTGGCCAACCGCTGTAGTCAGCACTGGTTACATAAGCTGCCAACTCATCAGTAGTAGTGGTAGCTCGGATCTTTCCTTCCTTTGTACCGGAGATGTCCCGTACAGCAAGGCGGTAGAAAAGAACGTCAGCAGGAGTTGGAGTGCCTGTCTCAGCTTGACGGGTGATGTACCAGTCACTACCGGCCAACAGTGTGCCAGCGGTAGCTTTAGTCTGACCGACCCACTGCTCTACGAGTTGAGCGTGGTCCTTAGGTAGGTCTGGTCCCCAATAGAACCTTTGGTCATACCAAGGCTCATCTTCGGTCTCGGTAATACCAAGTGCTGCCCGCTCCTCAGGACTGGATAATCTCAGCCAGTTTGCTGGAAACTGAGTTCCATCTTCAGTTGTAAATGCCCGATCTGGTGAAAGGGGCTGGTTGTTAAGGATAAACATGATTAGTCTTGTTCACTAGTGGGGCGGCTTAGCGTGCGCGGGCGTATTGGAAGGGTGATTCGGCCATTGCCATGTAAATCATGGTGTTTCCACTGCCGTTGGTGTCACCATCTGTGCCTCTGCACTTGAAACCGTTAGACAAGAAATCAATCTTGTTTGCAGTTGGATTGAGAAGAAGATTTGCCTCGTTATACGGGTTGCGAGAAGAATCAATAATTCGCCAGTTGGACCCAGCGAGCGAAGCATTTTTAATCAGCAGAAACTTCGGGCGGAATCCCGTATACACAAAGGGACCATCGCTCGACGCATTACCAATGAAACTGGAAATAGAAACGTACCCGGCTACTGGGGCGAAACAGTAGGCGACGTAGGTGGCACTATTGGCGTTTGTGTTGTTAATGGTAGTGACGCCTTGCGTGCAGGTGAACGTGGTATTACTTGCGGCTCCAATCCCGCCCCAGTTGAATTGACTAGACACCGAGCCTGCGGCCATTGCGTAGGAAAGAAAAAGCCCTGTTCCTGCCGAGAGAGACGAGTGATACACCGGCCACTCGTATGCGGCCGACCGCGATTTGACAATAACCATTCCAGGTGAAACACCTAGTCCATGTCCAACTGTTGCGCCATTCGTACCATTCCCCGTATAAGTAACAATCGAGAACCCCGCACTTGCATTAGCCCTCACCTGACTAGTGATGGAGCCTTGTGTGTTCGTGACGGTGGAGCTGCCGGCGTCCCAGGTCCAGGCGACGTAGGTTTTGTTGGTTTCATTGACGTAGTAATCGTCAGTGGCGCCGTTTGTGACTCGGAACCCAGCCGAGTCAAACTGATCCAAATATCCGTAAGTATTGTTTGTGGTTTCCACAGCGGTGCTGTTTGAGCGCAGATCCTTAGATGTGCCACGCACACTGTCAAACAATGTGTGATCGTAAGGAAACCCATCAGGCATCAACTGACGACCTTTTATCCAGACCAGATCTGGACTGAAATTAAGACCAGTAAGGCTGCGCGGGTTGCTGCCATTGCCCGTCCACAGCAACACGTCCATCACGTCACTAGGCTTCGTGACTACTGGGGCAGGTAACGAACTGGTATTGAGCGCCTTGAAGCCGCTGGGGGCGGTGTAGGCGAAGGGGCGTTGGCCGAAGTTGGCAACGTAGGTTGCGTTAAACGACATCACGAACGGGAAGTATTGGACACCCGCCGTGGTGCCGATGGCCCCTTGAGATACGTTATTTTTATAGAAAGTTACTTGATTTGAGTCAGCATCAAAGGCAACGCCAATAACAGTGCCACTGGAGTATGAGGCGCCGTATGTGGTTCTGCTGGCATCTACACCTTTGCTGCCATCTTCAAAATAAATAACTTGAGATGCAGCATTCTGGACGTTGAGCGGCACAGCGGAACTACCAATACCGACCGCCCCTTGAACGCTGCCTCCAGGTGTGATTTCGTAGTACCACTTGCCAGACGAAGGGAAAGCTATGGTGCCACGGACATTCCTGGCGGTGCTATTGGTGTTAGTGAGTTCAAGATTGCCATTTGAAATGGTAAGACTTGAGTTGGCATCCAGAGGATTCCAGGTGCAGTAATTCCCCCGCACCTGCCCCCCACTTCCCGTATCAACCTCGCTGCCGTTGGTGGGTACATCGACGAGGCTGTCGTTGCCTGCACCAGCGGTGACGGATAGGTTGTTGGGCGTCCAGTTGTTGCCGTTGCCGGAGCTGTCTTTACCCAGCGTGGTGGCAGTGGCGGCAGAGTTATCGCTGAAGTCGAGCTTGAAACCGTTGGTGCCATAGGAGCCGGTATAGGCAATCGGTTGCCAGATGCCGTTGGCGTCGAACTCACCGAAGCTGGTGGGGTCTAGGGCTTGGGAATTTACAAAGTAAATATCAGCAAGGTACTGATTGCTGTACTGGTTATTAAACCCTACGTCTGCGCCAATATAATGAGCGTTTGTTGAGTTAACAATAGAATCTGAAGAGCCTGGGTCGCCAGTGGTGTCAAAAGTTGTTACCTCTACACCGTTAACATATAGCCTGATTCGATTGGCAGTTGTCCCGTTCGCGCTGTCCCAAGCAAGAACAATGTGATACCAGGCAGAGAGATCTCTGTATACAGCAGTTGTGATTCTGCGTCCCGCGTATGCGCCCCCTACATAGTTAAAGAACTGAATCGCATTTGCCGCAGTAAACTGCAGGACGGTGCCATTATTACCATCTTGAACAGCGGCGAAAATAGTCTGAGAACTGTCCAACCTACTCCTCTTCACCCACCCCGCCCAGGTCCACGTCTTGCGGTTGCCGGCTGATGCTGGCGTCCGGGACAAGTAGGCACTGTCGCTACTGTTGAATCTGAGTGAACGTGAGATGCTGTACCCACCACCACCTTCCTGCCCCAGCAGAAGGCTGTTGTTCAAGGCGCTCATTTCACGTCACCAATAAAGCGGACCGCAATGCGAGTCGTTGACTCAACGTGATAGGCCAATAAATCCACAGCATTGGCCGTTGTGGTGAGCGTCGGTGCTGTGCCCCCTGGGAACTTGAAGACACTGTTGTAGGCGAGTGTCCTGGAGCCGGTGCCGTCCTGGACCACACGGATCACACCACTCTGACCAGCAACAACATTCGTCGGGGCACCAAGGGTGCGGTTACCGCCGAGGGTGACCTGGAACTGATTGCCAAGGCTCAGGTCAGTGGCGATGGTTGCTGCATCGGTGAGCGTGACGTAGGCGCCGCGTTGAGCAGCAGTGAAGGTCTGTGCAACGTCGGTCTTGGCCGTGTCAGCGTCATAAGCTTGAACAGTACTACCAATGGCACTAGAGGTAAGTATATTAGCATTATAAGCTTGTACACTTACACCAATATCACCAGCATCAAGTACAGCATTAGCACCGACTGACAAGGACACTGGTACATTAACAGCACCAGCAGGGTCTACAGTAAGGCGTGCAGTACCACCAGTAACAAGTGCTAGTTCATCAGCACCAGTATGAGCAATACCAGTGTTTACATCACCATCAAAGGAGTAAACAGGAGCTGCAGTAGAGGTGCTATCATCAGCTTTAAGTTGACCAGTAAGGGTACCACCAGTAGTCTTAAGGTACCGACTATCAGAGTCAGTAGCGTAGTAACGTACCCACACCCAAGTAGAAGTAGCACTACTATAGTAGATCTCAACAGTAAGTCCACTGTCCCCTATGAAGCCCCCAGGAAGCCCACTAAGGGGTGTAAAGGATTGAATACCTGTAGAGTCAAGGATACGGATAGCATCACCGTTTACAGGCGATCCTGGGATGGCTGCAACGTTAGCTACCACTGTATAGGCAAGAGCCTCTGCAGCAGCATTAAGAGCCGCTGTAGCGTTAGTGTTAGCTGTGTTAGCGGTAGACACTGCACTAGCTGCTGCAGCACTAGCAGCATTAGCTGTAGACACAGCTGAGTTAGCCGTAGACACAGCACTATTAGCTGTGCTAGTAGCTGCATTAGCCGTTGATACAGCACTAGCAGCTGTTGCCTGAGCTGCAGTCGAGTTACTAAGGGCTGTGTTAGCCGTTGTAGTAGCGGCATTAGCTGCAGCAGTAGCAGTAGCTGAGTTATTACTAGACTCCTGTGTTACATAGAGACCTTGAATAAAGTTATTATTAAGGTCTTGTGCACGAATAGCAGAACCAGAGTAGAAGGTAGCAGCTAGATCGCTATCATCAGTCTGACGATAGATGATAATAGCAGCACCATTAGCTGGTGTATTACCAGCAGTGAATAGTACCTGTCCACCAGTCTTAGTGCTGTAGTTAAGACTTTGTAGGTTATAGTGAGTACCAGCTGTTTTAAGGACACCTGCAACAGTAACCTTAATATCAGTAGGCTCTAGCCATTTAAAAGTAAAAGAAAAGGGTCCTAAGTTGGACCCATCACCAGTGAATGTATTTTGTGTAGTAGCCATCTCTAAGGTTAGCGATACATTTGAGTTAGTCGTTCAATCTCTGCTTTACGACGATCAGCAGCCCGTGCAGCATCATCAATACGACCTTGTTTCATGAGGTTCTTATTGGTCAGTGACTCTTGGATAGAGCGCCACATCGGTTCATTTTCTTGTTGCATACGCAACTCAGCTGCCTTCTGAGCTTGAGACATGATGTCATTCATCACTGAATAGACTTCACTTTGAGCTGCTTGTATCTCCTCAGATGGACGACCTTGTACACGCATTGCACGGATACGATCCAACTGATCGTTATACTTCTTGTTCTTACTTAGCTTATCGAACTCCTTCCACAGTTGTTGCTCACCGATGTACTTATACAGTACTTCACGTTCCTGTGGGGTGTATTCATGGTTACCAGAGCTATCCTTACGAATCATCTGAATACCATCCCAGCCACTATCAATCAACCACTGTCTCCAAGGCTCAGTGCCCTCACTGATCTTAACTGGGTTAACAGCATTAAGAGCGCGAAGGACTGGGTTATCAATATCATTGAGGGGCTTACCCGTGTAGATATCAATCTGTTCAGGTAGTTGACTGGAGAAGCCAGGTACCTTATTGGTAACATAACCAACTAGGTCCTTATAGATATCCTTTTGGGAACTAGTGACAGCGTTAGAGACAACACCAAGAGCACCAGATAGAGGGATAGCAGCCCTTACTTCATTAGCAAGGAAGCGAGAGATAGCAGTTTCATCACCGTTAGCAACAGCAACAACAGGCTCAAGACCAGCAGTCCAGGACTTATTGACAAAGGTAGCAGAAAGAGTCCAAGCCAATTTATCAGTAAATGACTCAGTAAGGGTAGAGCCAATGTCACGTGAGTAGAAGGCAAGGTCACCAACAAGAGTCAAGATAGTATCGAGTGGTTCATAACCTGCGTAGCTCACCCACTTACCACCAATGTTGATTGTCTTAGGTTGCCACCCAAAGTTATCACGAAGCTTCTTACGTTCACCTGCATTAACAGGACCGTTACCACGGATGTTACCAGCCAAGGCATGTCCAAGCATAGAGGAAGACAGTAGTGCACCAAAGGCTACACGACCACGG
>Ga0255071_1000339_pt1 | contig 9079 bp, 9 predicted proteins | sample Colum_Miss_RepC__FD_188443 | JGI IMG/M metagenome (GOLD analysis project Ga0255071, IMG submission 188443) | Freshwater microbial communities from Columbia River, Oregon, United States - Colum_Miss_RepC_8h | ecosystem: Environmental > Aquatic > Freshwater > River | place: USA: Oregon | collected...
CGCTTCGGCATCGTCGCCGCCGGTCCAGACCTGCTGGCCTTTCTTGGCGGTGATCTGCGCGGTGCCGGTGTCCTGACAGAACGGCAGCACGCCCTTCGCGGCGACCTCGGCGTTGCGGAGCATCGCGAGCGCGACGGCGCGGTCGTTATCGCTGGCTTCCTTGTCCGCGAGGATCGCGGCGACCTGCTCGAGGTGCTCGGTGCGCAGGTAGAAGTTGATGTCGTGCAGCGCCTGATTGGCGAGGAGGGTCAGGCCCTCGGGCGCGACCTTGAGGATCGGCTTGCCGTCGAACTCGGCGACGGAGACGTGCTCCTTGGTGAGCAGGCGATACTTCGTGGTATCGTCGCCCAACGGAAAGGGATCCTGGTAATGGAAGGGAGAGGCCATCGCCGTCACCATACGGGACGCCCTCCCGCCCGCAAACGGAAACAGGTCAGCGCGCGGGCATCTGCGCCGGCGCGCCGAGACGCACGCCGCTGACGATCGTCCCTTCGGCGAGGTCGACCGATACCAAGGCCAAGCCGGCATTGCCGGCCGAGGAACGCACGGTGCCGGCGACCTTGCCTTCGGGTGTCTTCAGTTCGAGACCGACGGAGACCGGACCATCGACCCTCCGGAGGATACGACGCAAGGAGCCCATGGACTGGATGCGGGCCATGACCTCCTGGCCGAGGTAACAGCCCTTGGTATAGCTGACCCAGGCGTCGAGGCCGCACTCCTGCGGAAACTCGTTAGCACCGCAATCAGCAGGGACGGACGGCACGCCGGCGGCGAGACGGGCGGACTCCAACTCAGCGAGGCTGCCCATTTCGCCCGGCGCTGCGGAGCCCGCGGGCGTGAGCAGGTCCCAGGCTGCGACGCCGAAGCGACGGGTCGGAAAAAGTTTCGCGTCGGCAAGGGCGGGCTCCGCGCCCCAGGCGACGTAGCGCTGCCATCGGGCGGTTTCGTCCGTCGCGACGACGTCGTCGGCGATGACATTGGCGGTCACGACCGCGATGAGCGCCTCCGCCGCGAGGTGCGGGCAGAGCAAAAGGAACGAGCCATCGGCTTCCTTGGCGACGACCGTGTGCGCGAGCACCCGGCCCTTACGATTGAGCCAGAGCGCATCGGTCAGCGCGCCGCCGCGCAGGTCCGCCGTGCACTGACCCTGCAGGAACGCCGCCGCGTCTTCGCCCGTGATGCGGACGACCGCGGTGTGAGCTGGAGCGAAGCGCACGGCCATCAGACAAGCAACGCCCAGAGCCGGGAGACGGCCTGCAAAGCCAGGTTCGCGTAGATCGCGGCCATCACGTCATCGAGCACGATACCGAAACCTCCGGGCAGCTTCTCGAGCGCCTTGATGCCAAAGGGCTTCGTGATGTCGAAGAGGCGGAAGAACAGGAAGCCGAGCAGGACGAAAACGAATGAAGTCGCCCCGCCGTAGACGTGCGGATTGAAGAGGAAGACCAGCGGCATCGCGGCGAACTCGTCGAGGATGACCTCGGACGGATCCTTCTTGCCGATGAACGCGGCGGCCACGCCGCACAACAGGATCGCGGTCAGGACGACGAGCGCATCGAAGATGAACTCATGCGGGCCGCCTTTCTGATGCGCGTAACGCACGACGAGCGCCCACCACAGCAACCCGGCCGCGGAGCCCCACGTGCCCGGCGCCTTGAGGCGTCCGAGCGGACCGAGCGTCGCGATCTGGACGATCATGAGGCCAGGCCCGGCAGATGACGGCGATGCCGGATGAGGTAACTGAGGCCCGAGAACACGGTCAGGGCGACGGACAGCCAGAACAAGGCCATGATGATGACCTCCCAGCGCTGATGCCATTCGGCCGAGAGCTTCCAGTGCGACTCGTACGCGCGCAGGCCGATGAGGTGACCGATAGCCAGGATCTGCAGGAACGTCTTGATCTTGCCGAGACCCTCGGCCTCGAGGACCTGGCCCGAGGCGGCGGCGACGAGGCGGAGGCCGGTGATCAGGAATTCCCGGATGACGATGAGCATCACGCCGAAGGACGTGTAGAGGACCGTCGAAGCGTCCGGCGACAAAGGCTCGCCGGCGTCGCTCCAGCGCGTGACCGGCAGGCAATCGATCGCGGCGAGGCCGATGAGCAGGCCGAGGATGAAGATCTTGTCGACCAGGGCATCCATCAGGCGGCCGAAGTCCGTGACCGCGTTGAGTTTGCGGGCGATCCAGCCGTCGAAGATGTCGGTCAAGGCCGCCAGGATGAACAAAGCGAGCGCCGCGCTGGCCCAAGGGCCGGCCCAGTAAGTCCAGACCGTGATCAGGAAGATGGCCGGCAGGCGGGCCGCGGTCAGGATATTAGGGAGATGCCGAAGAATATGCATGCGGGCTTGCGGAAAGGATGTTCCCGACCGAGAGTGAGCCGCAACAGGAAAACGATGCCCCGAGCCCTCCGCACCGCCGTCTATCCCGGCACCTTCGATCCGGTCACGCTCGGGCATCTGGACGTCCTACGCCGCGCCTCCCGGCTCTTCGACCACGTCATCGTCGCCGTCGCGCCGAGCGACAGCAAGAGCCCCTGGTTCTCCGTCGAGGAACGCCTCGGCATGGCGCGCGAGGCCTGCAAGGGCATCCGCAACGTCAAGGTGCTCGAACTCAAAGGCCTGACCGTCGAGTTCGCCCACCGCCACAAGGCCGCCGCCATCATCCGCGGCCTCCGCAAATTCAGCGATTTCGAGTTCGAATTCGACCTGGCCCACGCCAACCGCCTGATGGCGCCCGGGATCGAGACCGTCATCCTGATGCCCAGCCAGGACCAGTTCGTGACCTCCTCGAGCTTCGTGAAGGACATCGCCCGCCACAAGCTCTCCCAGGCCGCCGCCTTCGTCCCCCGCTGCGTCCTGCCCCACCTGCGCAAAAGGCTGGCGGAAAAGGCCTGAAAAGGCCCGCCTCCGCTGTTGACCGTGGGGGGTAGTTCTATTTGCTCGGCCCTTCCCCCCGCGACGACCACCGACCGGGGGCCTCCCTCCCTTTATACATACCATGGACATCAAAATCCAAGAAACTAACCCGACCCGCCGCTCCGTCACCGTGACGGTCCCCGCCGCGACCGTCGCCGCCGCCGAGAAGGAAGTCGTCAAGGGCTTCTCCCGCGAGGCCGCCCTCCCCGGCTTCCGCCCGGGCAAGGCTCCGGAAGCCGTCGTGCGTCAGAAGTACGCCAAGCAGATCGCCGACGAGGTCAGCCAGCGCCTCCTCTCCCAGGGTTACGAACGTATCCAGCAGGAGAAGTCCTTCACCATCTACACCGTCGCCGACGTCCAGAAGGAAGCCGGCTCCGGCACCGACGCGGTCTTCCGCTACGAAGTCGACGTCGTCCCTGACTTCAAGACCCCCGACTGGAAGGCCGTCAAGGTCCCGGTCGAAGAAGTGACCGTCGCCGAAGCCGACATCGACCAGCATCTCCAGAAGATCCTCGAGCAGCGCGCCCGCTACGAGAAGACCGAAGACGCCGCCGCCAAGGGCGACTACGTCCGCATCGGCTACGTCGGCACCGTCGACGGCAAGCCCGTCAGCGAGCTCGACGCCGAGGCCAAGTCCTACGGTAGCGCCGAATCCACTTGGGAAGAAGCCGGTGCCGAAGGCGCCGCCGTCGCCGTCCCCGCCATCGCCCAGGCCGTGATCGGCCTCAAGGCCAACGGCACCGCCCAGGCCGAATACGTCTTCCCCGCCACGCATGAGCGCGAAGCCCTCCGCGGCAAGAAGGTCAGCTACGCGATCACCGCCAGCGAAGTCCGCCGTAAGGAAATCCCGAAGGTCGACGAAGCCTTCTGCAAGGCCGTCGGCGTGAAGGACGAAGCCGATCTCCGCGACCAGCTCCGCAAGGGCATCGAAGGCTCCAAGAAGCAGGCCGCCGAGACCGCCCGCCGCGAAAAGGCCGTCGACGCCCTCCTCGCCGGCCAGGAATTCCCCCTGCCGGAATCCGCCGTCATGTCCGTCGCCCAGGGCCTCTTCTACCAGTATGCCGAGATGCGCCTGCGCAGCGGCACCAAGCCCGAAGAGCTCGAGACCCAGCGCGACGACATCCTGGCCGAAGCCAAGAAGGCCGCCGCCCTCCGCGTCCGCGCCCAGTTCGTCCTCTCCCGCATCGCCGAAGAGCTCAAGCTCGAGGTGTCCCGCGAAGAGCTCGGCTCCGCGATCATGCAGGCCGCCCAGGCCAGCCAGACCCAGCCCGAAAAGCTGGTCAAGGACCGCCAGCGCCTCGCCGAACTCCGCCGCGACGCCCTCCTCAACAAGGCCCTCGACGCCGTCCTCGCCGGCGGAGTCGCCGCCTGAGGTTGAGATTTCGCCCGTTCCGGGCACAGTCCTTCTCGCACCACCATGTCCTACATCATTCCTAACGTCGTCGAACGCGACGCCCGCGGCGAGCGAGCCTGGGACATCTACAGCCGCCTGCTCAAGGACCGCATCATCTTCATCGGCTCGCCGATCTACGACGACGTGGCCAACGCGGTCATCGCCCAGCTGCTCTTCCTGCAGATGGAAGACCCGAAGAAGGACATCTCGATCTACATCAACTCCCCGGGCGGCTCCATCACCGCGGGCATGGCGATCTACGACACGATGAACTTCCTCACGTGCGAGGTGAACACCTACTGCATCGGCCTCTCGGCCAGCATGGCCACCGTCCTCCTCGCCGCCGGCACCAAGGGCAAGCGCCACGCGCTCCCGAACTGCCGCGTGATGATCCACCAGCCGAGCGGCGGCGCCGGCGGCCAGACGTCCGACATCTCGATCGCCGCGAAGGAGATCCTCCGCTGGCGCGACACGCTCAACCACGTCCTCGCCAAGCACAGCGGCAAGACGCCCGAGGACCTGATGCGCGACTCCGACCGCGACTTCTACATGACGGCCGAGCAGGCGAAGGCCTACGGCCTCGTCGACCACGTCGTGGCGCCGAAGGCGGCCCGCGCCTAAGCGTATGGCCGGCGATCGCGCCGAGAGCTGCTCCTTCTGCGGCAAGCCCGCCGCCCAGGCCGGTAAACTGATCGCCGGACCCGGCGGCGTGGGCATCTGCGACGCCTGCGTCAGCACCTGCGGCCGCCTCCTCGAACGCGAGAAGACCCGCGACGGCAAGCCGGCCGCGTCCGCTCCCGGCGGTCCCGCGATGCAGGAAGCCCCGGCGAAGCTCCCGCTCGCGCCGATCAAGCTGATCCCGCCCACGCAGCTCCGCCTCGAGCTCGACGCCCACGTCATCGGCCAGGTCCACGCGAAGAAGGTCCTCTCGGTCGCGGTCTTCAATCACTACAAGCGCCTCAACGACCGCCAGAAGCCGGCGACCGCCGACCAGGCCGGCGAGCTCGCCGACGTCGAGCTCGACAAGAGCAACGTGCTGCTGATCGGTCCGACGGGCACGGGCAAGACGCTCCTCGCCCGCTCCCTGGCGCGCATGCTCGATGTGCCGTTCGCCATCGCCGACGCCACGACCCTCACGGAAGCCGGCTACGTCGGCGACGACGTCGAGACGGTCATCCTTCGCCTCCTGCAGTCCGCCGACATGGACGTCGAACGCGCCCAGCGCGGCATCGTCTTCATCGACGAGATCGATAAGATCGGCCGCAAGTCCGACTCGGCCTCGATCACCCGCGATGTCTCGGGCGAAGGCGTCCAGCAGGCGCTCCTGAAGCTCCTCGAAGGCACGGTCTGCAACGTCCCGCCCGCCGGCGGCCGCAAGCACCCGGAGCAGCAGTGCATCCGCGTCGACACGGCCGACATCCTCTTCATCTGCGGCGGCGCCTTCGCCGGCCTCGACCGCATCATCGCCCGCCGCGGCGGCGCGAAGTCCCTCGGCTTCGTCCCTCCGCGTAACGACGCCCCTTCCCTGTCGGCCGAACAGATCGTCGCCGGTCTCCAGCCGGAAGACCTGTTCTCCTTCGGGATGATCCCGGAGTTCGTGGGCCGTCTGCCGGTCATCTCCGTCCTGGAGCCGCTCGACCGCGAGGCGCTCATCCGCATCCTGACCGAACCGCGTAACGCCGCGACGAAGCAGTATCGCAAGCTCTTCGCCCTCTCGGGCATGTCCCTTGAATTCACCCGCGAAGCCCTCGAGGCCGCCGCCGACAAGGCGCTGGCCCTCGGCACCGGCGCCCGCGGCCTCCGCTCCGTGCTCGAAGGCGTGCTGCTCGACACGATGTATGCGCTGCCCGAAGCCGCCGCCGGCTCGAAGTTCACGGTGACACCCGAGGCCATCCGCGGCGAACAGCCCGTGACGGTCGCGGCGCCGAAGAAGAAAGCTTCCTGACCTCCATGCTCGCCTATCCGGCCATCGATATCCGCGGCGGTCGCTGCGTCCGCCTCAGCCAAGGCCGCGACGACGCCCGCACCGACTATTACAAGGATCCCGTCGAACCGGCCCTCGTCTTCGCCCAGGCCGGCGCGGCCTGGATCCACGTCGTCGACCTCGACGGCGCCTTCGGCGGCGCCCCGCTCAACCTTCCGATCCTGCAGCGCATCGCCGCGCTCGGTCCGAAGATCCAGTTCGGCGGCGGCATGCGCGACCGCGCGACGGCCGAAGCCGCCTACGCCGCCGGCGCGAGCCGCGTCGTGATCGGCACGCGCGCCGCGACCGACCCCGCTTTCCTCCGCGAGATGGCCAAGGCCCACGGCCCGCGCCTCGCGGTCGGCATCGACGCCAAGGACGGCCTCGTGGCCGTCAAAGGCTGGACGGCCGTCACGGCGCTCAAGGCCACGGAGTTCGCCAAGGAAGCCGGGGAGCTCGGCGTCTCGACGGTGATCTATACCGACATCGCCACGGACGGCATGCTCACGGGCCCGAATTGGAAATCCCTCGAAGCGGTGCTCAAGGCCTGCCCCTGCGGCGTGATCGCCTCCGGCGGCGTGTCCGGCACGGACGACGTCGCCCGCCTCGCGGAGATGGCCAAGGCCTACCCGAATCTCGTCGGCGCCATCGTCGGCAAAGCCTTGTATGAAGGCCGCTGCGACGTGACGGGATTGCTCAAGGCTACGGGCGAACGCTGAGCTCATCGGGCGCGGCGGCGCCGCCCTTCCGATGCTTGCCAAGCAGGCACCCTCGCCCAACATCGCCCATCCATGGCCTTGTTCCGCCGATTCTCCGTGCTGCTGACGACGCTGCTGCTCGCCGCGACGGGCGGGCTTGCCGCCGACCAGCCGCTGAACCTGGAGACCGTCATCGCCAAGGCTCGCGGCGCCGCGGCCGTCGACCCCGCCGCCCTGACCAAGCTCCGCACCCTGCGGATGGAATTCACCTCGCTCGACGAGAAGGGGAAGTCGCAAGGCCGGATGACGCTCACGCTCGCGGCCCCCGGCTACCGCCATCAGCTTTCGGTCACCGAAGAGCCGAAGGCCAATCTCGTCATCTGCGCCGGTCGCCTCGAGGGCTGGACCACCCGACAGACCGATCCGCTCGCCCCCAAGGTGATCCGCCCGGTCGCCTACGAGGAGTTCCGCAAACTGCAGGACATGGCCCGCGATGACCTGGCTTTCTTCGCGGTGCCCGCCGACGGGACGGCCGAATATAAAGGCCTGACGGAAGTCGACGGCCGCGCCACCCACGCCGTCCATTACGTCTACGCCAGCGGCTTCCGTATCACCCGCCATTTCGACGCGCGCACCTTCGCCCTCGTGGCCTCCGACCAGCTCACCCCCAACCGCGAACTGATCCGCCAGAAGGTCGAGTCCTTCGTCGAGGTCGCCGGCCTGCGCTTCGCCGCCAAGGAGTCCGTGACCATCGAAGGTCGCAATTCCGGCGAGGTGACCTACGGCCCGATTCAAGTGAACCCCGCCTTGACCCCGGGGCTTTTCGATTTCCCTTCCTTCTGAGCCCATGACCTTCCTCCGTCTCCGCGCCAAGGACTTCCGCGCCCAACTCGGCGCCTTCGTCGGTACGGGCGAAGCCTCCCCCGACGTCCGCGACGCGGTCGCCGGCATCATCGCCGACGTGAAACGCCGCGGTGACGCCGCCGTGCTCGCCTACACGGCGAAGTTCGACCGCGCCAAGCTCACCGCCGCACGCCAACGCATCCCGCTCGCGGAATTGCGCCGCGCGGCCGCCGGCTTCGCCCCGGCGAAGAAGAAAGCCTTCGACGAAGCGGCGAAGTGCGTCACGGCCTTCCACGCGCGCACGCTGCCGAAAGGCTGGACGGCGCCGAACCCGCACGGCGCCACGGTGGGCGAACGCCACCACGCGATCCGCCGCTGCGGCCTCTACATCCCCGGCGGCCAGGTGCCGCTCGTCTCGACGGTGCTGATGACCGCGCTGCCCGCCAAGGTCGCCGGCGTCCCCGAACTCTGCGCCTGCACGCCGCCCGGACCGGACGGCAAGATCAACCCCGACATCCTCGCCGCGCTCTACCTCTGCGGCGTCCACGAAGTCTACGCGGTCGGCGGCGCCCAAGCGGTCGCGGCGATGGCCCTCGGCACGCGCACGATCGCGCCGGTCGACAAGATCTTCGGCCCGGGCAACACGTTCGTGACCGAAGCGAAGCGTCAGGTCTTTGGTCTCGTCGGCGTCGACCTCCTCCCGGGCCCGAGCGAAGTGATGATCATCGCCGACCGCACCGCTGACCCGGAGTGGGTCGCGGCCGACCTCTGCGCCCAGGCCGAACACGGCAGCGGCAAGGAGAAGCTCTACCTGGTCACGGAAAGCGAAGCGTTCGCGAAGCAGTGCCTCGCCGCCGCCCGCAGGCAGTCCGCCACGCTCACGCACGGCGAGAAGATCCGCAAGGCGCTCGACGCCAAGGTCTGCGCCATCCTGGCCCCGAAGATCGAGGACGCGGCCGAAGCGGCCAACCTCGTCGCCCCGGAACACCTCGAACTGATGGTCGCGCCGGCCAAGCTGCAGGCGCTGTCCGCCCGCATCACCACCGCCGGCGCCATCCTCCTCGGCCACCACACGCCGACGGTGCTCGGCGACTTCACCGCGGGCCCGAGCCACACGCTTCCGACCGGCGGCACGGGTCGCTTCTTCAGCGGCCTGCGCGTCGCCGACTTCCTCCGCCGCACGAGCCTGGTGCATTACTCCCCGGCCTCGCTCAAGAAGGCGGCCGCGGTGGTCGACGCGTTCTCCCGCATGGAGAACCTCGACGCC
>Ga0255071_1000347_pt1 | contig 8981 bp, 7 predicted proteins | sample Colum_Miss_RepC__FD_188443 | JGI IMG/M metagenome (GOLD analysis project Ga0255071, IMG submission 188443) | Freshwater microbial communities from Columbia River, Oregon, United States - Colum_Miss_RepC_8h | ecosystem: Environmental > Aquatic > Freshwater > River | place: USA: Oregon | collected...
CGGACTTGCCCGAAAGGTCGGGTCGGGGGTGTTCGACCCCGTAAAGACGAGTCGCCGCCGGGGTCGGCGGACTATTCGACGGTGAAGAGCACCCCGCCGATCTGGTTGATCTTGATGGTGGGGGCCGTGCCGCTGGTCGTCGTGGTGGCCTTGGCCGCGTTGGAACCTTCCACGGAGGCGCCATCCACGGCTTCGACTTCGAAGCCCGTGTAGAGGGTGATCAGGTTGGAATAGAGGCGCTGCAGTTCGGCCTTGGAGGCGACGACCATCTCCACCGTCTTGGCGTGGGTGGTGGTCGGATAGGTCTTCACGACGATATCGCCGGTCGTGCCCGAGATCATGTTGTTCACCTTGGATTCGACGGCGGCGAGCTGGCTCGGCACGGGCAGCCTCGAAGCCTGGCTGGGGTCTAGGCCGCGATTCTGCGAGTTGGCTTCGCTGGCCCGGTTGACGCGGTTGGCGACATCATCCGTGCCGGGCGGACGCGCGGCGTAGAGGCGGAGCTGCTGGTTAGAGTCCTTCATGTCGATCACGACTTCGGCGACGATGAACGACCCGGTGGTGTATTCTTGGAAGGAGATCGAGAGGATGGCGTCCGCCCGGCCATAGAAGGCCATGTCGGTCCGCGCGATCTTGATGCCGTAGATGCCTTGGTTGCGGATGGCTTTCTTGGTCATCTGCAGGGCTTCGGCCTGCGGTACGAGGGCTAGGGCGGCGAGGAGGCCGAGAGCGAGGGGTCTCATGGGGATAATCCTTTACGCTGCGGAGAGGTGAGGCAAGACTGCAACCGATGCTGAGCTGCGAGAACCTCACCGTGCGGGCGGGCGCCGACGGCCCTGTCATCCTTGACGGCGCCAACGCCCGCTTCCTGCCACGCGGGCTCAATGCCGTCATCGGGCCTTCCGGTTGCGGTAAGACCACCCTGATGAAGGCCATTCTGGGCATCCTGCCGTCGACCGGGGAAGCCAGCCTCGCGGGCCAGCGCATCACCTGCACCGAGGACCTCATCGGGAAGGTCGGTTTCGCCCCACAGTTTACCGCCGCTCAGGCGCAGCTGACGGTCGCGGAATCCCTTGAATACGCCCTTGAACTGGCGGTGCCCGACGCCGCCGAGCGGGCCCGTCGCCTCGAGGCCGTGCTTGGCGTGACCGGCATGGCGCCGCACCGCGATAAGCGGGTCTCGGCTCTTTCGGGCGGCCAGCTCCGTCGTCTCTCCCTCGGGCTGGAACTCACCCTCGACCCGGCCTGCATGGTCTGCGACGAGGTCACCTCGGGCCTGGATCCGCAGTCCGAGGACCAGATCCTGGCGCTGCTGCGTGATCTCGCGGAGTCGCATCATAAGAGCTTCGTCTGCATCATTCATAATCTCGGTAAGCTGAACCAGTTCGACTGGGTCACGGTCGTCTATCAGGGCGACGTGGTCTTCCAAGGCTCGCCCGACGAACTGCTGGGTTACTTTGGCATCCCGGACGGCCTGCGACTCTACGAAGTGCTCAACGCTTCCGATCTGGCCACCTGGCGCGATCGCTGGGCCATCCACCAGTCCGAGCATCCGGATTCTTATGCCGTGGCGGTCGCCAAAGTCGGTGCGCCGGCTGAGATCGAGCCGCTCCCCGAGCCGGTCGTGCCGGGCGGCGTCTCCCAGTTCACCACGCTGCTTTCGCGTCGGCTGAAGCTCTTCTTCCGCGACACCGGTTATCTCGGGCTCACGCTCGCCATCACGTTCGGCTTCCCGCTGCTCGTGATCATCTTCAATCTCGAAGGCTCCTGGGACGTCCTCAAGATTCCGATGGACCGCAACACGGCCTCGATGGAAGAAGTGAAGCAGGCCCTCGGCGTGCAGATGGCCAACGCCCAGCTGGCGGGCCTCGCCGCGGGCTTGGTGATGTTCCAGGTCATCCTGCTCACCCTCATGGGTGCCAACAACGGCGGACGCGAGATCTCCGCCGAGCGCGTGCTCTATGAGAAGGAGCGCATGACCGGGTTGCGTCCGTGGGCTTACGCGTTCTCGAAGATCGTCTTCGTCTCGCTCATCGGCATCGCTCAGGGCGTCTGGATGTGTTTCTTCGTGAAACTCGTCTGCAATTTCCCGGGTCCGTGGGCCGAGCAGCTGGCCATCCTTGCCGGCAGCTGCGTCTCGATGTCGGTGGTCTGCCTCGGCTTCTCGGCCATGCTGACCTCGCCGGAGAAGTCGTCGCTGCTCTCGATCTACCTCGTGGGTTTCCAGTTGCCGCTTTCGGGCGTCGTCCTGGCCCTGCCGCCGGCGCTGACCTGGCTCTGCCGTCCTTTCATCAACGCTTATTGGGGCTGGTCGGGCTACATGAAGTCCATGATGGGGCTGCCTCTATATGATGCTTATACCGCGAGTATGCCCAATCAGAGCGCCTACGTGGCCAGCACGACGGATGGCCTGGCGGTGCTCCTGGTCCAAGGGCTGTTCGGTATCTGTCTGGTGGTCTTCGGCTGCCAGCAGAAGCGCTGGAGCTGAGGCCCGGCCCGACCCGGTGCTTGTCGGATTTGCCCTAGGCGGGGAAATCGCTGGAACAAATCCCAAAGCGGGCTAGGCTATTGGGGCAGGGTAGCCTGCGCCCCCTTTCCCGCATGTCCAAGATCAACCCCCTCTTCTTCGCCCTCGGCATCCCTGTCGTGGTCATCGTGATCCTGGTCGCGATCGTCGTGCCTCGCATGGGCGGCGGCGGTCGTTTCGCGGACCTGACCCCGTTCTCAGTCGAGACCTACCGCCGGGACTGGGCGACGCTCCAGGGCAACAGCTACCGTCTCGAGTGCCAGGTCGAACAGCAGCTCGCCTTCGTCGAAGGCCGTGGCCGCGTCCTCGCCGTGAAGCCGATCAGCAAGGACCCGGTCGGCCGCATCCCCGTCTTCATCCCCGCCGGCTCCGCCGACTCCTTCGAGGTCGGCCAGCGCTTCAAGTGCAGGCTGCGCGTCACCCGCGACCTCCTGGTCGTCGAAGCCCTCGAACGTTTCTGAATCTTCCCGCCATGCGTCACCTCATCTTTTCTTGCTTCGGTTGGTGCGCCTTGACCGTCCTCGGTTTCGCGCAGGCGCCTCCGCCCGCGGCGGCGCCGGGCGGCACGGCCGGTAACTACCAGAGCTCCACCGCCGAAGGCGGCGCCGACCGTCTTTTCAACGTCAACAGCGACTCCGTGGACCTCGAGAACGGCACCATGCAGTGGAAGGGCAGCACGATGAATCTCGGCAATTCCCGCTCCGTCCGGGCCCGTTTCGAGCGCTATCTCGCGGCGCCGACCGACAACGGCGACATGAAGCGCTACGTCGCGATCCTCGACCAGATCCAGTTCCTGCTTTCGCCGCAGGCCCTGACCAAGGACAACTACTATCGCAACCAGCAGGAGGCGTTCAACCTGCTCTTCAAGGCCGCGGAGTTCGAGTTCGACGCCCAGGGTTGCCTGACCATCGCCACCCAGGTCCAGAAGGCCTGGCGCATGGGCAGCGAGTACAAGAACATCGAAGTGACCCTCAACCAGCTCGAGATCCTACGTAAGACCCAGGAGTCCGTGATCATCAATCGTGCGGACCGCATCGAGGAAGCCAACGCCGAGCGCACCGACGGCAAGGGCAAGCTGGTGTCGAAGGGCTCCACCGGCACGACCGAGCTGGGCTTCAAGGTCAAGGATGAGGCCCGCACGCAGGCGCAGATGCTCGCCCAGGGCACGAAGCTCTCGGCCATCGGCCTCAAGGCCAAGATCGAGTTCCAGTCGCAGATGGTCGCGTTCCTGATGGCTCGCCGCTATCGTCACGCGCTCATCACCAGCGCCTTCTACCGCGTGGTCTTCAACGCCAGCAACCAGGAGGTCGTCGTCGGCGCCAAGGAAGTGAAGGAATTCTTCCCGGTCTCGGATTTCGTCCCCACCCTCGAATCGATCGACCTGCTCGCCCGCGAGGCGATCAAGGACGTCGGCAAGGGCATGCAGACCGTCGACGACCTGGTGAAGCAGGAGGAGCTCTACGGCGCCTTCGAGCGTCTCCAGGAGACCTACTTCCTCGGTGAGTTCGAGCCGTCGGTGATGCTCTACCCGCAGGAGAAGAAGCGCCAGATGCTCACCCTCTGGAAGGATCTGCGTGAACTACAGCGCCTCGGTGATGAACGCGACCTCGCCAGCGTCGAGGCCTTCGTGAACAAAGTGCGCGGCCAGGCCCGCGACTTCCCGAGCGCCCCGGTGCTCTCGAAGGTCAACAACGCCATGAACGCTTCGAACATGTCGCTCCTTTCCGCCAAGGCCGCCGCCCTCGCGGGCGACACCGCCAAGGCCGAGGCCGCCCTTGAGCGCGCCACGAAGATCTGGCCGCAGAATCCCGGCGTGAAGGAATTCGCCAACCAGGTCGTGAGCCGCCAGGACACCCTCGCCCAGAAGATACCCGAGTTCGACCGGCTGATGGCCGAAGCCAAGTGGCGCGAGATCTTCAACAAGAAGCTCGAGTACGCCCTGGCCCTCGCGCAGGACAAGGAGCGTTCAGACAAGCTCCGCAAGGTCGTCCAGCGCGTCGGCGAGCTCGACGCCAATATCCAGAAGGCCTCGATGCTCGCGGCCCAGAACAACCCTTACCTCGCGTGGGATGTCATCGTGGAGATCTACAAGACCGAGTCCGATGACCTCGTCCTCGCCAAGACCCGTTCCGACATCGCCCCGCTCGTCGCCGGCTACGCCCAGCTGATCGGCCGGGCCGAGAAGCTGGAGAAGGAAGGCGCCGAAGCCGCGGCCCTCGCCGCTTGGCTCTCCGCGCAGGACCTGAATCCCGCTTCGCCGACCTGCGGCGCCGCCGTCAAGCGTCTGGCCCGCGCGGTCGCTGAAAGCGCCGTCATCCGCTCCGAAGGGGCCGTCCCGACGCCGCCGGCCGCCGACGATATCCCGGCTCCGCCGACGAAGTAAGCCTCACCAGAGGCTGACCGGATTGTCCTCGAGAGGATCGACCACCGTCACGCGGAGGTCGGTCTTCCGGTCGCGCACTTCGTTCATCAGGGCGTCGACGATGACGGTGCGGTTGCACTCCTTGCTGAGGTGCCCGAGGTAGAGTTCGGTCGCCTGCCACTCGCGCAGGCCGACGAGCAGGTCCTTGGTCTGCGTGTTGGACAGATGGCCGAAGTTGCCGCGGATGCGCTGCTTCAGGGAGATCGGCCGCTTGGAGAGATCGAGCATCTCGTCGTCGTAATTCGCCTCGAGCACGAGGATGTCGGCCAGGGCGACATGATGGCGGACGACCGGGGTCACGTGGCCGAGGTCGGTCAGCCAGGTGAGGCGTTTCGCCGGACGCGCATCCTCGGCGGGCAGGTCGAACGCGAAGCCGACCGGATCGGCGGCGTCATGCGGGATCGGGATCGCGGTGACCTGCAGGCCTTTGAACTCGAACGTCGTGCCCGTCTCGAAGAGCTGCCAGTCAGGCTGCGACTTGAAGGAGTCCTTGATGCGGCGGGCGGTCTCGCGGTTCGCGAAGACCTTGAGGCGGGGATTCTGGCGGAGCAGGGCGGGCAGGCCGACGCAGTGGTCGGCGTGTTCGTGCGTGATGAAGACGGCGTCCAAGGCCCGCGCTTCGATGCCGAGCTTCTGCAAGGACGCCTCGAGCCGCGGGCCTTGGAACCCGGCGTCGAGCATCACCCGCGCGCCGCCGACCTCCAGCAAGGAGCAGTTGCCGGAACTGCTGGTACCGAGGATGTGGAAGGCGAAAGCCATGCGGGAGGCGATGCAACCCCGTGACCTCGCCGTCTTCAAGCCGCCATTCGACCTTTTCCGCTTGAGGGCGACCGCGAGCGGAGGGAAGGTAGGTCATCCCGCCATGCCCTCCCTTCCTCGCGTCATCAGCATCATCATGGGGGGTGGCCGCGGCTCCCGCCTGTACCCCCTGACCAAGGATCGCTGCAAGCCGGCGGTGCCCCTCGCGAGCAACTACCGCCTCGTCGACATCCCGATCAGCAACTGCCTCAACTCGGGCTTCAACCAGATCTTCGTCCTGACGCAGTTCAACACCGCGTCCCTGCACAAGCACATCCAGCAGACCTATAAGTTCGACGGATTCGGCCGAGGCTTCGTCGACATCCTCGCCGCCGAACAGACCGGCGACAAGGAGAGCTGGTACCAAGGCACGGCGGACGCGGTCCGCCAGAACCTGCACCACTACAACCTCAAGGACGAAGATCTGGTGCTGATCCTCTCCGGCGACCAGCTCTACCGCCTCGATTTCGACGAGCTCGCCCGCCAGCACATGGAGAACGCCGCCGACGTCACCATCGCCGCCAAGGCCATGCCTTCGGATCAGGTCTCCGCCCTCGGCGTCATGCGCGTCAACGCCGACCTGCGGATCGTCGAGTTCGTCGAGAAGCCGAAGGATCCGGCGGTCATCTCCTCCCTGGTGCTCGGCGGCAACGCCCGCGCCCGCCTTGCCGACAAGTCGGACCAGCCTTACTGCCTGGCTTCGATGGGCATCTACCTCTTCTCGGGCAAGGTCATGCGCGAAGCCCTCGCGGACCACACCCAGACCGACTTCGGCAAGGAAGTCATCCCGGGTCTCCTCGCCTCGAAGCGCATGATGGCCTATGTGTTCGATGGTTACTGGGAAGACATCGGTACTGTCGGCTCGTTCTGGGAGTGCAACCTGACCCTCACGGATCCGGTGCCGCCGTTCGATTTCTTCGACGGCCAGAACCCCGTCTACACGCACGCCCGTTACCTTCCGCCGGCCAAGCTCAACGGCGCCCGCTCCGCCCGCGTCCTGATGGCCGACGGGGCGATCGTCGACGACTCCGAGCTCAACCGCTGCGTGATCGGCGTGCGCTCCGTCATCCGCGGGGGCTCCCGCCTCGAGAACGTCGTGATGATGGGCGCCGACGCCTTCGAGCGTCCGCACGACCTCGCGCGCAATCACTCCCTTGGCCGTCCCGACATCGGCGTCGGACCCAACTGCCTCATCCGCAACGCGATCATCGACAAGAACGCGCGCATCGGCGCAGGCAGCCGGCTGGCGCCCACGGGTCTCCCGGAGAAGTGGGAGACCGAGGCCTTGTTCGTCCGTGACGGCGTGATCGTCGTCAAGAAGGGCGCGATCGTGCCGCCGGGCACGGTGGTCGGGGAATGAAGACCTACGCCCTGACGTATTGGTTCACCTGGGCTTTCCTGGTGATCGCCGCCGCCCTCACGGGCGTGGCTTCGCTCAAGGGCGCCTTCTTCGGCGGACTCTTCGCCTCCGGGCTTTCCGCGCTGCTCACGCGCCCGTATGTGCGCGCGGGCGCCCGCTATGCGCCGCTGCTCGGCGCGACCGCCGGGACCCTCTGGGTCGTCGCGATGTTCTTCCGGCTGCGATGGTTCGGTCAGGCCGACGATTTCCTGTCCGCGCAGTGGACGCTGGGCATCGATATCTCCGTGCATGCCGCCGGTTTCGCCGGCGCGGGCCTGCTCGTGGCCTTGCGTGAACGGCATGACTTCGGCCGCGCCCTGGGCGGCGGTCTGCTGCTGGCGGCGGCGATGACGGCGGTGCCTTATGGCGTGATCGCCTGGATCGATCACCGCGTCGCGGGTCCGTTGGAAGTGGTGCTGCTCGTCCACGCCGACGTCCGTCCCGACGAGGGGCCGGTCCGCCGCGCCGGCGCGGTACGCGCCGAACTCACGCCGGCCGAGGCGGCTTTTCTGAAGGAACGGATGCTGGTCGTGGACGGACCAGGCGGGACGGAAATCCTCGATGAAGCCGGCCGCCGTTACTGGCCGCTCTGGCGTCGTCGCCTCGTCTATCCGGGTAACCCCGGCGGCCCCGTCCGCACCTTGGTGGTGCTCTTGCCGCCGGACCTAGCTGCGGAGACCTGGGAAGTGCCGGTGCATCAGGAACCGACCGGTCTGGCGCTCGCCGTCCTCGGCCCGGCCAAGGCGCTCCGTTTCAGCGGGGGTCCGGTGAGCCAGACCGTGCGCCTTGAGCTTTCGCTCGCGGTGAGGTCGCGCGAAGGCGTGCCGACTTATCAGTATCTGCAGGCCGAGGTCTTCCGTCGCTCCCCGGTCGGTGATCTCTACGCTCCGGTTGAGACCAAAGGTCTCGCCCCGGCTTTCCCGACCGCCGTCACCGATGAGCCCGCCAAGCCCGCCGAACCGGTCAAGGGGCGTCCCGTCCGTCCGCAGTTCGGTGAGGCGCCCGCGGCGAAGTAAACGGCGTCAGGTCGTCGAACTGAGGAAGTCGCGGTGCAACGCGGCGTACGCGCCTTGCTTGCCGAGGAGCTCGTCATGCGTGCCGCGCTCGACGATGCGTCCGGCGTCCAGCACCAGCACGCAGTCGGCCTTGCGGATCGTGCTCAGGCGGTGCGCGACGACGAAGCAGGTGCGGCCCTTCATCAGGCGAGCGAGCGCGACCTGGAGGCGGGCTTCGGTCAGCGTATCGACCGCGCTCGTGGCTTCGTCGAGGACGAGGATACGCGGGTCGGCCAGCAGGGCGCGGGCGAAGGCTACCAACTGCTGCTGACCCATCGACAGGCCGCGGCCTTTCTCGGAGCAGGGCGTATGGATGCCTTCCGGCAACGCTTCGATGAGGTCGAGGCAATCCAGGTCGCGGAAGGCCTGGCGGATCTCTTCGTCGGCGGCCTCCGGGCGGGCGGCCTTCACGTTCTCCGCGATCGTGCCGGCGAACAGGAAGTTCTGTTGGAACACGAAACCCATCTGGCGGCGGAGCGTGTCTTGGCGGAGGTCGGCCAGGTCATGTCCGTCGACGAGCACCTGGCCGGAGAGCGGGAGTTGGAATTTCGCGAGCAGGCCGATGATCGTCGACTTACCTGAACCCGTGTGGCCGACGAGGGCGATGACCTTGCCCGGCTGGGTGGTGAAGCAGATCTCGTGGAGCACCGGACGGTCCGGGACGTAGGCGAAGCCGACACCACGGAATTCGACGTGTCCGTTCAAGCGAGGGCATGCGATCGCGTCGGGTTTGTCCGTCCACGCGGGCGGGGTGTCGAGCACGCGGAAGTAGCGTTCCGC
>Ga0255071_1000371_pt1 | contig 8678 bp, 8 predicted proteins | sample Colum_Miss_RepC__FD_188443 | JGI IMG/M metagenome (GOLD analysis project Ga0255071, IMG submission 188443) | Freshwater microbial communities from Columbia River, Oregon, United States - Colum_Miss_RepC_8h | ecosystem: Environmental > Aquatic > Freshwater > River | place: USA: Oregon | collected...
TCGAAAAAGAAATCCTACCCTTGCTCCCGCTGCTCACCCAAGGCGGCGTCGCTTACGGCGGCCTCTTCCTCGGTCGCGACAGCGTCCAAGTGAAGCTCGACTACTCGCGCGCCGACGTCCGCGTCTGGCCCGACGCCGACAACCATCCGCTCATCAACCCGCCGCGCCGCTCCGTCGCGAAGCAGGATATCAACCTGCGCGAAGTCCTCGGCGGCGGCACGCTGCACACCGCGCGCGCCGGCCGACTCTGGCAGAAGCTCGGCCTCATCGACGTCGCCGGCCGGCCGACCGACCGTGGTCACATCGCCTCGCTCTTCCAACACGGCGAAGGCCTCGCCGTCGCGGCGGCGCTCGAGGACCAGGCCTACGACGCCCATGCGCTCGCCTGGGATCTCGCCGAACTGCGGGCCGGCGAACGCGTCGCCTCCGCGGGCCGTAATTCCAGCCGCCTCGGGGCCTGCTGCCGCCTGACTTATAAGTCTCTTACCGCCGAAGGCTACCTGCGGGAAGGCCTGCCGGTCGGCTTCGGCGAAGGCTGCGCCGAGGCGCTCAAAGGCTTCGCCCTGCACGGCAAGATCCCGCCGGTCGACGCCGACGGCCAGGGGCCCGGCCAAGGCGACCTGGAACGCGCCGTCCTCGAATGGCGGAGCACCCTGCAGCTCATCGCGCACGGTCCGGCCCACCCTTCGCAACGCTGGCAGCAGCTGCGCGCGGCCGCCCAAGAAGTCCTCGGACGGATCGTCGGGCCGACGCCGGCGGCGCGCTGAGGCTTACTTGCCGGTGATGGCCTTCGCGGCCGCCTTGGCCATCTCGCCGGCGCCCGCGGTGTTCGGGTGCACGCGGTCCGGCAGCATCTCCGGCGACTTCTCGAGCGCCGCATGCATGTCGATCACGCCGCAGCCGAGCTCCTTCGCGAGCGCGTCGACGCGCGGGATCTCCTTCTGGATGTTCTCCTCGTTGATGCCGTAGTTACCCTTGCCGGGGACCGGCACGGGACGGCAGACGAACACCTTCGGCTTGGACTTCAGGGACTGGAAAGACTTCACGAGCTCGCGGTAGTCGGCGTCGAACTCGGCCTCGAACTTCCAGTTCTGCGGCTTGGTGTCGTTGGTGCCGAGCATGATGATCACGATCGCCGGTTCCATCGCGAGGGCCGCCTGGTATTTCTTTTCCTTCCAATAAGGGAAGTCGCCCTTCTTCAGGAGCGTGCGGCCGCTGACGCCGAAGTTACCGACCTGATAGCCAGAGCCGAGCAAGGCCTGCAGCTGGGACGGGTAGGACTGGCCGGGCTTGGCACCGGCGCCCTGGGTGATGCTGTCGCCGACGCAGGCGACTTTGATGGGTTCGGCGGCGGAGGCGGTCATGATCGAAAGCAGGGCGAGGAGGAGGATTCGCATGGGGTTACCCTAATCAAAGCCGCCCGAAGGGCTTTCCAAGGCCGAAGTCGCCCCTTTTGCCCTTCCCTGCGGGCCCGGCGGACGCTAAGTTGCCCGGACAGTCATACATGTGCGTTCGCACGGAGCAATCCGTGAGGAAAGTCCGGACACCACAGGGCAGGATTCCCGCCGCAAGTCGGGGCACGTCGCAAGACGTGACGGATAGTGCCACAGAGAAGATACCGCCTCCTCCGCAAGGAACGAGGTAAGGGTGAAAAGGTGGGGTAAGAGCCCACCGCTCGAAGGGTAACCGACGAGGCAAGGTAAACCCAATCCGGTGCAAGACGAACAGGGACCGTCCGAGGTCGCCCACCAAGGTCCCGGGTTGTCGCACCGCCGCAAGGCGGGTCCGCAAGGTCAGAGAAATGAACGCGCAGGGGATCGGCGAGAGCCGCCCAAGGACAGAATCCGGCTTATAGTGTATGGCTCAAAAGACGGAGGGCCGAACGGAAACGTTCGGCCCTCCCCCTTTGCGGACTGCTCAGGCCGCTCAGCTGCGCTGGGCGATCGGCGAGTATTTGCGCTCGGTGTGACCGACGTAGATCTGGCGCGGGCGATGGATCTTCTGCTTCGGGGTCTCGGCGATTTCCTTCCAGTGCGAGATCCAGCCGGGCATGCGGCCGATGGCGAAGATGACGGTGAACATCTCCGTCGGGATGCCGATGGCCTTGAGGATGATGCCCGAGTAGAAGTCGACGTTCGGGTAGAGGTTGCGCTGCTTGAAGTAAGGGTCGTTGAGCGCGGCTTCTTCGAGGCGCATGGCGATGGCCAGGAGCGGGTCGTTGATGCCGAGGACCTTGAGGACCTTGTCGCACTGGGCCTTGATGATCTTGGCGCGCGGGTCGTAGTTCTTATACACGCGGTGACCGAAGCCCATGAGGCGGACGCTCTTGGTCTTGTCCTTGGCGTCGGCGATGAAACGCGAGCCGTCGTCGCCGGATGCGTGGATCTCCTCGAGCATCTCGATGACGGCCTGGTTGGCGCCGCCGTGGAGCGGACCCCAGAGGGCGCAGACGCCGGCGGAGACGGACGGGAAGAGGTTGGCGCCGCCGGAGGCGACCATGCGCACGGTCGAGGTGGAGCAGTTCTGCTCGTGATCGGCGTGCAGGAGGAGGATCAGGTCGAGCGCGCGGGCGATCTCGGGATGGACGGCGTAATCGGCGTTGGGCTGCGAGAAGAGCAAGTGCAGGAAGTTAGAGCAGTAATCGAGACCCGGCTTCGGGTACACGGGTGGCTGACCTTCCTTGGAGCGGTGGGCGAGCGCGGCGAGGGTGCGGACCTTGGAAATCAGGACGGCGGCGGTGGCGTCGAACTTGGCCAAGTCATGGGTGCGCTCGTTGGTGCCGAGTTCGGGGTAGTAGCAGCCGAGGGTGTTCAGCGTGGCGGAGAGCACGGCCATCGGGTGGGCGTTGCCGGGGAAGCCGCTGAGGGCGATGCGCAGGCCTTCGTGGATCTGCGAGCTGTCGAGGATGCGGGCCTTGAAGGCCGTCAGCTGGGCGGCCGTGGGCAGTTCGCCGTAGATCAGCAGGTAGGCCGTCTCGATGAAGTTGGACTTCTCGGCGAGCTCTTCGATGCCGTAGCCGCGGTAGCGCAGGATGCCCTTCTCGCCGTCGATGAAGGTGACCTTGGACTCGCAGGCGCCGGTGTTGGCGTAGCCGTCGTCGAAAGTGATGTAGCCGGTGTCGTCACGCAGCTTACGGACGTCGACCCCGCGTTCGCCTTCGGTGCCGACGACGATGGGGAGGACGATTTCCTTGTCGTCCAGTTTGAGAGAGGCGGTTTTAGAGCTCATGGCGGGGATAGGGTCCGCCGAGAGTCGCAATACCCTTCAGCGGACGGACAAGGTCAGGAAATTGCGGTACAGTTGCAAGCCTTTGACCTGACTTTTCTCCGGATGGAACTGGGTCGCGAAGACCCGACCGCGCCGCACCCCGCTCACGAAACGGCCCGCATAATCGGTCTCGCACCACACCAGGGAGGGGTCGGTCTCGACCACCCGGTAACTATGGACAAAATAGAAGGGCTCCCCTTCCGCTCGCAGGCCCTGGGTCAGCGGGGCGCCGGGCTTGAAGATGGCTTCGTTCCAGCCCATGTGCGGGATCCGCAGGCCAGGCTGGGACGGAAAACGGCGGACGACGCCGGGGAACACGCCCAGACCCGGGCGGTCGGCTTCCTCCGAACGCTCGAACAGGACCTGCAGGCCCATGCAGACCCCGAGGAACGGACGGTCGGCGGCGATCCACTGTTTCAGGAAGGATTCGAAGTCGTTACGACGGATGCAGTCCATGCAGTCCGCCATGGCGCCCTGCCCCGGGAACACGACCAGCTCGGCCTGCTCGGCCTCGGCCGGGGTCGCAGCCAAGAACGCATCGGCACCAGCGGCGACCATGGCGCGGCTGACGCTGCGCAGGTTGCCCATCCCGTAATCGATGACGGCCACCCGCGGGCGGCGCGCTGTCGCGGAGGCTTCCACGGTCAGGCCAGCGTACCCTTGGTGCTCGGCACGCGGCCACCCTGGCGCGGGTCGACTTCGAGCGCCTCACGCAGAGCGCGGGCGAAGGCCTTGAACAGGGCTTCGGCGATGTGGTGCGGCTCGTCGCCGTATTCGAGCTTCAGGTGCAGGTTGCAGCCGAGCGAATTGGCGAGTCCTTGGAAGAACTCGCGGACGAGCGCGATGTTGAAGTCCTTCACCATGTAGTTGGTGATCTCGACCTGGTAGACCATCATCGGACGATTGCTGAGGTCGACGGCGCAGCGGGCCAGGGTCTCGTCCATCGGGAGGATGAAAAAACCATAGCGGCGGATGCCGGCCTTGTCGCCGAGCGCTTCCTTGATGGCCTGACCGAGGACGATGCCGACGTCTTCCACGGTGTGGTGGTAGTCGACGTCGGTGTCGCCGGTCGCCTTGACCTTGAGGTCGACGAGCGAGTGACGGGAGAAGAGCGTCAGCATGTGGTCGAAGAAGGCCACCCCGGTGGCGATTTCCGACGTGCCGGTGCCGTCCAGGTTCACCTCGAGGGCGATCTTGGTCTCGGCGGTATCCCGGCGGAGGCTGGCTTTGCGGACGGCTGCGCTCATCCCTCAGAAATCCCCGCGGAAGGCAGGATTGTCAACCTCACCCTTCCATCCAGACCGCCACGGCCTGCAGGAAGACGTCGGTTTCCTGTTCCGTGCCCACGGAGATGCGCAGGGACTTCTCGGTGAGGCGATGGTTCGGGAAACGGCGGACGAGGATCTTCCGGGCGCGGAGGAACTCGAAGCAATGGGCGGCGGTCTCGACCGAGGCCGGACGTTTCGTCGAGACGGGCGCGGCGAGCACGAAATTGCCGGCGGCGGGATTCACCTGCCAGCCGAGTTTGCGGAGCGCGGCGGCGAGGCGGTCGCGCGTGGCGCGCACCTGGGCGACGGTCACGTCGAGCCACTCGCGGTCGTCAAGCGCGGCCGCGGCGGCGACCTGCGCGAGGCGGTCGACGTTGTAGCTGTCGCGGACGCGATGGAGCACCTCGGCGACGGCGGGCGGACAGAGCGCGTAGCCGACGCGCAGGCCGGCGAGCGCATGGGCCTTGGACATGGTGCGAGTGACGACGACGTTCGGGAACTCACGCACGAGCGCGACGCAGTCGGCGTCGGCGAAGGCGGCGTAGGCTTCGTCGACGACGAGCAGTCCAGGGAAAGCCTTGGCGAGCGAGCGGACGACGTCCGTCGCGAAGGCCACGCCGAGCGGGGCGTTCGGATTGGTGAGGAAGAAGACCGCGGCGCCGCACCGGGCGACGGCGTCGACGTCGACGCCCAAGGCGTCCGTGACCTCGACCTTGACGACTTCGGCATGCTGGGCGGCCGCGAGCACGGGATACAACGAGTAGCTCGGATTGAGCATGCCGATCGGGCGACCGGGACCGGCGTAAGCGCGGATCAGCAGGTTGAGGATGTCATCAGAACCATTACCCGCGACGACACGCGCCGCCTCAAAACCATGGAAGCGGGCGACGGCCTCGCGCAGGGGCGCGGAGTCCGGCGACGGATAGAGGCGCAGTGCGGCGCCTTCGTTGACCAAGGCGACGCGGATGGCCTCGAGCGAGCGCAGGCTCGGCGGATACGGATTCTCGTTGGTGTTGAGCTTGACCCATCCCCCGCCCTGCGGCTGCTCGCCGGGGACGTAGGGAGACATGGCCGCGACATGCGCGTTCGCGGCAGGAAGGCGGGAAGACATCAGCGTAACTTGAGTTTGGCGGCGGCGAATTCCTGCAGCAGCGCGCGCGGCCGGGCGGCGTCATCGCAGGCGACGACCTGGGCGGCGAGCTCGCGGAGTTCGGCGGCGGTGGAATGGCGGAGGACGAAGCGGACTTCGGGCAAGGCGGCCGGGCTCATGCTGAGCTCGTGCACGCCCAGACCGATGAGCAAAGGCGCCCACACGGGGTCGCCGCCGAGTTCACCGCAGACGGCGGCGGGGATCCCGGCCTTCTGCGCGGCGGCGAAGATCGCCAGGAGCGTGCGCACGACGGCGGGATGGCACGGATCGTAAAGCGAGGCGACGCGCTGGTTGCCGCGGTCGACGGCGAGCAGGTACTGGACGAGGTCGTTGGTGCCGACGCTGAAGAAATCGGCTTCGGCCGCGAGGCTGTCGGCGACCAGCGCCGCCGAGGGGATCTCGATCATCGCGCCGAGGCGGATCGCCTCGACGGGGCGCACGCCTTCGCGGGCCAGCTCGGCCTCGACGTCGCGGAAGACGGCCTTGGCGCGACGCAGTTCTTCGACGCCGGAGATCATCGGGAACATCACCTGCACCGGACCGAGCGCGGCGGCGCGGACGAGCGCGCGGAGCTGCGGACGGAAGACGTCGGGGCGCTCGAGGCAAAGGCGCACCGCACGGTAGCCCATGAAGGGATTGGCTTCGTCGGCGAGGTCGCCCAGGCGCTTGTCGCCGCCGAGGTCGAGCGTGCGGAAGGTCACCGGCCGGCCCTTCGCGAGTCGGACGGCTTCGGCATATTCCTCATACTGCACGTTTTCGTCGGGCCAGCCGTCGAGGCGCAGGTAAAGGTTCTCCGTACGATAGAGGCCGATGCCGCGGGCGCAGTAGGCCAACGCGTCCTCCATCTCGGCCGGATCGCCGATGTTGGCGAGCAGGCTGAAGGCCGCGCCATCCGCGGTCAGGTCCGGGAAGGAGACCTCCGCGCGCACGCGGTCGCGACGCTGGCGGATCGCCTGCTCCTTGTCGCGGTAACCCTCGATGGTCTCAGGCGTCGGATTGAGGATGACCAGGCCGGTCTCACCGTCGACGAGGATGACGTCGTCTTCGCGCACGGCTTCCATGAGCCCCTTGACGCCCACGACCGCGGGGACGTCGAGCGAACGGGCCATGATGGCGGAATGACTGGTGCGGCCGCCCTCTTCCGTCACGAACGCGAGGACACCGCCGTCGTGCAGGCCGGCGGTGTCGGAAGGCGTGAGGTCGCGCGCGGCGACGACGTGTTCCTGGGCCGCCTGGCCGACGCGTTCCGGCTGGGTGCCGAGCAGCTGGTCGAGCACGCGGCCGGTCACGTCACGGATGTCCGACGCCCGCTCGCGCAGGAAGTCGTCGTCCATCTTCTCGAAGATCTCGATGTAACGCTGGGCGACCTCTTGGAAACAGAACTCGACGTTGAAGCCGGAACTCCGCACCTCGCGGCTGACGTCGTCGATGAGGGCGACGTCTTCGAGCACGAGCAGGTGGGCGTCGAAGATGGAGGCCTCGGATTCGTTCAGCTTGCGGGCGACGTCGTCACGGAGCTGCGAGATCTCCAGCCGGGTGGCGGCCAAGGCGCCCTCCAGACGGCGGATCTCGGCCTCCGGATCGGCGACCTTCTCGCAAGCGACGATGGCCATGCCCCGCATCAGCGGGTAGGCGGGACCACGGGCGACACCAGGGGCGGCGGCGATGCCAGTGAGGCGTACCTCGGGCCTGTGTTCTCCGGCCTTCATCCGTGCATCAATTGACCCCCGTCACCGAACGGAAGCAAGGCAGGATATCGGCTTCAGACCTCGACCGCCGTCGGCTCGTCGTTCGGCATCACCATCTCGGGCATGACGAGGACGGGCATCGTGAGCTCGGGCACTTCGACAGCCTGCGAAAGGTCGGCTTCCTGGGCGACATCTCGGCCGAACCAAGGACCGGCTTCTCGGCCGGGACCTGGGCCTCGACGTAAGAAAGCAGGCCGGAGTATTCGGCGGGGATGGTCACCTGAAGTTCCACGAAGACGAGGGCGAGCAGACAGAGGTGGGCGAACGAGCGACCCATGCGCTGTCCGTAGGCATGCAACCAAGTCATCACGCCGGCCATCGAACGCTCTTCGCGGTGACTGAGGCAGGCCAGCTGGGCCTGGTGCAGGCGGGCGCTCGCCTGGAAGCGGGCGCGCAAGGCCGGCGAACCGCTCAGCGCGGTCCGCAGACGGGCGACCTGCTCGGCGGAGGCGTTGCCCTCCAGGAAAAGGGCGACGAGGGACTCGAACTCGGCGGCGCTCATCCGCGGAACTCCTCTCCCATGAGTTCGCGCAGGGCTTCGCGGGCGCGGTTGATGCGGCTCTTGACCGTGCCAATGGAGAGGCCGAGGTCTTCGGCGATCTCTTCATACGACATGTTGCGGACGTTACGCATCGTCAGGATACGAGCGTGTTCCGGCTTCAATTGTTCCATGCACTCGGCCACTTTGTTGACGAATTCGTTGTGCTGGGCCTCGTGGCCAGGGCCCTGGGCTCCATCCGAAAGGATGTCATGCAGGGTCGCGCCCGGATCGTCCCCTAGGTCGGCGTCGAGCGACATGGACTGGTCCCGCTTGCGGCGGCGCCAATACCAGTAGCGGTTTCGGGCGAGATTCGTGCCGATCTGGTGGATCCAGGTCGAAAAAGTGGCGGTTCCCCGGAACGAAGCCAGGACCCGATGGGCCCGGATGAAGGTGTCCTGCGTGATTTCCTCAGCGTCCTGACGATTACGCAGCAACGAGAAGACCTTAGCGAAAATGCGGCCCTGATACTTGAGGACCAGTTCGTTGTAGGCCGACAGATCCCCCTGACGGGCTCGGTCCAAGGCGGACTGGTCGGCTTCGGTCTCCATGGGATTCAGGATGGGTAGGGGAAAACAGGCCGTAGTCGACCCATAATCGTGGTGACATATCTTTACAATTACCCCTCGGTAATCAACCTCTTTAAAACCCCCACTTTGAGGAGCCGATGTTCACGACCCGCAAGAAACACCCCACCCTCTCCTGGG
>Ga0255071_1000374_pt1 | contig 8640 bp, 8 predicted proteins | sample Colum_Miss_RepC__FD_188443 | JGI IMG/M metagenome (GOLD analysis project Ga0255071, IMG submission 188443) | Freshwater microbial communities from Columbia River, Oregon, United States - Colum_Miss_RepC_8h | ecosystem: Environmental > Aquatic > Freshwater > River | place: USA: Oregon | collected...
GGCTGCATCAAACACTGCCTTCTGAGCCAATATTTGTCCACCCTTGGTGTCAAGCGTCTTGGCAATATTGGTAGCACCATCTATTGCTAGTTTTTGTGCGTCATCAAGAAACTTTGTTGCTGATTCCAAGTTTACTTTAGTCTTTAAAACTTGCGTAACATTTTGAGTAAGTTCGGCTTCATCTGCCAAACCTTTTAACCTTGCAATTTCATCTGTTTGAGACTTAATAAATGCAGGGTCTGCTGCTCGCACAACGTCGTCTACCCATTTCGTAGCAATTACTTTGTCAACACCATTCTTTGCACCCTTCTCAACCAGTTCTCTAACCACATCATCAGTGAGGTTTTTCAAAACCTTTTCGGTTCCTTCGCGAACAGCAAGTTCAAGTCCTGCATTGGCAGTTACCTGCACGACATTCTTCATACCGAAAGATGCATACGTCAAAGGGTCAAGGGCTACATCAACAACAAAGTTCATTGGTGCATCAATCCAACCAATACCTGTTTGAGGCAACCAGTCGTCGGCACCAAAAGTTGGGTCTGCTATATTGTCCCAATAATCAAAACCACTAGCCCCACCTGCCGAAAAGCCTTCGCCCTGAATAGGGTTGATAATTAAACCTTCAACTAGTTGAGCGCCTTGATTGATGGTTGATTGAACAACTCTTTTACTAACGTCCAATACGTTGAGTGCACCACCGATTGCTTTAGCCCACCAAGGTTGACCTTCTGTTTTTTCTTCTTTTGGTTCAATCCCTAGTGTTTGTAAATAATCTGATACATTTGTAGAAACTGGAATACTTTGATAATTTAAGGAACGGAGACCTTCAGGAATAGTAATACCACGGTTGCGTAGTTTGGTTTCTGTATTAAGTAATTGTTGGTTAGCCCTTAGCCAAGCGTCAGATTTACCTTGAGTGCTATTAGAACCACTAGGGCTTATTCCTGGAATTGCAGGAATAGTTGTTGATGGAATAGCAGGAATGGTTGTGGGTGGAATAGGTGGCAAGGTTGTTGATACAGGTACGACTGGCTTTGGAGGAGTAGTGTTATTTACTCGGTCGTCCAACCATGGCGGTATTGTGCGAGGTGCCATTATTTCATTGCCTCTTCTCTTAATAATGCGTCATGGAATGGTGTTCTTTTATTATTTGACATAATTGCTACGGCTCTTCTTTCAATAGCCGCATCCACTGCAGGGTTGTTTGCATATTGGGGAAATTGTTTAGCAATTTTGTCTTTGATTCCTTTTTCCCAAGCGGCATACTTAGGGAAACTTTTAGGATTGTAACTAAGTCGTGGGTCAGGGATTCCCTTTTTGCCTAAAGCGGTAGTTCCCCACCAGTCTGTATCATAAGTTGTTTCTTTGTTTCTGGCTGCTTCAAACTCATCAAATACGTTTGTAGCAAAACCGCGATATGTTGCTGCGCTATCAGGATTTAATTCTCCATATTTACCAGAGGTAATTACCCCATTTACTGCCTCGTAAAATCCCTTATAATCTCCTGCAAAGTTCATTGCTGCGTCAGCAACCGCACCTTCAAATGTTGTATCTTTTGGTAACAAACTATATTTAGCAAAGTTTGGTGCTTCTTTTTCATAAAAAGAATATCTACCTTCGTCTGTACTTAAATCTAGAGGAGGGTTTTCCCTATAGTAGTTTGCTACATCAAGTTCTGGTTGTTCAAATACTTGATAAGTAACGTCACCTAATCCGTAGGTTTGATTACGACGAGATACAACGGTATATAAATTTTGATAAGACTTATCATCAATTGGTTTTAAGTCTGCATATGTCAAATCATCAGCCATGATTACTTACCTCTCATCAAACGACCCAGTGCATCAAAGTCAACTCCAGAGAAATCTATTCCACCAGTAGCATTGCGCGGTGGTGCAGTAACGTAACCAGTGCCATAAATGCCTGCCAAAGCCTGACGCAAACTTTGTTCGTACGCAAGTTGCTGTTGAGAAGCAGCCAATTCCTGTCCTTGGATTGATTGTAAGATTTGTGCAAGTGCTGCATTCTTTTGAACATCTAAAGCATTGGTTGAAGAAAGTTGCTGGGCACCAATTCTAGAACCCGTTGAGGTTCTCCCCATTTCAACTCCTGCAAGACGTGATGCTTGACCTGCTGCTTCATTTGCTTTCAAGTTTTCAATTAGACGGTTGTAGGCATCTGCTGTTCCAGCGTATGGTGCTGCTGCTTGTACTGCAGCCTCGCCAATAGCCTGAGTTGGTGCACCAATAGCCTGTGCATAAGCAGATATAGCGTCCTGTGACAAAGTTGGTGCTTGAGCAGCAGGAAGGTTTGCGAATGCTCGTGGAGCAGCGGCTGTCAACCTATCTCTTAGAGCATCATAGTTAGTTGTTGTTTCTGTCGTTGCTGCAGCGACTCTATCAGCCAAGGCTGCTAAGGCTGTGTTGTAATTAGTATTAACTCCACCCTCAAGTTCCGCTTTGTTTGCAGCAATCTGTGCAAGCAAAGGAGCGTACTGTGCTCCTGCTCCTGCTAATTGTTGTTCCAAATATCCTGCTGAACTTTGAGCGCCTCGTTCTGCTGCTTCGCGAGCAAGTCTTTGTGGTTTGGTTTCACCCGTATAAGTGCCTCCTCCACTGCTTCCACCTGTGGACTGGCTTTGTAGCCACTGGTAATACTCTGCCCAAGATGTAAACCCTGGCGGTGCTGCTACTTCGTCTGTGCTACCATCTTGCCCACCACTTGTCGTGAGTGCAACTGATGGTTTTGCTGCAGCAGGAACTGCAGGAACTGCAGGCATTGCAGGTCTATTGGTAAGACCACGACCACCCATAGGTGCACTTGTCGGTGTTTGTTTACCTACAATCTGACTTGCTCTGTATTGCGTGAATCCTTTATCCATTGCCATGATTAACTCCCTAAATTCAGTAGACTGTCAGCAGTCTGTGCTATTAATTCTTCTTCGGATATATCTTTATCTGTGCGGTCGTAGTTGGCAAGTAGATTTTCACCCTTGAGTTGGTACTGTCTCTGCTCTCCAGCGATGTCTTCACTTAGATTTGCCCTTTGTCTTGCGGCTTGAGCACCAAATGCTCCTAATGCTTTATTAAAAATACCTGACTTGATTCCTTGACCGTACAAACCACGTTTACCGTAAGAACGACCAAACTGTGGAATCTGTTCAGTTACTTGTCGTTCAAAGTCTTGTTGAGCACGAGTACCTCTTGTTTGCGCTAAGAAGCGTGCATATTCGTTGACTGATGATTCTGCAGCAAAGCCGCCTTGGTTGGCTCTTCGTCTGCGTTCAAATGCTGTTGGGTCGTATACCATAATGTTCCTTTAGTTATAGACCAGGGTGACTAATCCTGAGAAGTCGCTCATACCTCGTAAGAAGCCAGGTTGTGCACTGTGATTAACCATGGCAAAACCTTGAAGACTTCCGCCCTTAATGTTTGTAAGCATTCCAGCGTTTAGTGTGACATAAGCATCGGCGTCGTTACCTGATAGTGCTACGCTTATTTGACTTCCAACGAATGTCAATGCACCAGTTTTGGTTCCCGATGAGTGACCCTGTAGGTAGAATGTTCCAGAGTTTCCTCTGTTTGTTTGTGCAGCACTTGCGCGCTTTACATAAAGAGTTCCAGAGTCTGGTTCCCATTGAGCAAAGTTGTCATCTTGGAAAGTGTCCGTACCGTAGAACCAACCACCATACAGACGTGATGTTGTAGAGTAACCTACAATTCCTTCTGTTGTCGTGCCAAGCCATGCTGTATCCGCGAGGTTACGAGAGTCTGCTGCAGCGTTGATGTAAGTGTATGTTCCGTAAGGCTTGGTGTAGTGACCAGTTGCTGAGCCGCCCTGTGTTGAGTTTCCAGCGTTATCAGTAGCAATAATAAAGTAAGTAACGCTCCAAACCTCACCTGATGGTGTATTGCGCCTATTTGTAGGGATAGCAAAAGTTGTACTACTTGCACCAAACGAAGCAAGAGCCTGCGATGTCCCTGAAACAAATCCACTTGTTGAACCATAATAGAGTTGATAAACCGTTGCCGATGCAACACCTGATTGAGAGTCTGTAATAGCGCCCCAAGAAACAGTGTCAGTAGTACCATTGGTTGCTACAACAGTAGGAGTAGGAACAGTCGGTCCAGTATTGTCATACTCGTACACTTGCTTCCATACACCACCTACCTTGGCATGAATCTGTGAAACACCTTTCCACGCTCCAGAAACTTTGACATAGGGACGTTCAGTACCCGTAATCTCATTCCACGCGCCAGAAACCTTGATATATACACTCATACGTAAACAAACCAAATATCGCCATCAGTGGAAGTACCACTAGGACTAGAAGTGCTAAAAGTTGTCTTGTTATTATTGCCTGATTGAGACAACTGAACACCAAGAAGTTTTGATGCAGCAATCGCAGCAGAAGCGTTAATGTCTTCGTTAACAATTGTACCATTAACAATGTTTGCGGAAGCAACCGTAATCGCTGTAGGCAAAGCACCTGTAGCCAACTTGGATAATGCAATAGCAGCAGCCGAGTTAATGTCTGCATCAACGATAGTGTCGTTAGTAATGTTTGCTGAGGTAATAGTAATTCCTGCAGGTAGTGCACCAGTAGCCAACTTGGATAGTGCGATAGCAGCAGCAGCGTTGATTTCGTTATCTGTTACTGCACCTGTAGCAATCTTTGCTGTAGTAACCGAAGTTGGTGCAAGTTGCGTAGTACCAATGGAGTTTGCCTCCATATTAGCACCAGTAATAATAGCGTTGATATAGGTTTCAACACCAGTCCAGTTAGCGTTATGGTCGGCAGCAACAATAGAGGTACCTGTTACAAAAGGGGGAGATTGAACTGAATAAGTCATGTTTATCCTTTAATGTTTCGTCGTTTGAATTTGTATGCGAGAGAGTTAACCCCCCACCTTCTACCCGAAGGGGAACCAACAGTAGGACCCGTAAATTCAAGTTGAATTGCTTTACATCTGCCGAACCTCTGTCCTTGAACCAAACTTGGACCAATATCAGAGAAACCGTAAACAGCGGTATCGTATAAGGCTGTTGGACCATAGACAGCACCAACGGTGTTAGCAGATAACTGAATTGTTTGGCTTCGTACAGCAGTAGAAGAGTCAAAGTCGTAATAGATTTGTACGCCAACCGTTGTGTCTAATTCAACTTCTTTCATAACATAGTTGGGTCCAACGAATGTCTTGTCTTGGACATACCTGTCGTCATAAAACCAACTAGTAGCATAAGTTGTCTGAAATAGATTTTCGGTAATTGCTGCTCCGTCGTATTGGTCATCTTCTAGGTTGTCAAAGTCATCTGCATAGGCAGCAAACTTCACATCTGGACGCATCATGATATGCCATGCACTATCTGATGAATCCCTATAGTCGCACCCAGTAATAACACCATAACCATCAGAAGTTTGGAACATCGTGTACGCACCAAATTGTCCAATGCTTTGGTCAAAGATAAAGTTAACAGCAGGATAAGAAACAAGAGGTCCGTTAGGAATAGGGTTGTATGGTGCTGCCATCCAAAGTCTGCCGTTAATATAAGACAGTGAGAGTTGGTCTAAGGCTCCTGAGTTAATTTCATTATTAACAATAAGTGGGCTTAATCGTAGGAATATATCTTGTAAACCACTTCGGTTATAGAAGAACAAACCCTTAGGAAAGTCAAACAGGTAAGCGCCACCATCTCCTTCAACAACATGCTGAGGATATTCCACGCCTGTAGTTGTAGAAATCTCAACTAATTGGAAGTTGTCTACGTCATAACCCATCAACAAGAAGATGGCATTGGGTTTAAATATTAATAGTTGTCCGTCTACAATTGCTAAAGCACGAATACCTTCTCCACCAGCAGCGATATCAATGTAGTCATCCTGTTCCCAGTCTTCAGGGCGACCTTCATGTGACCAACGTAAACGGTTTGGATAGGAAACAGAGTTTTCAATAGTGTTTGCTACGAACATCTTGTTTGCATGAGCCTTGATGATGTTTGCTCTAGGAGCGTAACCACCAGTAGGAGCAGCGTAAGGCTGCCAAGTAGGACCAGAAGCAAGTAACGATGTTGCGTTAGCAGCAGGAGCAATCCACTTGTAGATGTTTGCATTACCGCTGCCAGCAGCAATATATAAGTTCTGTTCCCATTGAGTAAATGCTGCACCGTTTGGATTAGAAACGTTTAGTAAAGCAGCAGCAGGCAAAGGCAATCGCGTAAAGTTGGCACCAGTGGAATACCACACTTCTCCAGAGGTCACAAGAAAGCCAGTTGACATCATAATGTATCTGTTGCTTGCGTCATAAAAGAAAGTGCTCTTCGGATTCCAAGTAGCCTGAGAAACAGCAATAGGCGTTGTGTTCTTGAAATGTATTCCTGCTCTAGTAAACAGACCACCACGAGGGTCAATCTCCATATTGATTAAGAAAGGAGATTCGTTTTCTGCCAACTGGAATTGGTCAGCACGAAAGTTAAGTCCACCAGTAAAGTCGTTCTTTAGTTTGAAGACGATATTACGAGCCATAGTTAGTTATTCCAGAATATTAAGTTGCCATCTCGTAATGGGAATGCAGCATTGTAATAAGGGCTGAGTTGTAGACCACCAGAAAGAACCAGGTCTTGGTTGGAGTTAGGTGCAGTGATGTTTGTACGAGCAAGGGTGATTCCTTGGTCAAAGTGATTCATGTAGACAGCAGCCATCTCAGGGTCTTCCTGGAATTGGAAGCAACGCGCTGTAACAAAGTTGATAATCATAATAGAAAACTCGTCGTTAAGGTCAACGGTCAAACCTGGGTCTGTTAGCCATGCATAACTAGGCTGACGGAAACCACGAATATTAAATTCATAAACACCGTTTGGCTTAGGGTAAATATTTAAACCACCAGCCCAAATAGAGAAATAGGTAGGGAATGCTGGCTGGTCAGATGTTCCGTTCCAATATCGTTGAGCAAGGAATTCATCAACATAGATAAGTTGGTTGCCGCCTGATGTTTCGTTAGTTACAGAAATGAGTTGGCGGATGTCATTAAAATCATTACCTACGTTAGTGCCAGTAGCAGTCGTATGGACTTGTGTAAATCCTGTAGAGTAACGTCGTTGGCTGGCTACTGTATCCAATGAATAGGTTGTTTCAAACCATGGCCATTTAGTGTACAGAGACACTATGCGTTGATACGCTTCTTTAATAAATGTGTCTACAAGGTCTTGGGTAATATCATCAGAAGCACCAGCCCCAATACTAAGGTCGGTGATGTTCTCTACTAGAGTTCTAATCTGAGTGATATTAAGCGCCATCGGTTACCTCGTCCTTTGGACTGTGTTTAGCCCAGTGTTCTTCTTTTTCTTTAGCCTTATCCTCTAAGCGCTTCTTTTCAATCTCTTGAAATTGAGCCTTGTACTGGATTAGGCGTAGGGCTTCTTCGCCCTTAATCATTCCGTCATTACCTTTTATAAAAGATTGCAAGTGACCGAAGCAAAGAGGTGTCCCTTTTGCTGGATTTGCTTTGCAGGTGTAGTCATCCCACGCACACAACTTGGGTGCTTCTATGTACGGAACTCCACTTTCGGGTGCGAGCATCGTACCTTCGGGTGTATACACCGAACGAACCGTAAGGTCCTTGACGCCATGAGCACCAACAACTGGTTCCGTGCCTGCTAATACTTGACTCCCTTGAACAAGGGCATAACCGACTGGTTGAATATTTGACATTTAATCACATCCTTCTATATATAAGCACTTTTCTTACACTTGACCTTGTATATACAGAATCGTTGACACCGACCACACCCGAAGGATAAGTGCAGCCGATGCCAACGAAAACTGTTGCTTGTCGGGTGTAACCCTTATATCAGGTCAAGCCAGTGAGCGTTGCCTGACGGTCGCGGTTAGAGCAAGTCAGCGCGCCGTAAGCAAGGATGGCTGCGTAGCGAGCGTCCTTACCGTTGACGATACCTTGCTGGAATGGGGTTGTGGTGAACCAGTTGCCAGCCATGCCAGTCAACTTGAGGTACTTGGTGTTCAAGAAGGACATGCGTCCTGCAGTTGCAATCTTGTCAAACACAACTGGAGTTGATTTGAACATCAAGTTCTGGAAGCCAGCGTTAGCCTTGGCGACGTCCTGATAACGAACGTTCGGGGTCAACAATGCTTCGTACTTCTGGTACTGGGTCTGAGTGGTGACGATGATGTCGGGAACGTCGTTGCCCTTTGATGCATCGTTGTATGCCTCTGCCATGTTCAGCAACGTGAGAGCGCCACCGATGTTGGTAACCGTAGGGTTCCACCATGTTTCAGTAGCGCCATCAATGCCACCAACAACGTTACCAGTGGTTCCAGCAATGACGTCAATTCCGAAGAAGTTGGTCGTCGCGCCAGTACCAGTGAATAACTGCTGGTTCATAAGTGCCTGCAAGGAGCCTTCAGCCTGAGTAATCTTAGCATTGAGCAACTTGATAACCTGCTCCTTGCCACGGTTCTTGGCTTCTTCAATACCGCTGATTGAGATACCAGCAGCGATTTGCTTCCACTCGTACTGTGCGGCTGAAATACCATCTGCCATTGTGGTGGTGATGGTGTCAAAACCTGCGTACACAGCAGCAGTACCGCTGTCTGCGAACAATACGGGCTCAACAATTGAGGCA
>Ga0255071_1000378_pt1 | contig 8570 bp, 8 predicted proteins | sample Colum_Miss_RepC__FD_188443 | JGI IMG/M metagenome (GOLD analysis project Ga0255071, IMG submission 188443) | Freshwater microbial communities from Columbia River, Oregon, United States - Colum_Miss_RepC_8h | ecosystem: Environmental > Aquatic > Freshwater > River | place: USA: Oregon | collected...
AATGCAATAACATTGCATCTGTGAATAGCCATGAAGTCCCCTGTCACTCCCTCCCTCCGCATCGTTTTCATGCTGGCTGCCTCGACTTTGGCGCTGTCGGCCCAAGACAAGCCCGCCGCCCCCGAGAAGCTCAAGACGGTCGTGGTCAAGGGCACGGCCATCGGCGGCGAAGTCACCGCCGTGTCGCCGACCCTGATCCTCTCGAGCACCGTCCTCGACCGACTGCCCCAGTCCAATATCGGTGACCTGCTCGCCGATCTCCCCGGCGTGGCTTCGAGCTACTTCGGTCCTAACGCCGGCCGACCGGTCATCCGCGGCCTCGATGGTGACCGCCTCAAGATCACCCAGAACGGCGTCAACAGCCTCGACGCTTCCGCCTCGAGTCCGGACCACGCGGTGAGCGTCGACCCTCTCGCCATCCGCGAAGCCCAGGTCCTCCGCGGTCCGGCCGCCCTGCTTTACAGCACCAGCATCCTCGGCGGCGTCATCAACCTCGTCGACGCGCGTATCCCGGATCAGCGTCTCGCCCAGCGCCAGTCGGTCACCGGCCGCGTCGGCTCCGTCGACGGTCTTCGCTCCGTGGGCGTGCTCGCCGAAGGTTCGGCCGGCTCGTTCTCCTACCATGTCGATGGCTTCGACAAGTCGACGGACGATCTCCGCACGCCGGTGGGCCGCATCGCGGACACGTCGGCGGATAATCGCGGCGCCGGCGTCGGCTTCTCGTATCTCACCTCCAATGGTTACATCGGCCTCTCTTACTCCGGTCTGGATTCCACGTATGGCGTCGCCGAGCAGGACATCTCCATCGGTCTGGAGCAGCGCCGCTGGGATCTCGCGGGCAAGGCCGAAGTGGCCGGCTCGGTCGTCCGTTCCGTCGCCTATCGCGTCGGCGTGGCCGACTACGCGCACACGGAATTCGAAGCCGGCGTGTCGGGCAGCACTTTCACGAACGAAGGCTGGGACGGTCGCGTCGATCTCGAGTTGGTGAAGATCGGTGCGGTCGAAGGCGTGGTCGGCCTGCAGGCGAGCCGCTTTGATTTCGGCGTGATCGGCGACGAGGCGTTCCTGCCGGATACCCGTAACTCCGCCATGGCCACGTTCGGCTCCTTCGTCCAGAACCTCGCCGCCGATCAGCGTCTGCGCTACGGCTTCCGTATCGAGCACGCCCAGGTCGATGCTTCCGCCTGGACGCATGCGGGCGTCGTGACCAACCCGGCGGCCGACTCGGCCTCCTTCACGCCGGCGAGTTTCGGCTTCACTTGGGCCAAGGACCTGAATCCTTCGTGGACCTCGACGATCAACCTCACCCGCACCGAGCGCGCCCCTAACTTCCAGGAACTCTACGCCGACGGCCCGCACGTGGCCACGGACGTCTATGAGGTCGGTAACCGCGACCTCGGCAAGGAACAGGGCTTCGGCCTCGAACTGGAACTCGCCAAGGTCCGTGGCGCGGTCTCCGGCAGCTTCTCGGTCTACTACAACCGCTTCTCCTCCTTCATCGCGCTGCAACGCAACGGCTACGGCCCGAATATCGGAGGCGGTGGTCCTGATTACTCAAGCGGCGGCGCCGACGAACTCGCCCGCTATGACTTCGTCTCCGTGCCCGCGGACTTCTTCGGCTCCGAAGTGAAGGTGAACTTCCAGTTCGTCGATACCCCGGTCTCGAAGCTCGGTCTGGAATGGTATGGCGACTTCGTCCGCGCTTCCAATAGAGACACTTCCGAGGCTCTGCCGCGGATCTCACCCGGACGGATCGGCGCGGCCTTGCACGGCCTCGAGTCGGGTTGGACCTGGCGCCTCGACGCGACCTACCACTTCGCGCAGAACCACACCGCTCCCGACGAGACCCGCACCGTGGGCTTCACGATGGTCGGCGCCAGCCTGGCCCACCCGATCAAGTTCGCCCAGCTGGACGGACAGTTCACGCTCCGTGCGATCAATCTCCTCGATCAGGAAGCCCGCAACGCGTCGTCGTTCATCAAGGGCGCTCTCCCGATGCCGGGTCGCGGCGTCGAGGCCGGCTTGCGCCTGAATTTCTAAGGTTCATGGCCCGGCGGCTTCGTCTGGGCAGATGAAGCCGTCTTTTCTTTCCTCGTCATCCCTGAGGTCGTTCCTACTTCTCGCTCATGCGTCTGCTGCCCCTGCTCATCGCCGCTTCCGCTCTGACCGTCGCGCATGCCGACCCCGAGCCTAAGCCCCTCGGCAAGATCGTCGTCATGGGCCGGCAGGACAGCCTGCTCGGGGTCGCCGACTCGGCCACGATCGGAGTGACGGGCGCGGTGCAACTGGGGGAGCGTCCGCTGCTCCGTCCAGGCGAGATCTTGGAGACGGTCCCGGGCCTGATCATCACGCAGCATGCCGGCGGTGGTAAGGCCAACCAGTATTTCATGCGGGGGTTCAATCTGGACCACGGCACCGACTTCGCGACTTTCCTCGACGGCGTGCCGCTCAACATGCCCTCGCACGGCCACGGTCAGGGTTACGCGGACATGAACTTCGTCATCCCCGAGCTCGTCGAGCGGGTGAACTATCAGAAGGGGCCTTACTACGCCCAGACGGGTGACTTCGGCACCGCCGGCGCCGCTTACCTCGATACCTTCAAGACCCTGCCGAAAGGCCTTCTGCTGATCGAGGGCGGTTCGTTCGATCATGCCCGTCTGCTGGTCGCCGATTCCGTCAAGGCGGGCTCGGGCGACCTGCTTTACGCGATGCAGGGCGCCTATTCCGACGGACCGTGGCTGATGGGCGACAACTACCGTCGTGCCAACGGCCAGCTGTCCTGGTCGCGCGGCGACGGACACGATGGTTTCTCCACGATGCTGCGCTTCTATCAAGGCGAGTGGCGTACGAGCGACCAGATCCCGCTCACGCTCGTCGAGTCCGGTGCGCTCTCGCCTTGGGCGAACATGGACCCGACCAACGGGGGCGATTCCCGCTACCTTTCCTGGTCGGCCGACTGGCGTCATCGCCACGGAGGCTCCGAAGACCGCTTCCAGGCCTACGTCTTCCGCTACGAGTTGGACCTGTTTTCCAATTTCACCTACGCGCTGAACGACCCGACCAACGGCGACCAGTTCGAGCAGCAGGACGCCCGCACCGCGGCTGGTTTCAGTTACGTCCGTCATATTCATGCCGAATGGGATCGTCGCCCCACGGAGACTTCCTTTGGCGTGCAGTTCCGCCACGACTGGATCGACAACGGCCTCTACGCCACGGATGACCGTGCGCGCCTCTCGACCACTGCGCAGCATGAGCTGGGCGTGGGCACGCTCGGGCTCTTCGCCGAACATCGCGTGCAGTGGACCCCGACGTTCCGCAGCGTCGTCGGCGGTCGCGGTGACCTGCAGTTCGCCGATGTGAACTCCCTCGCCACTCCGGCCGACTCGGGCGACGCCTCGACGGCGCTCTTCAGTCCGAAGCTCACCCTCGTCTGGGGCCCGTGGGATAAGACCGAATACTTCCTCCAGGCCGGCTACGGCTTCCATAGCAACGACGTCCGCGGCGCAACGCTCGCCTCCGGCCCCCTGCGCGGTCTCGTGCCCGCCCGCGGCGCCGAGGTCGGCATCCGCACCCTCGCGTTCAAGGACCTGCAGAGCACGTTTTCGTTCTGGTATCTGCGTACGCAGTCCGAACTCGTCTTCATCGGCGACGCCGGTGCGGTCGAGCCCTCCGACGGCAGCGACCGTTACGGCGTCGAGTGGGCCAACTATTGGACGCCTTATTCCTGGCTGTCCTTCGACCTCGATGTCGCCGCCTCGCAGGCGCTCTACCGCGACGTCCCGGTCGGCCAGCGTAGCGTGGAAGGGGCCATCGACACCGTGATCGCCGCCGGCGTCACCGTGCGCGACCAGTCCGGCTGGTCGGGTTCGCTCCGCCTGCGCTACTTCGGCCCCCGCGACCTCGACGCCGCGGGCGCGGCCCGTTCGGAGCAGACGATCATGCTCAACGCCTCGGTCAGCTATCAGCTTAACGCGAACTGGGAGGCGACGCTTAGCATCCTCAACCTGCTCAACCGGTTCGACCAGGATATCGCCTACTCTTATGAATCGTCGGCCACCGGTGGCGCCGACGGAATTCACTTCCACCCGGTGGAACCGCGTCAGTTCCGCCTGGCGCTGACCGGACGGTTCTGAGCCGCGGGTAGCGGTTGCCATGAGGTCGTGGGATGGTTGAATCCCCTCACCCCATGAGAAGCCTCGTCTTGCTGCTTGCTTCCGTCGTCGGCCTGACGGCGGCCGACAAACCGAACGTCCTGTTCCTGCTCTCGGACGACCATAGCTACCCTTACCTGAGCTGCTACGGCGACGCCAACGTGCGTACGCCGGCCTTAGATAAGCTGGCCTCCGAGGGCATGAAGTTCCGCCGCTTCTTCACGTCGGCCCCGCAGTGCGTACCTTCCCGCGCGGCTTATCTGTGCGGCCGTTCGCCCGTGGCCGCCCGACGTCGTCACGTTCCCGGAAGTCCTCAAGAAGGAAGCCGGTTACTATGTCGGCGTGGTCGGCCGTTCCTACCATCTGGACGGTTCGATGGGGAAGGCTGACGGAGAACTGGGCAAGTTCCTCTTCGACGGCGGCTACAAGACCTTTACGGATCGCTTCGACGTCGTGCAGGGCGGATCCGATACGCAGGCCGTCGAGCAGGCGGCGGCCTTCCTCGAGGGTCGTCCGAAGGACAAGCCGTTCTGCCTCTGGGTGAACTTCAGCGACCCGCACCATCCCTGGGCCGCGCCTGCTTCGTATCGTCCCGATCCCGCCACGCTCAAACTGCCGGCCCACGTGCCCGACCTGCCCGGCGTGCGCGAGCAATACGCCGATTACTGCGCCGAGGTGAATCGCGTCGACGAGACCGCCGGCAAGGTGCTCGCCTTGCTCGATCGTCTCGGCCTCGCGAAGGACACCCTCGTGGTCTTCGCCGGCGACAACGGCCAGGCGCTCCCGCACGGCAAGGGCTCGCTGTATGACCCCGGTTGCAACGTCCCCTTCGTCGTCCGCTGGCCTGGTGTCGTGGCCCCGGGCGGCGATTCCTCGGCCCTGCTGAGCGGCGAAGACCTCGGACCGACGGTGCTCGCCGCTGCCGGCCTGAAGTCCGCGCCGGGCATGACGGGCGTGAGTTTCCTGCCGGTGCTCAAAGGCGTCGCCGCCAAGAGCCGTGACCACGTCTTCATGGAGCGCGGCCCGCACGGCAGCGCTCCCGTGCAGGTCGGCATGGCGAACAGCGGTTACGATCTTTCCCGCGCGGTGCGCAGTGAACGCTACAAGGCCATCTATAACTGCACGCCTTGGCTGCCTTATGGTCCGGTGGACAGCGCCGGCGGCTCGGCTTGGCAGTCGATGGTGGCGCTGCATGCGGACGGCAAGATGGCCGCGGGCCTCGCCGCGACGTATTTCACCACGCCGCGGCCGGTGTATGAGTTCTACGACCTCGAGAAAGATCCCGCCGAGCTCAACAACCTGAGCGGTAAGCCCGAGGTCGCCGAAGCCGAACGCGCGTTGCGTCTCGAGATGGCGAAGAAGATGATCGCGGACTTCGACTACCTGCCGTTGCCGGCGATTCCTGGTGGCCAGCCGGCGTCGAAAGGGAAGGGGAAGGGCAAGGCGAAGTCAGACGCGTCCGCCGACCGCGCCCCGCTGTTCAAGAAGCTCGACGTCGACGGCGACGGCAAGCTGACGCGCGCCGAGTTCGGCGTGGGACGTGCCGCCGCTGACGCCGCGGAATGGTTCGCCCGCCGCGACGCCGACGGCGACGGCTTCATCAGCCGCGAAGAGTTCCTGCCCGGAACTCCTCAGGGTAAGGCGCCTGCCGCCAAGTAAGCGGGCACGAAAAAGGGCCGACTTGCGTCGGCCCTTTTGTTTTCCGGTTTCCCGGCGACCCTTACTTGGTCGTGTACTCGGCCTGAGCGCCGCGGATGTTGCGCTTCTGGACCCAGGGCATGAGGGAGCGGAGACGCTGGCCGGTCTTTTCGATCGGGTGGTTCTCGCCCTTCTTGAGGAGCTTGTTGTAGTTCTTGAGGCCGCCCTTGTATTCCTTGACCCACTGGGCGGTGAACTTGCCGGACTGGATCTCCTTGAGGATCTCGCGCATCGCCTTGCGGGACGAGCTGTTGATCACGCGGGGACCGCGGGTGATGTCGCCGTACTTGGCGGTCTCGGAGATCGAGAAGCGCATGCCGGAGATGCCGGACTCGACCATGAGGTCGACGATGAGCTTCAGCTCGTGGAGGCACTCGAAGTAGGCCATCTCGGGCTGGTAGCCGGCTTCGACGAGGGTCTCGTAGCCCACCTTGACGAGCTCGGAGGCGCCGCCGCAGAGCACGGCCTGTTCGCCGAAGAGGTCGGTCTCGGCTTCTTCCTTGAAGGAGGTCTTGATGACGCCGGCGCGGGTCGAGCCGATGCCCTTGGCCCAGGCGAGGGCGGTCTTGGTGGCCTTGCCGGAGACGTCCTGCTGGACGGCGATGAGGGCGGGGACGCCCTTGCCTTCGACGTACTGGGCGCGGACGACGTGGCCCGGGCCCTTCGGGGCGACCATGGCGATGTCGACGTTCTTCAGGGGCTTGATCAGCTTGTAGTGGATCGAGAGGCCGTGGATGAAGAGGACGGTCTTGCCGCCCTTGCCGAGGTTCGGGGCGATGTCCTTCTCCCAGACGTCGGCCTGCTTCATGTCGGGGATGCCGACGAGCATGACGTCGGCGCGGCGGACGGCTTCGGCGGTCTCGTAGACCTTGAAGCCCTTCTTCTTGGCGGCGGCGGCGGACTTCGACCCCTTGTAGAGGCCGACGATCACGTTGAGGCCGCTGTCGCGAAGGTTCATCGCGTGGGAGTGACCCTGGGAACCGAAGCCGAGGACGGCGAGGGTCTTGTTCTTAAGCACGCCGAGATCGGCGTCCTTGTCGGTGTAGACTTTGGCAGGCATGGTATGGATGGAAAAGGGGAGGGTGGCCTCAGCGGGCCGCGGACTTCTTGCGGCCGCGGGACAGGGCGACGGCGCCGGTGCGGGCGGTCTCGAGGATGCCGTACGGCTCGATCAGGTCGAGGAAGGCCCGGATCTTGTTCTCGTTGCCGGTGAACTCGATGACGAGCGACTCGTGGGCCACGTCGACGACCTTGGCGCGGAAAAGGGCGGCGACCTCGATGATCTCGGTGCGCGTCTTCTTGTCGCTCTTCACCTTGCAGAGGATGAGCTCGCGGGCGACGTGGTCGACCTCCTCGCGGGAGAAGTCGTGGACGGTGATGACGTTGATCAGCTTGTCCAGGGCCTTGACGCAGCGGTCGAGGGCGGCGTCGTCGGCGATGACGGTGGCGGTGATGCGGGAGAAGGCCGGGTCGTGGGTCGGGCCGACGTTCAGGGTCTCGATGTTGAAGCCTCGGCCGGACAGCATGCCCGCGACGCGAGCGAGGACCCCGAACTTGTTTTCGACAAGGGCGGAGAGGGTATGCTTCTTCTTGATGGGCGTTTGCGGGGTGGACATGGTGGTGAGGGTGGACGGAGAGGGACTCGAACCCACGACTTCCTCGGTGTAAACGAGGTGCTCTAACCAACTGAGCTATCCGTCCAAAGGAAGGTTGGGTATAGGGAAGCCCCCCGCCTTTTGTCCACTATGAAAACCTGCCCACGGGCTTGCTAGCGTGGGCTTTCGGCCGCAATCTGCGGGTACATGGACCCCGACCGTCGGCACCGCATCCGCGAAGCCCTGCTCGCCCTGACCCTGCCGGGGGTCGGAAAAGAGGCCCTTTTGGAGTCTATTCGGGTGCTCGATGCGGAGGTGGCGCAGCCGGCTTCCGGGCTCCCGGGCGACCTCGATCACTACCTCCGTCGTCGTTCCTACGAGAAGGCCCTGGTCTTCCTGGACGGCGGCGCGCCGGGCGCGGGGACCTGCGGGCGCGGCGCATGAGCGGCAACCCCTTCGATAAGCTGGATGGGCAGGGGCTCCCGCCCGGTCCTCCGCCCAAGCCCGCACCGGCCAAGGCCAAGCCGAAGCTCGGCAAGATCGTCCTGCAGTACGAGCGGGCCGGTCGCGGCGGCAAGGAGGTCACGATCCTCAAGGGGCTGTGGCTGGAGTCCCAGGAAATGCGGATGCGCGACGCGCTCCTCCGCGAGATGAAGCGCGCCCTCGGCACCGGCGGCGTCCTCGAAGGCCGCGAGATCGTGCTACAGGGCGACCGCCGGGAGTCCGCCAAGGCTTGGCTCCTCAAGGAAGGTTTCACGACGAACCTCTGAGCGGACGCGCAGAACCCTCTCGACCCGTCCCGCCCGCCGCCTAGCCTGCCGTCGTGTCCGCGTTCCTGCCCGACCTGATCCGCCTCGACGGCGAGTTGAGCCCGCTGCGCCGCGTGCTGGAGCTGCTCCGCGCCGCCGGGGGCCGCCCGTGCTTCGTCGGCGGTTGCGTGCGCGACGCTCTGATGGGCGTGCCCGTCACCGATTTCGACGTCGAGGTCTACGGCCTGGGCACGCGCGCGATCGAGGCCGCCCTGCGCCGCGAGTTCGGGATCGTGACCGTCGGCGCGGCCTTCGGCGTGACCAAGCTCAAGGACCTGCCGGTCGACGTCTCCGTGCCGCGCCGCGAGAACCGCACC
>Ga0255071_1000382_pt1 | contig 8540 bp, 17 predicted proteins | sample Colum_Miss_RepC__FD_188443 | JGI IMG/M metagenome (GOLD analysis project Ga0255071, IMG submission 188443) | Freshwater microbial communities from Columbia River, Oregon, United States - Colum_Miss_RepC_8h | ecosystem: Environmental > Aquatic > Freshwater > River | place: USA: Oregon | collected...
GAATGTATGTGTATAAAATATGGCAGATGATAACAATAATATACACGTTTTTGTGGCACATTTTGCAATTTTTTTATGGTGGTTGGGCATATGTGTGTATGGGTATTTGTTTGTGTTTATTGTTGTGTGTTGTTTGGTGTTGCTTGTGGTGGTGTGTGGTGCTTGTGTGGGCTGTTTTTCTTTTAGGACTATGACCGATTTATTATACAAATTATTATGTCTTGACAAACCAACTTGCTTGTGTTATTCCATTAGTTCATTTAATGCAAACAATGCCACCATCATAATCATAACTAATCACACTGCGTCATATTGTCTCAGTAGAAGCACTCATGGTCAATGAGTTGATAAGGTAGTCTAATGAATAAGACAAACTAATCATCGACACATCATAAGATTTTCTAATGAACCGCATGACATCGCCTGTCGCATGCCACTTAAAAAAAGATTAACGATAACGCTATACGTGCTGGGGCCGGTCCCCTATCCTAGCTTTTCCAGCCGATCTTGTAAATAGATTACCACACGGCCGGTCAAACCTCAAGCACTTTCGCGTAGAAAAAACGTGCATGCGGGTGCGATTGTGCTTGACAGGTTTGGGAAAAATATGGTATGGCCGGAGGCCGGACTTTAGCGGCTCGGCCTGGTCCCCTACTCTTGGCGTTTTCCAGCCTCATCTTGCAGCTACTCTACACCAAGACGGCCGGGGAGTCAAGTGGCAAAGCTAAAAAAAGAGTGGGTTTTGATGCCCACTCTTTTGTGTTAATAATCACCGACAATCATCCAGAGTCAAATCGTTCCAATCATCAGAACGAGACTCACGATAAGTCCACTTACCATTGTTAAACAAATATTGATAGTCTGCAGTGGTATTATCCGCATACTTCTCAAACTCACTGATATTGGTGAACGACTTACTATCAGCATTCTTCTCACCACGATCTCGACCATAAGCAACACACACTTTATCGGCCGGATTGTTAAAAGAGTGATTGTTGTCGTCACAATAGAGATTCTCGGCCAGATAAGACAAATTACCCAAATCCATCAGTTCATACACAATAGCAGTGTTGTTGTAGTGATTTAACAGAAGCTTGCCATTGTTCTCAGGATAACCATCCCAATGACAATAGATACCAGTGACACTACCATCACTATTGACAATACCGATATTACTACGAGTAGCCATATGTTTTATTTAATAAATTGATTTACTAGGGTTTCTGTGAATTATTACCACTTAATGTAGAACGTCAATTCAGAATACAGCCATGACCAAGAACACTCATAGTGACCGGGAATCTTACTAATAACTTGATTGAACATATCTACAAACTGATGACCGTTGGTTCTACCACAACCAAACTCAGGAAACTCCACATTGACCGAATAAAGTTTGGGGTTCTTATAGTTAAGACGAACAGTGTCACCAATCCGTTTAACCATCTGGTCAACGGTGAGAGGAGCACGGGACACACGAACATCTTGGATCTCTTTCAGAGTGGGAAACGCAGTATTCATTGTTTAAATAGATTACCAGAGTTTTTCAAAAGGTCAAGCCACTTTTTTTAGTTTTTTTGTTCTTGACATTGGGTGACTTTGTGGCATCCTGGCCGACCCTTTGGACACCGGTGAATATTTTCAAGAATGTCGTTGACTTTGGTTTGGGTTGTGGTAGAGTATCTGAACAATGATTGATTCTTTGCCTATTGAGAGTTACGAAGTGCTTCAGGCCGACTCTGAAATCAACCTGGACCCGTATGTGGAGTGTGCTGTGACGGTCAAGCTTGAGTGTGGCGTGACCTTGGACGGGTATGTGGCCGTGGACCTTTCGGGTCAGCCTGACTGGTCCACGTTTGAAATGATGTGTGTGGTTGGGGCTTGACATTTGATAAAAACCTGATAATCTAGCTGCACAATGAATAACAAGTCATGGAAGCCGGAAGTGAAGGTTGATGGTAGTTGGGCTACGAACGGGTTGCGGTTTGCTACCCAGGCCGAGGCGTTTGAGAGTGCTATGCAGACTCGGATGCGTTGGTGGGTGGTCGAGGACGTTCGGGCTACTGAGTCCCAGGATGAGGTCAACTACCAGATGGTTGACGGCAAGTTGGCCGCAGTTGAGCCTGTTGGGGCTTGACATTCAATAAAAAGCTGATAGACTCTTAGAACAATGACTCCTTGGAAGCACGCTGAATCTACCGCTCGCAAGTGGGGTGGCACTCCCGCCGATTACGTTCATATTCACGATTGGTTTGATGAGACCAAAGCCTTTACTGGTGATTGGACCCATCGGGCTCTTCGCCATCACAGTGCCGGTATTCAGTGGGCGATTGAGCGGTTTGGTCATGCTGTGGTGAACAGCAAGGGTCAAGCGATTCCGGTCAAGATGATTGCGGAACAACACGTTGAGGAAGACTGTGGGTTTATTCCTACGCCGGCGGACTATTTGAAGGTGTTGGGTGCGAATCCTGAACCGTGGATGCTCAAGGTGGGTCGCCGGACTGTGGAACAGGCGATGGTGATTGGTTGAAAAAAGGTGCTTGACATTTTAGAAAAAGCTGGTAAACTGTTAGAACAATAGATAATAAAACAAAATGAACATTGAACCGATTAGCAAAGAGTTGTTTGAGAAGCTGACCAAGTTGGGTGTGCGTGAAGTGACGCTCAACTTCAGTGGTGGGTCTGACGAGGGCTATCTGGACGTTGATCTGGACTCGGGCATGGACTATTCTGACGAGGAGGTTCGCAAGCTTGTGAATGAGATTGAGTCATGGGCTTGGTATGCTTACTCTTATTCGGGTGCTGGTGAGGGTATCGACTATGGCGACACGATTGTGTATGACCTGGTGAACCGCAAGGCACGTGCCAGTGAGTGGATTATGGAACGAACTGACCGAGACCTTGGCGAGAAGGGTTTCGGCATTGTGGACTAACTGTTGGGGAAAAAACCTTGGGGTCAGGTCAAAAAGCCCCTTTGAAACTTAAAACTTAAAAAAAACTATGAAGACTTTATTGATTGTGGTGAGTGCTATTGTGGGTGTGGTTGCGTTGGTGATTGGGTTGAGCGCTTTGTTTGCTCTGCCTGTGATGTGGTTGTGGAACTATGTGATGCCGCACCAGTTTGGGCTCAAGGAGCTGGACTTTCTTCATGCCTGGGCGATGAACGTGCTGTTTGGGTTTCTGGTCAAGGGTAGCACCTACCAGCACAAGTCCAAGGAGTGATGCTTTTTTGAAAGAAATCCCTTGACTTTTTTTATGGTCTGGGGTAATCTAGCTGCACAATGAACGACAACATGACTCTCACTGAGAGGTATAGTAACGACAACAAGATTCGCAACTATGTCCGAATTCATGATCCTGGGCATAGTTGGTTGGAGGTGCCTGCTAAGGATGTCCGAGATGCGGCTGGTGTGTGGGATCAGATTACTCCTTATTCGCCTTTGAAGCGACATAAGTTCTATTTGGAGGAGGATTGTGACATGTATACCTTTTATAAGGCGATGATTGACAAGGGGTATAGTGTTAACATTACCAACATCAATGTGGATGATTTTGATGAATATCTGGATAATCTATGATATTGAATAGGACTTATACATACAATGTGACCAACTTTGTTTGGGGTGATTTGCCTCAGAGTGTGTTGGTGGCATTGTTTCGAGATGGTAGGACTTGTGCTCCTTTTATACAACAACAGCTTCCCATATGGTTTCCCGAGCTGAAATATGTTGATGAAAGTGGATATGATCATGTGGCGGGTGATCGTAAGTATGAACACAAGAGTTTCACCAAGGGTGGTTGCATATTTGCACCTTCCAACATGGTAGGCTCTGGACGTAAGATTGATGAGGGTATTGTTAATGAACATATCAATAATACCAAGTTGACTTATATTATTACCGACATCACCGAGTTTCCTGTTATACGGGTTCGATTTGTTGATGGTAAATCTTTGATCAAACAATATCCCAACTGCAAAATTAGCAAAACCAAGAAAGCACAATTCTTCGACTTGACAGTTAAGTGATTGTGTTGTAGACTGTAAACCATGACAAATCGTATGACCTCTTCCCACGGTATTTCTGTTTTCACCGGAACCATTGACCAACTGCTTGCCAACACAATGACTATTGATGTTGATGAGCTTGATGCCAACATTGAATATGATAAGCTAATCAAACAGATTATGGATATGTTTGATGTTGACAACGCAGAAGCTGATAAGATGGTCAAAGAAGCAATGGGTCAATGTATTCAAAAAGAACTCAATGACATGGTTGATGACGGAACTGTCAATATCGTGGGATTCAATGAAGAAGGTGAACCATTGTATGGTCTAAACGACAAAGCCAAGAAACCAAAGAAAAAGAAGTAACACAATTTTATATGTCCTTATGGTGTAATGGATAGCACATGGTTCTTCTAAAGCTATAGTCTAGGTTCGAATCCTAGTAGGGACACCAATTTATATTAATATTCACTATAGTTCCACAGTAGTGGGTAGCATCGTTCGTAGAAGTAAGCGTGGCAATGTGGAGGTGGGGCAGTCATATAAAAATCATAGCATCTTTGCCACCATGCTTTTGATTTGTTGAGTATCATTGACTTGGGAACACTGTATGCTATGCCTGGGCTAAATGTCCAGCAAATAACATCATCAACAGTGTAATTGGTTTTGACCAGGCTGTTTAACCCATCCAAATACTCTTGTCGAATAGGTGTAAGCATTTCCCAATAATCCACAGTAATAGTGCCTGGTATTGATATTCCATGGGGATTGTAGCATTCAGTATGATAAACATTGATATACTGTAATTTGCTACCGTCATACTCATGATTCAATATTGACTGCGGTATCTTGCTAAGATCATTCACACCAGGTGCCCAACGAGGCCAATCCATATGATCATCAAATCTGGGTTGCAACATTAGCAATTCATCTGCTAAATTGTCATAATTGGTCAGAATGTGCCAAAGCTGGGTTTCAAGGTCTCTGCCAACATTAGGTCTGGCCTGGGCCGGAAGGCCGAACGAACTGTTTCCCTTATTATAAATCACCACCTCTGGTTTGTCAACGAAATCTTTCAGCCATTCAAACATGCTTTCTGGTTCGTTGCAACGGGTCAAAACGATTTGTCTGCTCATGGTGTGAAGGTGTGGGCTGGTGGCACGGTTTGGTTGGTGTGTTGGTTGATCACGGCACTGCTGCTGTTGATCAGGTTGTTGGTTGTGGTCAGATCCTTGATGATTTGCTCAACCAGAGATTGTAGCAATGGAAGGCTACGGTCATTGATCTGGGAACGAACCTCGACGTAGGCGGCCAGCTTTTCTTGCAAATAAACTGGGTTGAAGCTACTGGATGGCAGATTGGAATAAGTTGGCATAACTGCTCATAAGTAGAAATAGGCGCAGCAAAAAGACCGTCTTTTTACGTTAGACGGACAGAAACGACAATGAACTCACACCGACTCAGCCTTTTGTTTCTTGTAGAGGAGGATGTAGCTCTAAAACACCCTCAGAAGTTCTCAACTGGCGACCAGATGAGAAAGTGGATGATATTGAACCTGTCGGCGAATGTAGGTCACATCCTCACGGTCAGCAGGCTCAATCACATACAAATTGTTTTTATAAGCCACCAGCAGATTGTTGGCATGTCGCTCAAACAGCATTTTGCCAAACACCGGCTTGATGTCTTGATCATCCGAAACATCGACCACCTCATGGCGGCCGGACTGTCCCGGGGTCATATACCAAATAGCACAGATCTTAGTCATTCGAATATTAGCAGTTAAAGGTTTAAATCAGGTTGATGCCACTGGTCAGATCGCCATCGTTCAGGTTGTCGATGTTGTTGATCTTGGACTGAACTCGACGACAAGCATGTTCCTCAATGGTATCAGCGGCGAACATCACCTTCTGAACACACGGAGTCTTGCCCTCAGCACGGTGAATTCGACCCAGAGCCTGAACCAGATTGATGGCACTGAAACTGGGACTGATCAACGACATACGAGGAGCACCACCAATCAGATCATGAAGATTAATACCAGCATTACCAGCAGCCAGATTCGCAATCATGACTCGCTTGGTGTTGTTCTGGAAGGCATCAATGTCGGCATTTCGCACCTTCTCGCTTTGACCACCAACGATCATCGCAATCTGGTTCTTGAGCTTCGCATTCTTGTCCAGCTTCTTACGAATGGCAGTCACGGTGTCGGTATAGTTAACAAAGCACACGGGACTCACACCCTCGGCGTGCATGTCTTCGATCCAGTCAACCATGGTAGGCACCTTGAGCAACTCAGCCAAACGACGAGCCTTGGTCATGATAGCAAACTGGTGTTGACTATACTCGGCACTCGACTCTTCCAGATCCGCCAGCTCCCGCTCCATCATCTCATAGACCCGATTGATCTTGTCGGTGTTGGACCCCATGTCAAAGCACTCGGCGTAAACACGGTTGTCGGGGAAGATCTGACCAAACTGAGTGCGAGTCATGCGACTAGCAATCTTGGTGACGTTGAACAATTGGGTATGCATCGTCCGCATCGCCCCTTGAGTTCGACTGTCAGCCAGATCGATGCCATAGGCACCAAAGCGACCAGTTCGGTAGGCACCACTCTGAAGCAGAAAGTCCTTGAAGTTGGTCAAACCATGAAGCAGAGTGGCAAACCCAAAGCTCTTCATCTCCAGAGGATTGGTAGCCGCCGTAGCACTCAGCATCAGAGTCTTATAATTCTGAAAGCGAAGCGCAATGAGGAAGTCGCTGTTCTTGGAATTCCAACCCTTGCACTTGTGCACTTCATCCAGAATCACCAGAGCGTGCTTGGGAAAGTGCAATTGATAGAAGGTGGCATTGTCGTCACGATCATTCTTGAAGGTGAGGTAGGGAGTGTTGCCACGCATCAGCTTCTCGTAGTTGATCACGGTCACAGCCTTGATGCCGAAAGCTTCAAGCACAGTATTCCAACCACGACGAACGACCTTGGGGCAAACCACGACGATGGGAACGTTGAGGTTCTTGGCGACCCAGGCAGCCACGTAGGTCTTGCCACAGCCAGTCTCGGAGAGGTCAGCAGCCACACCATTCAGAAACAGACTGTCGAGAATCCGTTGAGCGTGGGGACGCTGAGGTTCCAAAAGATTAGAAACGTTCAAATTCATTGTTCGTATACTTTACACCAAGTTCACACCAACGTCAAGCACCTTTTTATTATTCGTTTTCAGCAGAGGTCTTGATCGTGGGAGCAACCAACGGAGCACGCATCGCCAGAATCACCTTGATGAGCTGATCGGTCACAAAGGTCACGCACATGCAAAACAGCATGTAAACGACCACCATGAACGTCACAAACATCAGGTAGTTGGGAATGGTCTCGGTGATGTGCTTGTAAAAATCCAGAAGGTTCATCTTGAAGAAAATGCTAAGCCAAATGGGCATCATTGTCAATAAAAAGATCAACCAACCTTAGCCACCATGGCATCCAGCTTGTCCGCCGGAATCAGACTCGCCACCTGTTTCCAATAGCGAGGCATCTTCTTGTAGACGATAGCCATCTGCTTGGGACTCAGGTTGCGACCATTGTTGACCTGGGTGGCGAAACTGGAGAGGATGTTAGCGTCCACGCCACTGAACCCCACACCATTGTCTTCCTTGGTGATGCCAGAGCTCTGCTCGTCCAACGTCTGGCGTTCGTAGATCTTGACCAGCGCCCGAATAGCCCAAGCGGGGTTGGTAGCGAGTTGACTCTTGATGTAGTCCTTAATAACCGTCTTCATTGTGAAGCTACTGTATCACGGGGATTGGGGATTGTCAACAGGTATTCGCACGATTTTTGCAAGTAATCCGGCCGCCCCAGACCAGTGCTTAACCTGGCAGTTTACCAGGTTCCGGCCGCAGTTGTCAAGGGCATTGTGGGATAAAAAAAGTAGGCAAAAATGCAGAAAATCTGTTGACCCCAACGACTTTTCTGGTATTCTTATAAACGTCAACGGCGCCACTGACGGTGCCAACAACAACAAGAAAAAGAAAGTTACAAATCGTATGGGTTCTAAGTCTAATCGTGGTCCTGGTCGTCCTGCCAAGTTCGTTGAGCTGAACAGCACCGACATCTTTTCGTTGAAGGACGCTTTCGCTCTCAATCCTGGCACTGCTACGCTCACGGTGCGTAAGCGTGTGAATCAGTTGGTTGAGTCTGGTGTGTTGACCCGGCTCAACAAGACTGCCAAGACTGGTGGTCGTGGCAAGCCTGCTGCTTTGTTTGTTTCGACCAAGGCGCTTCAGAAGCGGGCTGAGGCTCGTTTGGCTGAGAAGGCTGCTCGACAGGTTGCTGCCTAAGTTAGTTGAATAGACCTTGGGGTTAGGTTAAAAAGCCCCATTGTTTTCGTTATAACAAATACTATTTATTAGGCGTGACCAAAAAGCAACTAAAAGAGTCATCTGACAGATACAAACGATGTTATGATCAAGTTCTAAACTCGTTGCCACTGTGGCGACAAAATGCTGTAAAAGAAGATGTAACAGCAAAAAAGAACAGTGG
>Ga0255071_1000386_pt1 | contig 8507 bp, 7 predicted proteins | sample Colum_Miss_RepC__FD_188443 | JGI IMG/M metagenome (GOLD analysis project Ga0255071, IMG submission 188443) | Freshwater microbial communities from Columbia River, Oregon, United States - Colum_Miss_RepC_8h | ecosystem: Environmental > Aquatic > Freshwater > River | place: USA: Oregon | collected...
CAATATAAGCAGACGTGTGGGAAGGAATAAACTTGACCTCTTTTTTCCAATAATCACGTAGCAAAATTTGAAGTAATTGAACTGAAGTTCTGCTTTGATAATCCAACAAGATGGTATCCAGAGACTCCAAGGGCTGCTCGCTGAACAAACAAACGGAGGCTACGGATCCTTCCGTTGCAATACAGTGTGAACCGATGATTGAGGCCTGAGATAAATGGGGTAAAACAGCAACAGGAACCAAGCCAATATCGACTCTTCCCGCTATCAGATCATCGGCAATCCGAGCAGGATAATCCTGAATAAGATGAATTTCACCATTGAGAGCCAGTTGATTCAACCCCTTCAAGAATGGACGGGTGTTCAAATAGTTAACGATTCCAACCCTAATCTTATCCAATTCGTATAATTTTGCAAGTGCAAAGGTAGCCCTTTCAAGGCTGCCCTACCTTCCCAATATGGAACTAAATACACTTACCGCCTTATCTGCAATTGATGGTCGCTACCACAACCAGGTATACCAGTTAGATGAATTTTTTTCTGAATACGGTCTTCACAAATATCGGATTTGTATAGAGGTTGAATATTTGCTTGCCCTGGAAAGAAAAAAACTTTTCACATTATCTCCAACCACCCGTAAACAGCTCAAAAAACTTATTGACGATTTTAGCTTAGCGGATGCCGTAGCAATCAAAAACATAGAAAAAACCACCAATCACGACGTAAAAGCAGTTGAATATTTTTTAAAAAATAAACTACAGGAATGGGGGGCAGGCAACTGCACAGAGTGGGTTCATTTTGGATTAACCTCCCAAGACATAAATAATACCGCAATCCCACTTGCATGGAAACATGCAATGGAATATGAATACCTGCCTAATCTGCTTAATTTAAAAACCGAGCTGTCCTTACTGGCAAAAAAATGGAGCGAAATTCCCATGTTAGCCAGGACACATGGACAACCAGCCTCTCCAACAAAACTTGGCAAAGAAATTGCTGTTTTTGTAGAGCGATTACAATATCAAATCGAGCAATTGATTCCCTTTACAGGGAAATTCGGGGGCGCCACCGGCAACTTCAATGCACATCATGTTGCCTTCCCCGCTATTAATTGGATAAAGTTTGGCAATGAATTTTTACAGGGCCTTGGACTTGTTCGTCAACAACATACTACGCAGATTGAACAATATGATCTGCTGGCAGCCCAACTTGATGCGCTAAAAAGGATTAACACTATACTAATTGATTTCTCTCGAGATATGTGGACGTATATCTCAATGGAATATTTTCTACAAAAAACAAAAAAGGGAGAAGTAGGATCTTCTGCCATGCCACACAAGGTCAATCCCATTGACTTTGAAAATGCCGAGGGCAACCTGGGTCTAGCTAATGCTTTGCTTTCTCATTTAGCAGACAAACTTCCCATTTCTAGACTACAGCGTGACTTAACCGATTCAACGGTATTGCGCAACTTAGGTGTACCTGTAGCGCATACCCTTATTGCGTTTCGCTCCATAGAAAAAGGATTAGGTAAATTACTCCTGAATGACGCAAAGATCTACAATGACCTGGACGCCAACTGGGCGGTAGTGGCAGAGGCGATACAAACTATTCTTAGAAGGGAAAAATATCCAAATCCCTACGAAGCATTAAAAGACTTAACTAGAGGGAAGCAGAAAATTGATCAAAAAACAATGCACCAATTCATTGATGCGCTAAAAGTATCTGCTGCTGTGAAAAAGGAATTAAAAAAAATCACTCCTCATAATTATACAGGAATACAAGCACCTATCCCCTCTTGATCAGGAACGATGAATTTCGCTTGTAAAATGAAATTGAATATCTAGGTTATTGGATATTTCTGTATTTAAGAACCATTCACTTTGTGCCAAATAAACAGGATTGCCGTCCTTATCTACTCCTGCATTAGCCTGTTTAAAACGTAGAAAATCTTCTAATTTTTTTGTGTCGGTGGTTGTTAACCAACAAGCTTTATAAAAGGGAAGCGCATTGAACACAACAGAAGCCCCGTATTCATGTAACAAACGATACTGAATCACTTCAAACTGCAGTTCTCCTACGCATCCGATAATTTTCTTTGTTCCGCCAAACTGTGTGAACAATTGGGCCACCCCTTCATCAGTTAACTGCAACAGACCCTTTTCCAATTGTTTTGTTTTCATAGGATCCTTATTTACCACTTCCTTAAATATTTCAGGCGAGAAAGAAGGAATTCCGGTAAAGTAAAAATCTTCCCCTTCAGTCAATGTATCCCCAATTTTAAAATTCCCAGTATCAAATAACCCCACTACATCACCCGCGTAGGCATCTTCGATTATGCTTTTATCTCTAGCCATAAAAGAATACGGATTACTAAAACGTAGTTCCTTGTCCAGCCGAACATGATGAAAATATTTATTACGTTCAAACTTACCTGAGCATATCCGCATAAATGCAATCCTGTCCCGATGCTTGGGATCTAAATTGGCATGAATTTTAAAAACGAAGCCCGTCATCTTGTCCTCATTGGGATCCACCTGACGAGTAGAGGTAGCACGCGCAAGTGGACGAGGTGCAATTCTGATAAAAGTATCCAGCATCTCTCGCACGCCAAAATTATTGATAGCACTTCCAAAAAAAACAGGGGCCACTTTCCCGGCTAAATATCGATCAACAGATAAGGGACCATGCACCCCATCGATTAGCTCAACATCCTCTCTGAGTATCGCCGCATCCTTTTCTCCCAAGCGAACATCCAGCATGGAATCAGATAGATTCCCTACAGCTAGGCTGTCCTCCGTTCCTTTTGTACCGGCTTGAAACAATAGCAAACTTTTTTCAGCAATATTATAGACCCCTTTGAACTCTTTTCCACTATTAATGGGCCAAGTCATGGGATGTAACTCAATCGACAACTCCTTTTCAATCTCCTCTAGTAAATCAAATCGATTTTTCCCGTCACGATCCATTTTATTGATAAAAAGGATTACAGGAGTATCCCGCATTCTACAAACTTCCATCAACCGACGAGTTTGTTCTTCCACCCCATTCACACTATCCACCACTAAAATCACACTATCAACTGCGGTCAACGTGCGGTAAGTATCCTCCGCAAAGTCCTTATGACCCGGTGTATCTAATAAATTAATCAGGATGTCATTATATTCAAAACTCATTACCGAAGTAGCTACTGAAATTCCACGCTGGCGCTCAATTTCCATAAAGTCGCTGGTTGCGTGTTTTTTTATCTTATTACTCTTGACAGCTCCTGCTACTTGAATGGCACCCCCAAACAGCAAAAACTTTTCTGTGAGGGTTGTCTTTCCCGCATCAGGGTGAGAAATGATGGCGAACGTACGCCGACGAGATATGGCTTCCTGGTATTTCATGGTGCGGCGCAAAGGTAAGTCAGCCTTTCTATTCGCCGTTTGTCAATTTATTGGGAATACCAGCCGATTTGACTCTACATTTGCAATATGTTTCGCCGAACACTTGAAATAATTACCAGCAGCTTTAAAATGGCTGTGCAGGAGCTTTGGAAAAATAAACTCAGAACATTCCTTTCTCTATTCGGGATAACGATAGGAATATTTTGCATCATAGGCGTATTAGCTACAGTAAATAGTCTGGAGCAAAACATACAGAATGAGATAAAATCGCTAGGTAACAATACGATCTATATCGATAAGTGGGAGTACAGCGGAGGCGGCCCCGATTACCCCTGGTGGAAATTTGTAAAAAGGCCCTCCCCTCGTTTTGTAGAGGCAGAGGAAATCAGAGAAAGGACACCTGCAGCTCAATATGTAGCGTTTCATATTCAAATAAATGATCCTATAGAATTTGCAGGAAACCAACTGAGCGGCGTTTCTATCCATGGGATAAATCAGGATTTCGAAAAAATCCAAGTTATTGAAATTGCCCATGGTCGTTCATTTTTAGAAAGAGAGTTTGATAATGCGGCCAATGTTGGACTAATTGGATATGAAGCGGCTGAGAAACTTTTTGGGAAACCCGAGCTAGCAGAGGACAAGTTTGTAGAAGTAAGAGGAAAAAAAGTTTTAGTAATCGGTGTAATTAGAAAACAGGGCAAGAGTATGCTGGGCGATGGAGGTTGGCAATTTGACAATAGCCTTTTTGTACCCTATCGCTTTGGACGGACCATCATGAATGAATTGAGAGCGGATCCACTTATCATGGTGCAGGGAAAGCCAACCTTGAGCAGCAAGGCAGTAAAAGATGAATTAGCAGGAACCATGCGTGCAATTAGAAAACTATCCCCTACACAAGAGGATAATTTTGCATTGAATGACATTAACGACTTCAGTAAGGTAATTGGAGACATATTTGTAAATGTCAACATTGGAGGATGGGCCATTGCTACGCTATCACTTATTGTAGGCATGTTCGGAGTTGCTAATATTATGTTTGTAACGGTACGGGAGAGAACGAGCCAGATTGGACTAAAAAAAGCCATTGGTGCAAAAAGCCATATTATACTTACAGAGTTCCTACTAGAGTCTTCTTTTCTTTGTATCATCGGAGGTCTGATTGGCTTAACACTGGTTTTTCTGCTTACGCAAGTATTGACAAAAGCTTTAAATTTTCCAGTTTTCATTTCTACTGCTAACATGTTTCTGGCTATTGGTATCTGCATATTAGTTGGAGTAATTGCTGGATTTGTGCCAGCAAGACAAGCAGCCCGTATGGACCCAGTGGTTGCCATTCGAAGTAAATAATCCAGGCAGCAGGACTTCCCTAATTTTGCAGTCATGTCTGTGCGAATCCTAGCCATTGAATCCTCTTGTGACGAAACTGCTGCTGCAGTTTGCGTGGACGGCCAGATTGTATCTAATATTATTGCTGGCCAAAAAGTACATGAACAATATGGCGGAGTTGTACCTGAACTGGCATCTCGAGCACACATGCAACAAATTGTACCTGTTGTTGATTCCGCTTTAAAAAAAGCTGGAGTGACAATAGCAGCGATTAATGCAGTGGGATATACGCAAAGCCCTGGATTAATTGGATCGCTACTAGTGGGAGGACAATTTGCCAAATCGCTGGCACTGACACAACAAATTCCTTTAATTGGTGTACATCATATGCAGGCACATGTACTTGCCAACCTAATTGGGGATAATAAAATATCCTTCCCCTTTCTATGTCTGACTGTAAGTGGAGGGCATACGCAAATTGTACGCTGTGATTCACCACTAGCCATGCAAATAATTGGTGAAACAATTGATGATGCAGCGGGTGAAGCTTTTGATAAATCTGCAAAACTTTTGGGACTACCCTATCCGGGAGGTCCACTAATTGATCAACACGCACAATTAGGCAATGGGAATCGCTTTAAATTTCCAAAACCATCTATTCCTGGGCTTGATTTTAGTTTTAGCGGACTTAAAACATCTATACTTTACTTTCTTCAGCAGGCAGGCCAATCTGTATCTTACAAACAAGAACACCAGGTTTCCCCTACTGAAAAAGAGAAATTCATTTCAGAAAACCTACCTGATATTTGCGCGTCGATTCAGCAACGCATTATTTCCATTTTACTAGATAAACTAGAACAAGCAGTTATACAAACAGGAATTCAAACCGTTTGTCTTGCAGGTGGCGTTTCTGCCAATAAGGGCTTGCGAAAGGAATTTTTATCAATAGCATCTCAAAAAGGTTGGCAAGCACATATCCCTGCTTTCGAATATTGTACAGATAATGCCGGTATGATTGCCATCACAGCATATTATAAATATATCGCTAATCAAAGGAGCAATATTTCAGACCCATCGACCGCTCGAGCTAATTGGTAAAATGGGAAATACCACATTCACCTTTAAGCAGTTTACCATAAAACAGGATCGATGTGCTATGAAAGTAAGTACAGATGCCTGCGTATTTGGCGCTTGGGCTGTTCAGCGAATGCTAGAACAAAAAGTTTCATCAGTACGTATACTCGATATTGGAACAGGAACTGGACTTCTTTCATTAATGGTCGCCCAACAATTGAAAAGTGGATTGATCACCGCAATTGAGATTGAAGAAGCAGCTGCAAAGCAGGCAAGAGAGAATTTTAATAACTCCCTGTGGGGGGAAAGAATTAGTTTAATTCAAGGGGATATTAAACAACAGGAAGACAAAGAGAGTTACGATGTGGTCATCAGTAATCCCCCTTTTTTTGAAGGCGATTTACCAGCTAATTCAACAGCTAAAAATCAAGCATTCCATGATAAAAGTTTAACCTTGGCTGAATTGCTGAATGCCTGTTTTAAGAAACTTAAAGCAACAGGTTATCTCTATTTGATTTTACCAGCTCATCGTAAAAATGATTTAGAATCTACCTGCGATTTTATAGGCTTTACTATAACGGCTTGCTGTAGTGTAAAGTCTAGCGATAATAAAAGCATTTCAAGAATTTTCATTGAGTGCAAAAAAAAGAACGAACTAAATAAAACTATAATTGAGAATACTTCGCTTGTTATTCAGGGAGATTCCATGGGATACAGCTCAGAAGTCCACCTATTACTGAAAGATTATTACTTATACCTGTGACAAAGAATTATGCAATGCCTGCATAATCACGCATATACTCAAAGGGGGCCGTGAGCTTACCATGTTTGAGAAGAGTAGCACGATCAAGCATTGGAGAGTTTCCTTTCAGAAGTAAATCCTCCAGTATAAACTTGATTAGTTGCTCTCCAAAATAACGGCTGGCATCCCTAGGCAGTTCATTGGGCAAATTCCCTACTGCTATCACATCCACAGAGTTCGCTAAATAAGGTGCCGTTTTTTGTAAACTAAATTTATCAACCCCATAGACAGGATCCTCTATAGTCTGATCGCCTAGATTGATTGGAACAGAACCAAAAGCATCATCTGTAATATCAGCAATAGTTACTAGTTTAAAATCAGGCTGCCTCAAGCTCTCTTCATCAAAAAGTCGATCCATCCCCTCTTCCCAATAGATACCATTTAATAGAATATCGGTTGTTGTTAAATAGGCACGAAACAAGCATTCGTATTCTTGGTGATTTGCGTGAAAATCCTCTCGATTATAGCCACCTGATTTTCGACTTCGGAATAAGTCCCCGCCCTTGAGCTGCACGTAAACAGGGTAAGAAAATGCCCTCTGGAGGTATTCATCTGGCTCAACTTCCCTGACACCCATTAAATTCAAAACCTCCATAATTCCGTGTGCTACCCGACCCGAACCAGTAACTGCAATTTTAATTGGCGGCAATTTTAATTCGAAGTAATTATGAATTAACTCTCTGAAATTCTTGTGTTTATAGACTCGTTCTAAATTAAATAATCCGGTTCTTTTTCCGAAGGCAAGCACGCCATTATGGGCACCTACAACACCAGCAAAAAAACCAAATCCAATAATACGCTGCCCATCATCGTGCTCCAAACATTCATAATCAATCAAAGTGATTCTAGCTTGAATCATGGCTTGAAATAAGGATTGGTTGTAGGGCTGGAGCTTTTTTGTGTGTGAGAAAAAAAGATAGGTCTTATCATTTAATAAAGACTGTTGAGGGACCTCTTTAATACCAAAGAGATAATCAGCTTGGGAAAGATCCTCACTTACGATAGCACCCGCCCTTTCATACTCTTTATCGGCAAAACACCGCGTAGAAGATGGCTGTACGAAAATTTTGATTGAGGGAAAGCTTTTGATAAGCCACTTACATTGGGACGGGGTTAACGCTACCCGGTTGTCGGCAGGGATTTTACCTTCACGTATAATTCCAATAGTAGCCATAGGCTTGTACCTTTGCAATCGATTCAGCAAATTTAACCCACTCGAGGGCTTAGTTATGAACTATTTTGAACTATTTGAAATACCACCCCAATTTGAGGTAGACACAAAAAAACTCAAACCTAAATTTTTGGAGTTGAGCCGTAAATTTCATCCCGATTTTAATACCAATGAGGATGAGACCGGTTTGCAGCGGGTTATGGAAATAAGTTCAGCAGTCAATAAAGGCTGGCAAGTGTTTCAGGATCCAATGGCAACCTTGCAATATGTCCTGGAAATGACCGGAAGCATAAGCGAGCAGGAAAATGCAACATTGTCGGGAGATTTTTTAATGGAAATGATGGAATTGAATGAACAAATAACAGATGGTGATCAAAATCAGTTACTCGATATAAAAGAAAAAATATACCAATACGGACAAACCTTATACAGCGGGGTTAAAAAATTGCTCACAAGCCCACCGCTTTCTACGTCTGATTCCGACTTAAAAAAAATCAAAGAATATTACTACCAAAGAAAATACCTAGACCGAATTCAAGAGAGAATAGGTTTGAACTTGAGTTAAATCTTAATTTCCCCTACTTTTGCAATCCCTCTGCCCGGGTGGCGGAATTGGTAGACGCAGCAGACTCAAAATCTGCCGTTCGCAAGAATGTATCGGTTCGACTCCGATCTCGGGCACAAACGCCTTTCCATAGAAACTGGAGAGGCGTTTTTCTTTAGTAAGCACTAAAATTCTGCATAAGAT